>Ga0209208_10006585_pt1 | contig 16001 bp, 9 predicted proteins | sample S1TSphfallax_3_FD_187694 | JGI IMG/M metagenome (GOLD analysis project Ga0209208, IMG submission 187694) | Host-associated microbial communities from peat moss isolated from Minnesota, USA - S1T2_Fd - Sphagnum fallax MG (SPAdes) (version 2) | ecosystem: Host-associated > Plants > Peat moss >...
CCCCGTTCACTAAGACCAATGAATTCACTCAAAATCTAATGAAATCACTTGGCATACAAGGACACCTTTTGTTGTAATGATTTTTTTATTTTATTTTTTGCATTTTTGGCAAATTCAAATTCCGATTCTCTTCATAGTGCAATCAAATGTAAAACTTAACCATCCGCCCAATTTTTTTCAACCTTCTCACCTTCTTCATCATCCTTTTTCATTGTAACTATAGCCGCCTTCTTTTTTGAGGCTTTCTTTTTGGGAAGGGGAACCAATTTAAGGATTTATTGTAAATCCAAATCTCTTTCCACTTGTGAAAATGATTGTTTCAACCCTCCATGACCTAAACTTTCTATCCTCACTTTTGAAACACCTTCATTTTGAACATTTCCAAGAATTAGAAATGTATTCCTTCGAGCAACAAGCAACCTTGTATGGATTTACTAAACCAACCATGCCAAAATTAGATGTGTTCGAAAATGGAATGGTGGGTGTGCACCCAACAATGTCCTCCTCCATCCATGAAATGTCTTCCACAATCTCAACTTTAAAAAAAGTGAAAAAAAACCTTGAAATTAACTATGAATCATGAATGAACTTTATTTGTCATGTGAAAGTGGTGTCTATAACACCTACCTACCTATTTACCTCCTATGACTTACCTCTTTACCTACCTACCTATTTCTTATGACTTATTTACCTACCTACCAATTTACTTACCTACTTAACTACCTTCATTTTTTTCCCCAAATACCATCGTACCTACTTAACTACCTACCTTTTACTTCCCACCTTCCATCTTACAAACCTACATACCTACTTACAACCTATTCACCTAATTATTTACCTACCAATCACTACAACAAAAGGTGTCCTTATACACCAAGTGATTTCACTGTATTTTGAGTGAATTCATTAATATTAGTAAATGGGGACTAGTTGGAAAGTAGTAAATTCATTGGTTTAATGAATGGGGACTAATGAATTGCACCCATATTTTGTAAAAGTGAATTTTACTTACTTACCTAATTACCTACATCCTACTTCCCACATACCATCCCATATATATACCTACCTACATGCCTTTTACTTACCTACCCATTTATTAACCTACCTACCTCGTCATACCTACCTAAATTTTCCAACTTAATTACCTTTTACTTCTTACAACCTACTCGCCTACCTAGATCTACCCACCTACCTCTTACTTCCTACAACTTATTTACCTACCTACTTCCTATGGACTATAAGCTACCTACTTATAAGTAAGTACCTACCCCTTTTACTTACCAACCATTGTGCAACCTACCTATTAATTACCTAGTTTTCTTACTTGCCTACATAACTAATGATGTGAAATACAAAACTTTACAAATTTTGTTCACTTTGGAAAATGTAATCCATTGATAAAAACTTGGATTATCATTGGGGAGGGGAAGGTTTCAATTCCTAATACTTACAACCTATATACATGTTTAAAGGGTTAGGATAGATAGGTTACGTTAGGAAGGTTAAACTAGGTTAAATAGGCTAGGCTAAACTAAGCTACCACCTACCTACTACTTGTTTTTTTATGACCTACTTAAACCTATATACTACCTACCTACCTACTTGCACAAAAATATATTTTTGGTAATAATGCAAAGAATAGGGTAGAAATTTAACTAGTCAAATGGTCCACTATTCACTATTCAAAACAAACAATCAAACAGTCCAATATTCTACTAATAAAAAAGACCACCTAACACGACATTGAACAAGTTCAAATTGACAAGATTCTTTTCGATGCCTATCCAAATTTGGTCCTTTTTAAATGGATTTTCAAGTAAAAAACCCCATGAATTGTAGTAATGTTGGGTAATGAACTAAAATATAATGTATTTAATCCAACTAAATATTTTTAGAAGTTTGTAATGTAATTATTTTACATGTTTATATTTTCATAATGACATACATTCTAATTTTCAAATTGTAAGAAAATTACAATAATTTCAAATATTGATTTCAAAAAAAATAACATAATGTCTTTTATATTAAGTGAATGATGTAATTACATATAATGTGTTAAATCATCTTACATTTTTGAATTGATTTAATAATTGGTCAAATTGGGTAATATGATACATGTTCAAGCTTCTAAAAACTTTATGTTATATGTTTATGTGTGCATAAGTTGGAGTTTTAATCAATTTGGTTTATTTTTAAAAGTTGGGTTTTTTTTTTGTTTTTTGTTTTTAATTTTTATAAATTTTGTTCAAATGATGTCAATATAATAAATTATCAAATTATTTGAATCATGTGGTTCCAATAATAAATAGGGGTGAATGACTTCAATCATGTAATTTCAAATGTTGGCAAAAGGATGTTGACTATGTAAAAACAAATGATAAATGAGTACATGATAAAAATTGAAATCCAAAATCACAAAATGCCCTAGTCATGGATGCTGAGTTTTGGCATAATATTAACCTTTTAAAGATTCCAAAATGAAAATGCATGGACTAGAACAAGTTTTTAATGACTACCATAAATAAATTAAACTCCTAGGACTTGAATATGAAAATGTATGGACATGAAATATTTTTCAATAATCACAATAAACAAATCAAAATTTTAAGGACAAATATATAAATGTATGGACATGAACAAACTTTTTGTGATTGTAATAAACATATTAAATTCTTAAGGAGCTCAATATGACATCACATGGACATTGAACAAACTATAATGACCATCATAAACATAATGAATTAAAAAAGGACTTTGGAATACAGTAGAAAACTTCCACTAACTATCATTTTTTTATTAAAAAATTATTTAAAAAAAACTAACAACTAATTAATAACCGGTAGGATAGTAGATGGTCATCAATCAATTATTTGACAACTTACCTTTATGTATACCCAATGGATTTGGTATACCCCAAAATAATTTGATATTGATAACATGTGTAGTTGGAAAAAAAATCATGTGCTCTTATGTCTACACTTACAACCATTATTGTCAATAAACATATAACACATAACACAAAAATATCCCAAATGGTACAACACATCCAAGCTACCCTAATATGATCAACCTGCAATATGAATAAATTAAAGCCCAAAACATAAAATGCACAACAACACCAATCCATGTGCAAAAAAAAATTTGAAACGAAACACATAAAACCTATTATAAAAAAAAAAAGTCTTGGAATCTCAATTCACCAAAAGTGATTTGAAACCACACAACTTGGGATTATATCACATACATTAAATATCTAGAACCATGTTTACACTAAAATCGGTTCCAAGCTAACTTACTCCAATTCACCTACAATAATTAACATGTACACATGTAACCAATATAAAGTTCCTAATAACTATCATGCTCACCTATGTTGCTACCTACAACCATCATTATCAACCCACAAGACATAAATATTTTGAATGGTGTAACACATCCAAATCACCCCCCTATTTGGGACTCAAGTCCCTTTAAACTATATAACAATGTGAAAAATATCATATTGAAATCCACCATGAATGAACATTTTTGTTTCAAGGTGAAAGGACTCGTAGCTTGGGTGCAAATAAGAGCCCCATTGTTAGTTGCCTAGTTGTAATCCCTCCATTCCTTAAGTAAATGTGAATCATTTTGGAAAATAACTTAAATAACTTCATATTATCTAATTACAAGAATAAACATCGAGGGACCAAGGGCAAAACCATTTTTTGATTAACACTTCTTCCATTAATGGCATGAAACATCCCATATGATAACCTTTTGAACATCAATCACAAACTAACATAATAATAGTTCCCATAGATTTCCCACACAACATGTTATGAAATCCTACAAGGAAAATCACCAAGGATGGGTCAATTTGGCCATTTATATTAGGAAGATGACGTGGTGCACATTTACACGTGTCATCTTTCCATGTTTAACCATCCAAACCCTCCAACAACAACAAATAAGAAGGTAACACCTTCCACACATGCAAATGACACGTCGGGTGTAGTCACATCCAATGTAATTAGTGTTGTTTTCTACAAAAAAACATAATCCCCTTACTCAAATGTACAAATTTGAAGCTAATAACCACCTCCTCAAATAATGGGATATCAAAGTCTATTTCAATGTTCAACAATTATCAAATTTTCCATAACCATTGGCATTACATGTCACAACAAGGCTACTCATTCTTCACATGCTTGAAACCACATGTTTAGATCATCCAAAATGATAACCATCATCACATGTCATTAGATTTAGGTTGGTAGTTTGGGCTCCCAACCAAACAATGAAAAGTATGGTGAAAAGGATGCAAAACAAGCTTGTTGATTAAAACCTATCCCTTGTAGTTAACCATGGTAGTTGTATATCCCAATATTTAGTGTGACCTTTTTGGAACCCATATTATGCAAACCTCACTTCAACATTTGCACCATCCATTCAATTAACCCTTTTGCTTCAAAATGGTTTCATGAAGTAATGCAATGGTCTATTTGTGTTTTTCTCACATAACTTTTTTAAAAATTGCATGGAATTTTGTACTTTGGTTAGAAAATATTTTGGTTGGAAAACCAAACCTATTAAACACCTTTTCCCAAAATGCATATTATTATTCTTCATTATTGTGATCCAAGAATGGCACCAATTCCAACCATTTGAAAAAATGTTCAATCATAACCAAAACATATAAATTATGTCATATAGTCAAATTTAATGGGTTGGTAAAATCCAAACTCCACCAATACCCTAACTCCATGATGGGCAATGGTTGTAAATAAGGTGTAAGTGTGTTAAATGATGCCCAAACTTAGTCACAAACCACATATTGTGAACACATTGTTAAACCTATAGTTGTATCCCTTGCTACCAATACTATGTCTAGAACAAATTATAGGTCAAACCTTAAAATGGCCCACCTCATCATGAACATCCCCCACAAGGCCTTCACAATGTTGTAGGCAAGGCACAACTTACACTCATCAATTCAGTCACATAGGAGGGAAGTTCTTCCCCACTTGAACCATTTGGCCGTATGCACAACCCGGTCACACTCTTTGGGTGTTAACCCAACTAGGATTTCACATGTTTGCAAATATGCAATGATAGGACATCTTCATATATGTCCAAAACACCATCACTTTCCAATTCAGTATCCAAATCATGGGAATCTTTGTTACCCATGTTATTATAAAGTATATCCCCATAACACCCAACATGATACATAATTAAGTTGAGGTGTGCCATCTTGGTGCCATTTCCAAATATGCATTTTCATGCCAATGAACCCTTATGGTATCATTTTTGCTAACACTTAGCTTTTCACTTAGATCATCGGCATCTTGATTAACCTACAAGCCTTATGGAAAATATAAAATCATATTCTTGTAAGATAAAAGTGCATGTAGCCAATTTTCCTATGAGTTGATTTAATTCCATCAAAAGCTTAAATGGTAGTGATTGATAACTCAGGCGAATAGGTTACCATAGATATAACATTGAAATGATAGACCAACCCAAATAACATCGAGCCATTCCTCTTCATACAAGTTGTGTTTTGTCTATGTTTTGTTGTTGGACTAATTGGCATATGCCACTACCAACTCTTGACCATCATCGTTAAGTTGGGTGAACATCATTTTCAATCTTAAAGGATTCTAATTAGTATGTAATTGAAAAGGTCGTCCTCTAATGGGTCACCTCAAAATGGGCGCAAAAGTGAATTGCTTGGCTGTTCAACTTTTGAAAAACTTATTCTTATGCATCACATTAGATATATTCATGATTGATCCTTGTTAACTAGGTCAAAGGTATAACAACATTTGTCATTAAGTCCTTTAACAAACCTCTAGTAATAATTGATTAACATTTGATGATTGAGGAAGTTGTGAAATGACTTCAACCTTCTTTTTTTCAACCCTTAATCCACCTAGATAAATCATGTGACCCATGTATTCCGCTTAAACTTGGAAAAATTGGCATTTGCAAAAATGCAATTTAAGCTTGTGTTCCTTAAAATGATCAAATACCTTTTCTAAATGTTGCATGTAATCTTGTGGAATTTGGTTTAAAGTAATGATGTTAAAAATGTAACATTTGGTAAAACCAAGGTTCACCAACACCCGATCTATAACTTTGGAAATTTTGCAAAGTTGTTATTTAAAGTAAAAGGAAAGAATCATTGTTGATGCAAACAATTTTTCCCATGTGCATCTATCCCCAAAATGTTGTTTTGAGCTTATCACCTTTCCTCAATAGCAATTAATGGTAGCCAAGCCATAAGTCAAAGGTATTGAAAACCTTAGCATGTATAAGGGCATAAAAAATCTCAATTAATAGGGGCATGGAAAATTTGTCCATTTTAATGGGTTCATTTATTCATAAGTTAGTAATCTCGAAACATGGAACATTTAGTCAAATTGCCAAAATTGTCCTTGGTTGGCATCACATTTGTCAAGGTGTTTTCACCCTTTGATATTCCACTAAAGTCACATCCAACAATTATGTTGTTTGAATTTGAACCAAAGTCGTTTCAACCTTATTAAATATGTAAGGTTAGTTGAAAATTGGATTATTATCCTTTAACATGATTTAGACCTTGTGACCTAACTCCTCCAAGTTGGAAGCAAAACATCATATGCGAGTTTGTAAGAACTATCATATTGTTTTCATTTCACCTTTTATAACCATTCAACCAACCTTTAGTTCCCATAAATTTGTGGTCATTTGTTATTTGGGTTGGGATGATGGAACATTTTTAGTATCCAAGGTTAAAAACATAGGTTGTGATTGTTATGAAAATCATTATGAGAAAAAGGTGTTTTAACACTAGCATTATGACTCAATTTTTGAATTGCATTAGACATTTACAACTCATTGTATTAATATGAAGTGAGTGCTAATGGACAAATCACATTAGTTGCAAAGTTGCAACTCACTATATTTATGGTGTAACTCAATTGCAATTCTATCAAAACAACTCATTTTAAGCTACTATGTAACTCCATTCTAATTGCACCCTTGATGTCATGTTGACATCATTAATTGTCATACATCCATTAAAATCTAACACATGGCAACATGAAGATTTTTGGACATAAAATTTATTTTCTTCTTGAAATATTGATTTCCATCGTCTATTATGATTGTTAATGATGGTATGATATTGTGACATGCGGCATAATAAAAAAATTCCACATGACATATTAATTGTATTTTGGATATATAATTAGATAGGTCATACATAACCATAAGTAAGTATGTTGATAGGTCTTAGGATTTACATACTTATGTACTTAATTAGGACCTATTTACTTGGGTAGGCAAATAGGTAGGAAAACACAAGACTAAGTGAATTAAAGAATAACCATGAAAAATCCCAAAATAACACATGTATTGACACACTCCCAAGCTCTTTAATGGACTCAAACATGAATGTGGATTAAAAATAACGGAAGAGCAAGGAGTTAGGGCACGCTCTTTAGCTCAAAACACTTTGGGGGTAGAGGGGCGTGCTAGAGCTATGGGATGAGATCAAGAAGAATGACAAGCATCAACTATTCACACAGACCTGCACAAAACCAAACACTCGATGGTTAGTGCATAGTTAGAAGACTTTTAGTGCTAAGATGAGCCACGGGCAACTTGGACTCATAAAACTCACCACGGCCTGGACTTGGGGGAAGCCATCACCTTCCCCCCTTATAGTATACTTTGTGCCTCTCCACAAGGCCCACATCTAAATGGCATTTTGTCTCAGGACTCCCAAATGGAAGTCCCGAAATTCCCACAATTGGGATTCTTACAACTTTGGGGGCCCATAACTTTACGCGTAGACCTCAAATTCAGATGAGATTTGAAGCAAAGTTGTAACCCTCGTCAAGAGCTTTCCAACGGTATGTTTCATGCCTCTTCCATGCAAGGAAATTGGGTTGATTCCCGACTTTTAGTGGTCGGGAGTCAAATTGTAAATTTGACTATTGACCTTTCTTTTGGCCATAACTTGCATTTCAAGTGTCCAAATGGGTCATGCAAGCCCATTTTAGACATCTACGTTTCAATATCTTTCCAATGATATAAATAAATTTTCAATGCATTGGGTTTTGACGTTTACAATTGGTTTCTAAAGGTTCGGGACTCCACCGGGATTCCAACTCCCAAAGTGGAAGTTTTCTTAAGAGTGTGAAGGTTCATTCCCTCACATTTTCCTTCATTCTCGGGCTTCCTCTTGGCCTGTAAGCTTACAAGCCCTTGCCTTGCTCACAAGCCCAAGGCTAGGGTTACGACATGCATTTTAATTTGAGAACACAAGATAACATGTTTTTTTAATATAATTTGTAACATGCGATTCAAAAATAAAACATATGGGCTAAATATTATAATTATTATTTAATTACAAATTGAGTTGTAATTATAAAAAATATTTTTCCACACGTTTTGTGTTTTTTTTGCATTGTGTAAGTTATATAATTAAATTATTGATTATATGTGAATTAAATATTTAAATATTATTCTTGAGATATTTTTTATTCAAAAAATTAATTATCAAAATATACTATCTAATTTTATGATAAATAATTATTTGAAACATAAAAATTTGAATTAAATATATGATAAATAATTAAAATTTATTTTAATTAATCAATCTAATTTACTTTTAAGTTATTTCAAATAATTTATTATCATATAATAATTTATTTAATATCATATAATTACTTAGGCTAGGTGGCTATTTGTTATTGGTGGCTAATCTATGAATGAATATTGGTGGTTATTCTATTAATGGCTACTCATGGCTATTCTATTAATGAATATTGGTGGTTACCCTATTAATGGTTATTCGTGGTTATTCTATTAATGAATATTTGTGGTTATTCTATTAATGGTTATTCGTGGTTATTATATTAATGGATATTTGTGGCTATTATATTAATGGCTATTCGTGGCTATTCTATTAATGAATATTTGTGGTTATTCTATTAAAGAATATTTGTGGTTATTCTATTAATGGCTATTCGTGGCTATTCTATTAATGGATATTTGTGGCTATTCTATTAATGGCTATTCGTGGCTATTCTATTAATGAATATTGGTGGTTATTCTATTAAAGAATATTTGTGGTTATTCTATTAATGGCTATTCGTGGCTATTCTATTAAAGATTAATGGTGAGTATTCTATTAATGGTTATTGATGGATATTTTATTGGTGGATATTGGTGTTTATTAATGGCTATTATATTAGTGGCTATTATATTGGTGGACATTGGTGCTTATTAATGGTTATTATATTAGTGGCTATTAGTGGCTATTCTATTGGTGGACACTGGTGTTTATTAATGGTTATTATATTAGTGGCTATTGGTGGCTATTCTATTGGTGGACATTGGTGTTTATTAATGGTTATTATATTAGTGGGTATAGTGGCTATTCTATTGGTAGAAATTGGTGCTTATTAATGGCTATTGGTGATTATTTTATTAATGGTTATTCCATTGTAAGCCATTGGTGGTTATTGATGGCTATTTTATTAATGGTTATTAGTGGTTATTGTATTATAAGTTATATTGCAACTATTGTTGATTATTTATTATAAATTATTGTTGGATATTTTATGTTATAATATCATAGGCTATTAATAATTATTATATTATAAGGTATTTTAAATTATTTTCCATAGGTTATTATACTTAGGATAAAATAAATTATAATAACGTAAAGTATAATGACCTTGAATAAGTTAAAGTATAACTTGAAATAACATATATATATAAATCAATTTTAAAACATAACATAAAGTATAGTTTAAAGTTAGTTGAATAATTTAATTTATAATGATTTAAAAGTTTATAATAAACTAGCTAAGATACTTTGAGATAAAATAACGTATAATACTTTAGAGTACAATATTTATAATAACATAAAATATAAGTTAAAATAACTCAAATAACTTAAAATAATATAAGCTATATCATAAAGTAGCATAAATATAATCTTTTTAAAAACATTGAAATAAACCTATTTACTATATTAAATTATAATAATGAATTATGTTAATTAACAATGAAACATGATGTTTACATAGTGATATTATAGTGAAATAATTTCACCATGGTGAAATCAATAAAATGCAATGAACTTATTTCACTTTTAAAGTATTGTAATGATTTAGGTTAATGAATTGCACCCCACTTCTGTAGTAGAGTGATTGCATGTATGTACATTATACATTAGTTGCAACATAATTATTATTTTGATGGCATGTTTACAACATTTTTAAAGTAATTGCCACATGTAATTATAATGCAACTCTTTAAAAAATCATACATATTTAACTACATATTTATGTATGGTGTGTATAAATTAATGTATAAAAAATTCATTTTCAATTCACTTACAATTATAATACAAATAACTAATTTTCTAATGTGGTAATTTATTTTATTAATACCATGTATTTCCAAGGATACAGTAATACCCAAGGGATAGTTGCACAATAGTTATATATAAATTTTTTTTTGAATTTTAGTCGCAGGGTAATGTGATTTCGACGGACATGATTTCTCATATTGAATGTGAAGAGGTGTCATAACTTATGTCATAATGCCCCAAATCACCAACATATTTCCCAACACCCATAAATCCCCCTTGACATCTTTGATCCCATAATTGCCCAAGGATATATAATTTGATTTGTCATAACATCACCCCCCTTTGCATCAATATGGTAGTCTTAGTCAAATGGGTGTTTTGATTAAAAAAATAGTGTTTGGTACACCACCTTTGTCACCCCAATAAACTATTTGGTGCCTTGGTTCGAAAAGTGGAATTGGGCACCTTCCTTGATGTAGCAAGTACACCATCAAAGCCAATGCCACTATAGGGTTTGGAATTGTTTCCACAACACAAATATCATAGGTGATGAACTTGGCATTGATCTTCACCATGTTAAGGGTCTAACCTTTTATTAATACCTTGAGGTTCCAACTAGTAAACATTTTTTTTTATCATTAGTGTTTCAGTAGAAAGCATTTTGGTTGTTTCAAAAAACAATTGGTTCCCATTGTCATGGTCTTTTGAAACACATGACATAATTTAGTTTGGGGCCACAAACTTGAAAATCTAGCTCCACAAAAATATCTTGGGTCACATCTATATATTTTTAAAAGGTGTTGATTTGATCCTTTTGCATTCTTTAACCCAAATGCATCAAATTTCACATGGGTTGCCATGTTCATAACTAAGGTTTCCATGGTGTTGGATTGGCTTGATGTTGGTAGGGTGGCCAACCTTTTATTGGCCACATTATTCCCTTTTAAACTTTTCCTTACCAACATTGGTGGTTTATGATTAGCCTTGTCATAATTCCAAATGTGGTGTGAATAAATGATTTTCATCATGCCCACAAGCATTACAATGGGAACATGGTTGGTTGGGATAAGGTTTAAAAGTAGTGGCATGTGGTGGATTAGGGCAATCCTTTTTTCAATGTAACCCATTACACTTCCAACATTTGGCTTGTCCCCTTATTCGACATAATATGATATATGGAACCTCTTTATATGGAACCATATATCATAAAACGTCAAATATATATGGTTCCAACTTGGATCCCTTGGTCTTCTAGGGTGGGGCCTTATTAGGTTGGCCATGTTGTTGAATTGATGGCATCGATGAAATTTTTTAGTTATTTTTGCCAAATTCAAAAGTTGCCATACATTCTTCCACCGTGTAAATAATTCAATGTGTTTCAATAATTAGAACACACATTGCAAGGTTACTGGTGTAGGTTGAAGTAACATCATGATTGTGTTTTGCACGTGATGCATAAGCTCCATGTCCAAAATCATGTATTAGCATTGGACCACACATGCTTTTGTAACATATTGCGTCACTATGATCAATGTATGCATTTATGCATAAACCTTTTGTAAGCTTTCATGTGGTTAATGTTGGAATCCTTGTTAATTTTTTGTAGTTTTTTCATTTAGATTGTTTAATAATTTTTACGTAATTTTTGAAAGAATTTCACAATAGAATTGAATGTTGGTAATAGACCATTAGTTTTAGTGGAAGGGCTAATACTAATGTTTTCAATGGCTATACCATTTCTAATAACTCCACTACCATTATCATTTCCATTCCCACATGCCAAGTCGTTATTATAAGTTGTTAAAATCACACTTGAAATCAAAATAGGTGTTGGGACCATAATATTGTGGGTAATAAACACATAGTTAGGCAATTGATATAATCACCATTCTTCAAATATCATGGGTGTGCCTAAATTGACGATAATCATCCATAGGCGATTGTTCCAACATTTGGAACAAACCTTTCCATGTCATCAAAGGTGTAAAAAATTGTGAATTATGCATTTATTGCATATCACATTAATTGTCAAACTTTTAGATAAAATCATCCAATTCGATTGTGTGAACCACCTTCAAATATTGATATGGCTTTTTGTGGTTCCATAAATGTCTTCCATTTCCCACAACAATGTTGTTGTGACCAAACTTGAAGGTGAACATCGTCAACTTCCCCCCTCCATGTATTTTTTTTTTACAATACTTTAATAATGTGTTCAACATTTGGTGTTGATATAATCATATTTGATATGATGTTGTGATGGCATTGTAACAAAATGTTGAATCATCACAATGTGTTATAATGTCATCACAACATCATATCAATGATTGTATCAACACTTAATTTTGAACACATTCTTAAAGTGTTGTAAAGTTTAAATACATGGAGGGGACAAATTTGTGATGAACATGTCTCTAAGTTTGAAGAACCCCCTTTAAATGAAAATGATGGCAATGTGGGTGGTTCAAACTTCACCCCTTGTTTAATAAAACCATTGGTATATGTTGAATTGTTTTTTGTTTTATAATCTTGTGTTAGTTATGTGATGAATTGTAACTAGGAATCCAAGGTAACCGACCTTAACCTTAAACTAGGATGTTGAACATGTGGGCTTATCTTAACCTGAATTCAAGGCACATGTATCTACAAAACATTTCATAGGGCTAACAAAACTCAAGCACATTGTGAACACAACAAAAATGGTCTACCAACCATCAACCTCAATGTTACCGTAATGATGAAAAAGAAACATTTTGATGATAAAATGTAAAACTATTTGTAACAACGCCAACATTGTCATAATCCAACCTTTCCCACTAACTTTTAACCTTGTTTATGGAAATGCACAAGTTGAACATGACTTGCAAAACCCCCAACACAATAATTTGTGTCATGAAATATAAACTATTTATGTGATATTTGAAAGTCACATCTCGAAATTTCATTCCAAAATGTGAAGCCCAACTTTGAAGCATATGAAACCCATGTCCCAAAATCTCATTATGGAATATTAAGCTTAGCTTCAAGGTGTATGAAACTTGCATTTCAAATCTCTTTCCAAAATATTATGCTTAGCCATGGCCAACATTCTCCCAAACCAAGGTTAGAAGATAGGTGCACACCTAAACAACACAATGTGGGAATGAACAAATTCATGCAACATGATTCCCACTTTTGTGATTCCATGAATTCAAAAATCCTACATGTTTGTTGATGGTGTGACATTCCATTCCTTGTAGGTTATAAGACTAGGTTTGTACCAACACAAAAAGTTAGTATTGAAAAGTTGACAAAGTTGACCCCATGCAACCACCTTACCACAAATGTTAAAAAGCTTCCAAAGTTTTTTCCCCCAAAAATGCTAAAACTTTACACACATGTAGATATCCTTTCTAGGAATTTAACAACGTAAATGACATTCTAATTCAATTTCATACAACAATAAAACAAAATTCCAAAAGATTAGTTGAAATTATTATTTTTAAATGAGAAAATAACCTATATACATCCAAATTTGTTTGTTTCCAAATCACTTGCACACATGTAATCTTTGATTCAAAATGATCACCATCACAAACCACATAGAAATAGGGGCCTTCTTATTGTGTGTTTGAAGTTTTTTTTCCCACAACTTTAGGGTATTCAAACTACAATCTTATTTAGGTTCAGGTCCTCAAGGAGTTTTACTCATTACAAAAATGCACAATCTCAAAACCAAGTAAATAAAAAACACCCCCCCCACAACAAAACAAACAAAATGCAAACCTTGTTAAAACATAAATACATGACACTTGTTGCTAATAAATCCAATGTAATTACTTGAACTTTTAGAATTGCAAAAAACTTAAGAAATGACTTGTGGTGATTGAAAACACGACTCACTTGCAACAAGTAAGAATTTAAGCCTACAACATAGAATGTAAAACAATATCAAATTGTGGGTAAAAAAAACTTGCATAAAACATAAAAAAACATGCAAAGTAGAAAACAACCATGTTTTGAAATCTCAAATCACCAACATTGATTTGAGATCATGTAACTTTAGATAATATGCCACACATTTAATATCTAAAATCATGTTCACATTATAACTAGCTCCAAATTAATTTACCCCAATTTATTTATAATAACTATAATATAAACATATAACTAAAAGAAAACTCCTAATCCACCAAATTTTTTAAAATTTAAAAAAAAAATTAGAAAAAAAACTACTTGACAATTATTTTGAAAAGCAATCAGAGCCAACACTAGTTCTCATGCTCATTCTATGATAATCATTTTATGAAGGATCTTATGGCTACTTATAGGGGTGAGATCATGAGGGGGGGTCTTATGCTTCATTATAGGCATAAGATCCCCTCAAGGAGTAATTGTACTATGTGTCCTCTTGTCTGCGAGGGATATTCATCAATATAAGCTGCCCTCTATATATACAAGAAAATGTCACCAAATGTTTTCCATGATGCCCTCCAAATGAATGATATTTTTGAGGCAAAATTTCTCCCTGATTAGTTAAAATTTGGACAGAATGAATTTTGTTAGTGTGAAATGTGTTTCTTCAGCAGAAAAATGTCACTAGTATGAGATCAATAAATTGAAAAAAAAAAAAAAAAAAAAACACTCAGAAAATTCTCCAAGTTAATTGCAGAAAGAGAAAAAAAGCATGTGATTTGGACTTTTTGTCTCAAGAAGTCTCTTGAGACAAGATGGAAACTGTGCATGATTCAGATTTGTGCATGCATAGAGGAATATTATACATAGGGTGCGACCATTTTCACCCGTGTTTATATGTGCATGGAGTTGTTTGACACTTGTGTAGTACAAAGGCAGCTCCAACACATGTGTGTCGAATAATTAACGAATTGTGAAGATTCCATGTTTAGAAAAAAATAAAAATAAAAATAAAAATATATAAAATCTTTAAACATTCCAAAAGAGTCTCTGTTTCATTTCCCCTAAATAATTATTCTTTGGAAAAAAAACAGTTTTTTTATAAAGAAATTTCAACATTTTTGCAAACAATATATATAATAAGTGTTGAAGCTGTTGTTCTATGCAATAGTGAAGTGGGTAACTTAATGAAGTAGGTAACTTGTGCTCAAATGATGAGTGTGAAGAGAAGTCTGAGCTAAAGGTTCGCAAGGTCGAAAGTTACCCCCCTATGTCACACCACCCAAAAATCACACTGACTTTGTTACAATGCACTTGGACGCAATCCAAGCAAATTGTGGGCGGATAATGAATCTATAGTGTGTTTTTGACTCATTGAGGAAAAAGGGTGTGATTTACTTCACTCTAAACAACACTTGTTGAGTAGAAGGGAGTGAAGTTTGTATCTTGGGGCTTGGTTTAGGGTTTAGGGTTTGGGGGTGGGGAGGGGGGAAGTTGTCCAAAAATGTATCTTGGTTCCAGTTCCAATTCTACACATAAGTTGAATCTGGAATCTGCTTTTGGGTCCAATTGCTTCAAATTAACGAAAGCTGGTTCCAGTTCTAAAAATCAGTTTTGATCTGGATCCGGTTCTTACTAACCCAATAGTGGCAGTTCTTCTTACCCCACCAAAGTGGTTAAAGTAGTTGGCAACATGACCTAACCATGGTTCAAACTCCCAAGCATGATTGCATTTGTTTGTTTTATATTA
>Ga0209208_10006586_pt1 | contig 15999 bp, 11 predicted proteins | sample S1TSphfallax_3_FD_187694 | JGI IMG/M metagenome (GOLD analysis project Ga0209208, IMG submission 187694) | Host-associated microbial communities from peat moss isolated from Minnesota, USA - S1T2_Fd - Sphagnum fallax MG (SPAdes) (version 2) | ecosystem: Host-associated > Plants > Peat moss >...
TGATACTATTGAAGAATATCTTTTGTGCATATTCTTGAGTTCATCTTGTCTAGAGTTCATCTTGAGTACATGTTGCCCCCACCACATGGCTTTTAGTAGAATTCTCATTCTTAACATTGTTCATGAGCATGTTGAGTTTATTTAAGCTTTTACAATTGTTTTGATACCAAAACCAGTTTCAATCTATATCTATCTATAAGGGTTGCAACCAATGCCCCGGGTATATATTGAGTTTTGACCTGGTTATCAATCTGGTAGTTGGTTATTTGAATTTTTAATAACCAACCCAGTAGACTAATTATTTGGTATTGAATTTTAATAAGTTACTAACCTACCTGGAAAACATGGTTATCATCCACGCAGGTTATCAATTTTAAAACAGTAATCATTTTTATGATAGAAAACAAAAAGAAGATTTTTCTTTTAGTTTTTAATATAAAAAAACCCTATTAGAATTGATGGATAACCAGTAGGTTAACTAGCAATTACAAATTGAGTATTTGGAAACCTCCGTTATGCATAATCAACAACTATCACCTCAAAAATTATTGATAACCAAATCAGCAACCAATTTTTTTGACATTGATATTGATAACCGAACTAACATCAATTGTTTTTTTTTTTTTTTTTTTGTTCCCTCTAAACTTACCCAGTGATTATGTGATAGGTAAGGCCCATGGACAGGGGCATTACCAGAAATAAGGTGCCCATCCAAGGTAGCAGCTGAGGGCAGCACCCAATTCTGGTAACATACCCGTCTGAGGGCCTTACCATGCACAATGTCCGCCCAGCGGATATCTGAAGGACACAGAAAAAATTACAGACTCTTATGAAAATGTAAGAGCTGCCCGGGATTTTTTTTAAAGATTCCCTCCTGACATAGGAGAGAATTTTAAGGATTTAAGGCACCCAATGCAAACTCCAAGCAAGTTCATTATGGGGGAAAAAAAGGAAAAATCAAAAATAAAAAATTATCAACCAACACTGGTTCCAACCTGGTACCCGCCCAACACCGGAAAATAAATAAATCAAGGAAAATAAATAACAATAGTAAGAAATCGATTCATTTTAGGGTACAATAAGATTCCCTGATTCCCCGAAGCACATTTCTTTGGTTCCCGGGAAGCAAAAGAAACTTTTGTCTGACCGTCGTCTGCACGCTCTCTCTCTCTCTCTCTCTCTCTCTCTCTCTCTGCAGACACCAGCAGCATCGCCGCAAGCAAAGATTGCTTCTTTTGTTTGGATTGCTTCTTCTTTTCGCGTCTCCATCGAGACTTATTGTGGGCTGGACCTCCTTTTGTGAGTCGTAGTAGAATTGTGTTTTTTTTGCAAACCATGTTGCCAATTCCCTTTTGCTTCATGATTCGCAATATGAGCACTGTACAGCACTGATCACCCACGACCACCACCACCACCCCAGTAGCAGAGCACTGTGCTCTGCTCTGTTTTTTGGCGTTTCTTTTGCACGGTCGCAGTGGATCTCGCTTCTGTAGCTTTAGTAGTATCTGATTGTTTTATTTCCTGATTTTTACAGCTTCAATTTCCTTTTAATAAACTGGGTTGGTTGTTTCTGGTTTTTTGTTCTCATCTCCAGAACAACAATTCCGTATTGGGTTGCTGTTGTTGTAAGAGGATAATTACAGTTCTGGTTTGTTGTTGGATGTAGTCTAGATTGGTTTGATTGTTTGAGTTCACAAGTCCTTTTTTTATTGTTGTTTGCGAAGTACTTGTCGGATTCAAGTCTGTGACCATCGAACTATTGGGATTTAGATTTCTACTTTTATTTTCGGTTTGTTAGAGATAGAGTACCGGGGTGGGGGCGGGTGGATTAGAGACTCAAACTCAGTCTTGAGGAGGAGAATTGAATTTTTTGACAAGAAATAGACTACTTCCTTTGTCTGAACTTTTGGAAGTCTACGTGCATTTGGGTATCGCGGAATTCGATTTGTTTGTTGCGTTTAGACATCTCTGTGAAGAGGTTTCTCCGGTGGGAGAATTGGGTCTGCCAAAAAAACAAAACAAAACGAGAACTAGGGGGATCAAGCTTTCCCCAAGTGTATGGAAGTCTCTTCAGCAGTTACAGTTGGATTCAACAAGAAACAAGAAGTTCATGCATCATCATCGAAGAAGCGTCAACAACAGACTACTTATTCGCTCTTCTTCTGCTGGCTGCCTGTTTGGCTATTCACATTTCACTGGAAGGAAAACCTGATGCCAGAGAAAGTTTTGCTGTTTTCACAAGTCTTCGCCAAGGAGAACAAGCATTTGCAGTTTCTCCAACCAGAAAATCATTTCACAGTCACAAGGTACACACTACCACTACTGCTACTACTACTACACACACCTCTCAGGGTGGCCAGCATCAACTCTCACTGTTTTTTGTTTTTCAATGTGTTTCAGGTAGTACCAGATCTCCAGTGTTTCCTCATCAGATTCATGTAGTCCAGATTGACATTCGGGAACATTACTACTATAAGATCTTGAATGATTTTCCCATCTTGATTGACATGCTAAAACCCACTTTGTGTGCTAAGAAAGAAAAAAAGATGTGCACTGAATCTGCCTTGGGTCTGCAGGCTGATCAATTGGTTGATGTTTTAAGGAAGTTACCTACATTGCTGTTGTACAGATGTCTGGAGATGTCAGAAATGTCTTTTGTTTTGAGCAAGGCATTTTGAAGAACTTGCAACAAATTAAGTGACAATTCTTTGTGCATCTCTCTAGAGTTCAGGGACAGCTAAAGAAGAAGAAGAAGAAACAGTTCAATGTTGTATGCCATTTGCTTCACAAATTCTTGTAAGCTGATTGTTCCATTTTTACAGGTGTAAGTGGCAGGCAGCATGCAGAAGAAAATTCTTGAGAATTTATAGGGAGAGCAGCAGTATCAGCTCAATGCCACTAATGTACTGGTGACTTTGGATTTCAATACCTACTGCAACAACAACAACAACAATAACTGCAAACCTCATTTCCAGTGTGCTGTGCTGCTCTCTGAGGTACTAAGACATGATCTCATTGAATAATTTGGCCACAAGAACTGGAGTGACCCCAATGTGAGGTACCAAGAAGAAGGGAAGCATGTTAGGTGGTGGGTGTTTTTTCCATGTATTTCCTAGTAATCTTGGAAGTGAAACCAGCAAAAAATCTTATTGTGGGTTTGCCTACTTCAACTGTGAACCCAGATCATTCAAAATTGATCCAAGTCATGAAGTCATTGTATTGTGAAGGAAGTCATATTATTTAGAATTCTAAGAGGTGATTCAGCTGTAGCTACATCATCATCAGAAGTAAAAAAAACTCGCTAGAGAGAAGGATGATAGTCAAATACATGTCAGGTCTTGGCTGAGTGAATGCTGGCAATGTGCTGCTATTCCCATTGAAAATGAAAAAAACCATAAAAGGAATGAATGATCAAAGCAGGAATTGGATCCTATTGCAAACTAAATTTAGAAGAAAACTACTATTGCTTGCAACTATTACAGAAGTACTTCATTCCTCAAGTGCTCACATAAATTGTTAGTATTGCTGATTCTGCTGTAATTTGAGGCACAGATCATGTGTGTGGAGAGTGTTTCTGGAGCTGGTACTTTTTCTCTCAGAATGAAGTAATATCTTAAAGAGCCAAAACTGTTATGTATGGCCTTGGACCAGGGTTTCACAAGTAGGAATATCTGTGCAACTCAAAAAACTGGCAGACCTGGAGAAATTAGCCGTTCGCTCCGAATTCCAGTATGTACCATTACCCATGGCACCACCACCATCGAATGTGGCACCTGCCACTACTCCCAGCTTGGGAAATTTCAACTCCCAAATCTTTGAGGAGCTGCCAGTGGCTGAGGTTGTTGAAGTTTCCCAGTCAAAGAGGAATGATATGAGTCTGGCCTCCCAGCTTGTGTACACAATTGAGTGCAAGTATCGGCAATTCACATGGCAGCTCAAGAGACGGGCAGCAGAGGTTCTCCTCCTCCATCTTGCACTCAAAAAGCGGGCCTTACTTGAGGAGCTTCAAGAAAAACAGGAACTCCTCAAGGAGTGGATGCACAGTCTTGGACTTGGAGATGAACAGTTGGGTATCAATGTAGCTCTCCAGCTGCAAGTTTCTGATGAAGAAGGTACTGATGAAATCAGCCAGTTCTCCTCAAAGACAGGTATTCCTGCAAGAGCTGTTTTGCCAGTGATGAGACCTGCCTTTGGCCGGCTGCCAACAATCTCTCAAAGAGCCACATCTGCTATGCAAAACTACCTCAATTATTTCCTTGCAAGCATTGAACTTGTGAACACGAGAGAGGTGTGCCGCTTTCTTGAAGTAAGCAAACTGTCTTTCACTCCAGAGTACGGGCCAAAGCTTCGAGAAGGCTATCTGATGGTTTGCCATCTTTCAAGAATTCCATCAGATGATGATGAGAGCCCATCATGCTGCTCTAGCTTCTGGATCTCTTGTTGCTGTTGGTTAAGCCCAAACTGGCAGCGAGTTTGGGTGGTCTTGAAACCTGGGTTTCTGGCATTACTTGCAGATCCTATGAATGTCAAAGTCTTAGACACAATCATGTTTGATGTTTTACCACCAATGCCAGGGAGAGATGCTGCAGCAGACATAATTGGGTCAAGATCTCTTGCAACTGTTGCAAAGGAGAAAAATCCACTGCGATTCAGCTTCACTGTCCAATGTGGAAATCGGGCTGTCAGGATGTGGACATCTTGGGCAGCAGGAGCCCGCAATTGGGTCATGGCAATAAATGATGCTGGACTGGAGCCATCTGCTGAAGGCTGGTGTTACCCTCACCGCTTCCAATCATTTGCTCCAGAAAGGGGGCGCACCCATGATGGGAGTGAAGCTCAATGGTTCATTGATGGAAAAGCAGCATTTGATGCCATGGCTATGGCAATTGAGGATGCAGAAACTGAAATTTTCATTACTGGATGGTGGCTAAGTCCAGAGCTTTACCTTCGGCGCCCTTTCAAGGAGAATGAAGCTTCTCGTTTGGACCACCTTTTGGAAGCAAAGGCCAAAATGGGGATCAAGATTTACATCCTCTTGTACAAGGAAGTGTCAATGGCTCTGAAGATCAACAGCAATTACTCCAAGCAGCGACTTCTTGCACTTCATGAAAACATCAAAGTGCTTCGATGGCCAAATCATTTCTCATCTGGTGTGTACCTATGGTCACACCATGAGAAACTGGTGATTGTGGACAATTATGTTTGTTTCCTGGGGGGGTTGGATATGTGTTTTGGGAGGTACGATGATCCCACACATCCAGTGTGTGATAGCCCTTCCACAATCTGGCCAGGGAGGGACTACTACAATCCCAGGGAGTCGGAACCTGATTCATGGGAGGAACCAATGAAGGATGAACTTGACAGGAATAAGCTTCCAAGAATGCCATGGCATGATGTGCAGTGTGCAATTTGGGGTCCTCCATGCCGTGACATCGCCAGGCATTTTGTGCAACGGTGGAACTACGCCAAACAAAGCAAGGCTCCAAACCAACAAACAATTCCATTGCTTTTACCACACCAACACATGGTCATTCCACATTACCGAACAGGCCAGGAAGAAGCCAAATCCAAGATGAATTCCATCCAGCAGCAGGCTTCTCAAAAAATTGAGTTAGCCTCATCCTATGATGACATTCCATCGAGAGTGATGAGGAACACATTTGATGGGGTATTGAAGGATTTTGTTGGGATCTCAGCATTGCAAGGGAGTGGAAGAAGGGTAATTCCATATGACCCAATTCCTAGGAAGTTGTCATCAGCCATGATTGAAACTCCAATTAAGCAGATTCACTCTGTGGAGGAGATTGAGAAGCAAAAACCTCCTAAGGAGGAATTGTTAAGGGATGAGGAGCCAACGCAAGTTACTACCAAAGTTCAACAGTGCTTTGACTCAGATGGAGTACGTGATCAGCAAATCTTGGAAACCGGTCCTCGATCTCAATGCAAAATTCAAGTGATCCGGAGTGTAAGCCACTGGTCAGCAAGTACAAGCCAGCCAGAGGAACGAAGCATTGAAGCAGCCTATTGCGAACTGATTGAGAAGGCAGAGTATTTCATCTACATTGAAAACCAATTCTTTATTTCAGGTCTAGATGGTGATGAGACAATTCAAAACCGTGTCTCACAAGCTCTTTATGCACGGATTGTGAGGGCATACAACAAGGGGTTGGTTTTCCGTGTGATTGTGGTCATACCATTATTGCCTGCATTCCCAGGAGGGTTGGATGAGGTTGGTGCAGGATCTGTTCGATTCATAATGCACTGGCAGTATCGCACCATTTGTCATGGGAAGCATTCCCTGCTAGAAAAGCTCAAGGAAACGCTAGGATCTCAGAGAGTGGAAGATTACATCTCGTTTTATGGGCTTCGAAATCATGGTCAGCTACACAAAGATGGGCCATGGGCAACAAGCCTAGTGTATGTCCACAGCAAACTCATGATAGTGGATGACCGATTTGTGTTAACTGGATCTGCAAATATCAATGATCGGAGCCTGTTGGGTTCTCGAGACTCAGAAATTGGGGTGGTTCTTGAGGATCTTGAACAAATGGAATCAAGGATGGATGGTAAACCATGGAGTGTGGGCCCATTTGCACACTCATTACGCGTAAGCCTGTGGGCAGAGCATCTTGGGTTGCAACACTCAGAACTGGATTGCATCAAAGACCCAATCTGTGACACAACATTCAAGGACATTTGGATGTCAAGAGCAAGAAACAACACCAGAATTTACGAGATGGTTTTTGAGTGCATCCCAACTGACACAATTCACTCCAAACTTGCCTTGCGACAAGCTATGGCACATCGAAAACAAAAGGTGGGTGGTCACACTACTATTGATCTTGGCATTGCTCCACAAGTCTCCAATGAAAAAGTTAATACTAACTCAGATGGAGGACATGAAGCCCAATTACATGCAGTTCATGGGCATTTGGTGAATTTTCCCCTCAATTTCATGATTGAAGAAGATTTGCAACCTGATTTCAAAGAAACTGAATTTTACACATGTCCTCAAATTTACTCTTGATCTAAAGGATTATTAATCTTGGGTCATCTGGAGATCTATTGTTTCTTCACAATGTACTCCTATTAGGATAAAACTCCATTGTGAAGTGATCTATCCTCGTTTTGTACAATATGTTTGCATTGCATTAGTAATGCATAGAAACCAACTTTCAGTTGGGAATTATGATTACTCCAGAAGGCGAGGTTCACCAGGGATGAAGCATCTTGCACAATTGCAAAATGATTAGATATGATTCTTATGGACACAAACTACAATTTAGTAGATTCATCTTTTCATAGTTGGTCTATACAATAGACTGACTTTTAAATAGTTGAAATAAGTAATTTGCATAGGTAGTTTGGTCTGTTGTTTTCATCCACATGCTTGTTTGCTTGGTTAAACATTCACAAGCATTTTGCCTCCAAAACACTCTTGGCACAAACATCTAAAGCACGGAAAAATCAATCAAAAAATTTGAATGTACAATGAAAAGTGATTCAAAAGCAAAAAAAATCTAGAAACACAACTCAAAAGTGAATGACGCCATAGGAAGAAAAAAATGTTCCTAAAAAGAATGTTCCACAAAGATAAAGATAAGATCACAATAAATACCTAGCTACCCTTAAAGAAAAGAGAGAAAAATGAAACCTCTTAAAAACATAGGAAATGACTAACATAAGTGAAAATCATGTATGCCTTTATTTTTATACATACCCAAAACTTAGGGAGGATGCAAAAGTAAAAAAATAAAACCAAAGTCCAAGCAAGCAACTACTAGCTAGGGGTTAGAGAATCAAAGAGAGATTTTTTTAAAAATTAACTTGTCTACCAACGACCTACAACAAATTAGCAATGCAGATGGGAGGCGAGTCTTGAAGTGAGGGAAGTCAAGAAATAACTAAGCCTATCACTACTACTCAACTTAAATTGGAGAATGCTTACATCTTTTTTAATGTTATGGATACTTTCTGGTAGAAACAAGTAACAAGGATAAAAAGGGGACAACCATGTAACTCTTTTAGGCTCCAAATAGCATTGGCACAATCATGTAAGAAAACATTTGCTTGTTTATGTAAACAACCAAAGACATCAATCATAAAAAGGAAGAATTGATTAGTAGGGTGTTGATCATAATAACTCCTTTCTTTTGTTTGAACTACTCCTATTGTTACAAAACCTTGAAGTGAACATGATGAAAAAAGAAAATATGCCCGTGTTGGGTTAGGTATGACAACATTGGTTAAAGTATGAACCTCATTTTTGGCAAACACAATGTCGACTCGTTAGTGAGAAAAATTGAATGATGATGAAAAAAGAGCATGCAACTATTCTCATATGACATGGAAATCTACTTACTAAGCAATGGAAGGAAAGGTATCTTGAATTACATCATGCATCTTAGTGTGTTCATTACTATGGGTGCATTACAAGAAACGGACACCTATTAGGTCTTTCACTTGTGTGCACACACATTGGGAAATGCTTGCAATTCAAGGGTATAGGAGCCCTAGTTGTGTCCAAAGTGTTTTCAAAACAATTACAAAAGATAGTAAAAAGTTGGGAGGATTGGTCAAGTTATAAACCAAACACTAGACCTAAGACTAGAATGTGATAAAGATGTGAGCTTAATGAACATCAAACAACTCTCCAAAAACATGTTGGAAAAGGTATGATGGTGCAAATGCTTCAATAAGAAATTTTTAAATCAAACCATTTCTTGTCCAATAAGTTGTTCAAAAAGAAAAAGAAACATGCATGCCAAAGTTGGTAATAAATCACAAATTGTTCTAAAGTGTTGTTAAAAGGGAAAAACACTAGTGTTGATTTAGGTTGAAACTTCTAAAAAGAAAGGACATTGGTTTATTAAAAACCTAGCAACTACAATAAAAGCTACAAAAACCCAACTACTTAGATAGGCTAATGGGGCTATAATAGTTGTGGAAATGATTCCAATGCCTCCATACATTATTGGAAAAGAAGCCTCCTAAATGAAATCATGGTTAAAGGAGCCAAGGGTGCCAAGGTAAAAATCATTTTCCAAGCATTACACATGACATGTGTGGTTTCTACATAGGTTTATGTAATACATTTCTACAAATCTATTTGGGCAAATTTAATGGAAACATATTTCAAGCTCCTAAAGACTTTTTCATTAGCAATTGCATATTATTAAGCCTTAAAGAAGGCATGTCAAAAGCAAGTTCATTGAAAACTTTCCATCACATCCAAAGTTTCACAACTTCTATTGACTTCAAGTTAACAATTATCGTGGTATTTAGATTTGCACCTTCATCTTTAACATAACCAAGGACCATTTTAGTTAAGCCATATTGCTCTAAAAGGTCTTGCAAACTTCTTGACAAGCTTTGCTCTGAATGTTTCAAATGCTTCAAATAAGCTAATTGTAATGTGTTTTGGCATCCAATCTTCTTCCAAGAAATTTACAACCAATCCAAAAACATCATATGCCCTTTTCAACATTCACAAATCAAAACTTATAATAGTAAAAACACATTTTGCCAAAACTAGTAAAACATATGTTTGTTTTGTCTTCTCAACCAAATCTGATAACAAATTTTCTTGATTAAAGGTTTGTTTGGAAGGGAAAACAATAAGTGCATAATTACATTACCAAATGTTCTACTTGAAAGCAAAACCAACTACTAGCTATTAGTTTTTAGGGACCAGAAGTTCATGAAGCAACCTAGCTTGCTAGATGGTTATGATTTGGTGATCTACCCTAATTGATGGTCATAGATTGGCAATGCGCTTAATCCTTATTGCGTTATAGACATGAAACCCTCAAGCCATGAAGGTACTATTGGCAATGAAGATTAATGTAGATGACCGGATTAGATTGACGATGGAGGGAAACAAGTAGTTTGCCCTCTGGTGAACAAGGTGGGTGTGTGGGGCTATTTGGGGTTATACTGTCACCAAAAAGAGAGGGTGGTAGACAATACAACCAGCCAAGGTACATGTGCTGACCCAAACAAAATCATAGCTTCCTGGCGTTCTGCAGCAAAGACGCCTCTCAATCTACTCACAGAATACTCACACATACATTCTCTGATCTTTCAACATAAATAACTTACACATACACCAAACGGCACAGCTGATCACAGAATCCAAAACTTGCTCCTTACATCCAATTGAGTAGCCAGAAACTGTTACTTGCCTAATCTGCCATGCACATCATCACAGATCCAACAACAATTGAGGTATAGCCTTTGAGGTCAGAACTCTCTAGGTTCCCTCAATCCATTGAGCCGCTAACCCACACCCACTGAATGCGACAATGCAATGTGCTTTCACTCCTCTCATCTAGAAGCTCAAGACCTAGAGACTCTTAGATCCAAATGCATTCTAAAACACCTAATCTTGATCAGTAGACACCAGGCTCCCATAGAGCCACTCAATGGGACAGACTCTCATGCAAGGACAAACAATAGACTTCTTGTTTCAAGTCCTCACTTCACTCCTGCTCTGTATACATCATTCTATCCACCTTAAGGATACCCGTTGAAGGTTTCTGGTGCTCACTCATGACTACTGCTTACAACACAAATGCAAGGTCTTGCAACACAAACTCCCCATCCCAGATGCTCACTCTCTCTTCAATATGCCCCTAGATCTACAGCTCGGACCCCTCAGTTCCTCATCATTCCTCAGCATCAACCCTTCATGTCAATGCTTCAAAGACATACATAACTACTCGGCTAAGTTATTGGCGCAGCGGAGAATTTCAACAACTCGCCAAGCAGTTTGCAGAAACCAAAAACCACACCAACACCGAATCCTCCTCCCCCATCTTCTCCTTCCCAAAAACCCTCCAAAATCAAAAAAAACTTCTCTCTGTATTTTCCCCACTTCCCAATGCAGCTACCATCTCCCGCCAGATCCCCCTGCAGCTCCGTCTTCAACTTCTTTCATAAGCTTCCCATGCACCGTTACTATCCTCCCTTCCCAAAAATTATAAACCCCGCCGCTTTCATTAAGAAGGTAGACGGCGGGTTTAACTCTTAAACCCTTAAAACAAAATTAGCTTTCACATTACAGAAACTACAAAAAGGCTCCCTGTTCGGTCACTCCCTTACCGGTCACAATACATCACTAGAAAAAAGAGGCCTTAGCGTAGACTCATTGTGTTTCAGAGATATCCGGGGTCTGTGGGCCTTACCTGTTGTAAAGCACAAGGGGAGGTTACCAATAAGCCTTTACATGTTAGATTGGGGGCAGTAGGAGTGAGAGGCACCTTACACCTGAGGAAGCATTATTACAGTGTGTAAGGTGCTGAGTCTAAAAAACAATAAGGAATTTATCTATAGTTGTTGGCCTTCATATTGAAACCCTTCCTCCTGTTCAGGTATCTTGGATTTCTGAAAGCAAACTGCTGGGCTACGAAGCTCACCAGCCTCTCCACGATCACGACAAGCTCACTGGTATACGCTTAACCAAAGAGACCGCCATCTAAAACTGAATGATGAGCATGTAATGCTTAGATGATTATTAACGCAACTGTCACCTAGAGATTCTGCCTGATTATTATCATTCATAATTGTCACTCAAGAGAGATTGTCAACTGTTCATTCAAATGTGTGCAATTGGCATGTAGACCCTTGCGAGGGTCTAGGAAATAGTTTATAAAGTTTGTAATGATGTGGTAGAACCTCTCGCGTGTGTCCATAACCTCGGCAATTACATGACCCAGCACTCCACCAGTGCATCATCCATTAGAAACCCATTATGGTTACCAAGGTTCCATCCAAGGAACTTCTCGTGTTAAAACCCACTTATTACCCCCTCACATTACCCTAAACCCTAAACTAACTGCGTGAGAAGGCAAGTACCATAAGTAAGTAGGTAGAGAATGTAAGGGGTTATTATGTAGGTATGTGATTAAGTAAGGCACTTGGTTGCTACTAAAGTAGGTAGATGCATATGGATGGTTAGTACCACTGTCGGTCAGCTATTGCTTCTTCTTTTTTTCCCCATAACGAACCAGGTAGGTTATTTTATAATATTGAATCACACATGGTATCAATATTTAAAATCAAAACCTATTAATTATCAATTTCATTCTCAAAAAATATCTATCATTATCAATTTACTCAGTTTATTTTTGGGTAATAGCTCTCAATTATGGATACAGGTTGGTTTTCAAATACCCACCTTGAGAATCGTCAGTTATGCTACCCAGCTTGGGTAGGTTACAATGTGTGTGTGTGTGTCTATATATATATAGATATAATTGTGTGTGTTTTTTTTACTTTTTGATAAACATTTATGAAGATTTTAATAACCTACCCGGATGATTGGAATTTCTCCCACCCCTGGTTCACTCAGCCAGGTCCTCTCTCACAATTGCCAAATGGCACTCACAATGACAAGGAGCATTTACATGAATGCAGAGAGATCTCTGCAAGGCCAAAAGAAAGAGAAGTTTCCCTCCCATAGGTATTATAGAGGGAAGAAAATTTTCCAGCTTGTCTTTCTTGTGGGACCTCCAGGAGGCAGCTGCAGAGTCAAGTGGTGGTGCGTGCAGCAAGCGAGAGCAAGTCTGAGAGAAAAACGAATGACGTCAAGTCAGCAAAGAAGAAGCAGCAGTTGATGATTGGAGTCTGATTTTCTGGAAGCGTTCTTTCATAAAAACAAATTCTTGTGTATGCCCAAAAAAAAAACTACTAAAAAGTTGGACTAAAAAGAGAAATCAGTCCGAGTGAGTCGCTCCAGGACAACAAAATTTCTGAATTGATTGTGGGATACTTTTTACTTATTATGATGTGCAGAACGCGCATCCAACCAGATTTAGTCCGTCGTCGTCATTAATGGGAGCAAAGCGAATGGGAAGGGGGTGCCCGGGGGTTTGTCGCGATCATAATAACTTCGTGCAGTTTGTGTATCTTCCCCTGGACCACACTTCATCAATGTGCACCTTGTAATAACTGTCTGTAACTGTAATCATAGCAACCTAATGGAAAGAGATCCTAAGGACCGGACATATTTCACACTCCCAATGTAACTGTGATCACAGCAACCTAATGGAAAGAGACCCTAATAAGTACACACATTTCACACCCCCATGTACCTGTGATCACAACAGCCTAATGGAAAGAGACCCTAATAAATACACATATTTCACACCCCCATGTAATTGTGATCATAGCAGCCTCTAATGCAAAGGGACCCAAAGAAGGTACATATTCCACAGCCCCATCGCCATCTCTCTCCACCAGTCTGTGAGATCCGTTGTTATTCACTCCTGTCACTGTGCTCATCTTGGTCGAGTTTTTGCTGTTCTGGAATCTGGAACTCCTCTTCTGCGATTTCATTGCAATGTGTTGCAGTGGTGAGCAGAAACAGCAGCAGCAGAAAACAACCATTATGGTCAATCGATCTACTGATTGCATTCCCTGTAAGTTCATGGACTTGGAGAGTTGCTGCGCTGATGGTCGAGAGGATCAAACTGTGGTGTCCGAGTTCTTCGGGAGTTTGTTGCGAGGTCGTAGTATGCTTCCTTATTTCATGTTGGTGGCGTTTGAAGCTTGCGGCATTCTGCGCTACTCGTTGCTTCTTTTCTTCTCCCCAGTGTACTACTTTCTGAATTACTGTGTGTCGGAGTCTTCCGCAATCAGGTTGCTGATCTGATCTTTCTCACTTTCGCGGGACTTAAAGTCGGAAAGATTGAATCGTGGCACGCGCTACTCCGCCCAAGTTCTTCTCTGAAGATGTCCACCCGGTTGCATGGCGAGTGTTTTCCTCGTTCGGTACACGGTACATGCTCACCGCGGCAACACACATCATGGTGGAATGCTTTGCAAGAGAGTTCCTGGAAGCTTGTGCAGTGATCGGGACCGAGATTCAAGTCACCAAGAGCGAGCGAGCTACTGGCTTCGTCAAAGCTCCTGGACTTCTGCAGCGCATCGTGAAACGTGATGCACTCAACGCCGCATGGAAGGGCAAGAATGCACCGGATGTCGGCCTTGGAGTTTGCAACGACGACTATGCATTCCTAGCTCTTTGCAGGGTTCTCAGCCTTCCTACATTTTCTGTACAATCTTGTCTCAAAATGCAGCGATAATTGTCCATGCAAACGATGGTCTCGCAGCATCTCAGGGGCAAGGGATGGGTACTGACGAATGGGTCCTTGTTGTTTGGTCCAGGAAGGCTACATCGCCCTTGCAAACACGACAGAGATGGAGCCGCCACTGAGAAAAGAGAAGCTCGCCAAAACAATAGTCTTCTACGACGGACGTCTTGTGCAAAGACCCACTCCTTTTCTCGCTCTCGTCATTCACCCTTTGGATGCCTGTTGGCTTTATCCTCGCCGTCTTACGCATAGCTGCAGGTGCACTTCCGATGAGTTGGGGATATTTCTCGTCGCTTCGCTTGGCGTCAGAGTGGTGATCAAGGGGAAACCTCCCGCTTCCGTGCAAGACAAGAATGGTCCGAAGCTCGGAGTACTGTTCGTTTGTTCTCACAGATCCTTACTGGATCCTATTTTTCTTTCAGTCGCTTTGGGTCGTCGTATCACGGCGGTCACGTACTCCATTTCTCGTCTGTCTGAGGTGCTTTCCCCCCATCAAAACTGTGGCACTTACCCGCAACAGAGAGCATGATGCCGCCAACATTCGCAAGCTTTTGGCGGAAGGAGATTTGGCGATCTGTCCTGAAGGAACCGCTTGCCGTTAGCCTTTCCTTCTACGGTTCTCTTTCCTCTTCGCGGAGCTGACAGACCAAATCACCCCAGTTGCCATGAACAAACAGTATGTCTATGTTTCATGGCACCAGTGCTACCGGATGGAAATGCATGGATCCTTTGTTCTTCCTCATGAACCCTAGGCCTGTCTATGAGGTCACCTTCCTCAACCAACTGCCCCAAGAGCTCATATGTGCATCTGGAAAATCGCCACATGATCTAGCAAATTATACTCAGAGAATTCTTGCTGTGACTGTGGGCTTTCAATGCACTAATTTTACTTGCAAAGACAAGTACCGCATGCTTGCTGGCAATGATGGAAGCATTCCTGTGAAATCTTCAGCTTGAATTGCTACTGCAACAACAATAAACTCTACTTCTCCTCCTGGAACTCCTGCAGCAGCTAAAAGAGATCAATTCTAGTTTCAAATGTTTTCATTCCTTTGATCACCACTGACCAGAATCACCAGATGATGCTCACAGTAATGGCACATGGTGATGGAGATTAGCAAAGCCCACAGAAGTTGTAATGCTGCTCTGAAATTTGCAAAGATGTGAAGAATATGAATGAAGAATTTTTCTATCAAGTAATAAGTGACTCAACTCCACGATGACAAGGAAATAGTGATTGGATGAAAATAAGCACTCAAAAACTGTGATGGCTGCTCTGAGATTGCAAGAAATTGTGAAGTGCTTTGGAACTCATGCTTTGGAGGTGGGGATAGTTCCTTTGTTGTTGATGATTACAGGGTCCTGACAGAACTTGCAGTGGTGCAATGAGATTACAAAGATTTGAATGGTGCTTTGAGACTACAAAGGTTGTGAAGATCTTTTGCAGTGGTACTCTGACTGGTTTTCTGAGATTACAAAGATGTGAAGGTTTCTTGCAATGGTGCTCTGAATGGCACTCTGAGATTAAAAAGATGTGAATGGTGTTTGAAGGGTTTCAGAGATGCTGATATTTTCTTGGCTGTGGCCCTGTGATTCTGAATGTGGTGGGGTCCTGCACACATGGTTGAAGTCTGCAGGAGGGAGGTGTGGATGTTTTTGGGTCCTCTTTTTTGATCTTGCAATATGATTCTGAATGTGGATCCTCCACACAAATTCTCTCAGGAGATTAGACTTTTAGTGGAAACCATAACAGCTACTGAGGAAACACTTGTGGTCCATGGACTTCACCTTGTGGTATGTCCATTGCTCAACACTTATGATGCACTTGTCCTATCAATGCAGACAAACAACAAATATGTGGATATTTTTCCTTCCAGGATCTATTTGGTCACAGATGTTTTTT
>Ga0209208_10006587_pt1 | contig 15992 bp, 10 predicted proteins | sample S1TSphfallax_3_FD_187694 | JGI IMG/M metagenome (GOLD analysis project Ga0209208, IMG submission 187694) | Host-associated microbial communities from peat moss isolated from Minnesota, USA - S1T2_Fd - Sphagnum fallax MG (SPAdes) (version 2) | ecosystem: Host-associated > Plants > Peat moss >...
TCTGATGTGACTCCCGGGCTTCCTCTTGGCCCGCACCCTTGTAACCCCTTTGCCTTGGTCGCGAGCCCAAAGCTAGGGTTGCGACATATCCCCTTCATAACCTTTCATGAAGTTACACGATTATTCCATGCCAACATTCATAGTTGATTTCAAGCTACCACAAATAAGAACAAGTTTATTGTTGGGGTTTGAATTTTGTGACTTTGAAGGACTATCACAAATTGTGGAAGTCATGATTTTCAACAAGCTAGTTTCTTCCATGCACACAAATAAAATCAAATTGCTTGACAAGGGTAGGGGCTTGTTCTAATGTGGTTCTACTAACTCCAATATGGGTGGATGACAATAGAATGTGCACCATCTGTTGGATGTGCTTATCTTATTTTCACATGTACAAAGCAAGATGGAAAATAAAAGTTGTTACTCATGGGAAGGCAAGGCTAAATTCTAAGAAAATATTCATGTTATTGGAGCTTGAAGCATTATGAACAAATAAGGAACTTGAAGGTGGTGGCTCAAGGTGCTACTCATGAAAAAGATAACTTTAATTTAAATGGAAATGATGGAATGATGCCACTAAATTTAGTTATTACTTGAAGTATAGTTGTTAAGAAAAGGGGAAGGATTGAAAAAAAGTACAAAAAAAGATGATGACTAAAGATGGTCTTCTTCTTGGACTTTTTAATCATCTTATTTATGAACAAACTATTAGAATGCCCAAATTTTTCACTTTTAATAAATTGTTCACCTCTACCTTATTGGTAGGTTTTTGCCAAACTCATAATTTTTTTCCTTTTCCTTAATTGTTTTTCCTTTTCAATATCTTGTGAATCATATATATGTGATTTTCCCCCACCACTTGTTGTTTTGTTGATCTCTTCATGTGTTCACACCATTGTTGAATGATTTTTGGTGGAATCACATGGACCTTACACATTGATCCAACACATGTGGCATATGATTTACAACAACCATGCATTTATGTTCTGGGTCAAATCTCAAATTTTTTGTATGTAAGAAGATATTTATTTTGATCAAATTTTGGCACAAAAAATGTTGGGTCACTATTCTACAAAAATGTAATGAATCAATTTCCTAGTCATATCCCTTACTAATGTTTTTGGAATAGTAAATGATATCATGTTATATTTCCAACATTTATTCCCTTGCTTCTTTGTTAAATTGTATTGTTGTGAAAAGAAAGTGGTATAAACAAGCAACTTGCCTCCTCTAAATTGCCATGTTCAATGGTTGAACTAGATTAATAGTTGCATTTTCAACATACTAATTTGGTGGGGTTAGCACTTTCATTTCCAATATCCTACACATATCACAAACCACTCAAGAACCTTTCATAACATGTTTAATTAAATCACATACACTTCAACAATATTCCTAGACGTTCAACACATTGTGAAATACATGGGAAATGGATAGGACTTGCTAGGCCTCTAGTTGAAAAATATGTACCATATACAAGGCAAGTAATTAGTACTACACAAGTCAATTTAAAACATTTGACATGAAGATGTCAAAAATTACACAATGTTGTAATGATCTATGGGCAAAAGGCTAATTAATTAAATGAATGAACACATTACACAAGACCATGACATGCCCATGGGTCCTCAAAAGGTAAAAATCACCTAACTATGTGGTATACTTTCCAAAACTTCCCACGAGACAAATGTCAAAAATCAATTGAACATTGGCAATCATGTGTTCATTATGTTTGTTGCCCAAAATACATTGCCTTCAAAAGTCACCCCAAGAACTCAAGGTGTCTTTGTTAGAGCTAGTGGCTCAAAGGGGTTTCTTCTTGATTGTTGACTTTTGCTACTATGTGTTGGTTATTATTTTTGGATGGGGCAACAATTAATTAAACTATCATTCCCTCTACACATTCAGCCTTTGACCCCAATTAGTTGTTTTCTTTGCACTTTCAAAAAGTGTGCATTGGGTCACCCTTTGGTGTTTAATAACCGAACATGTTACAACCCTAGCCTTGGGCTCGCAACCAAGGCAAGGGCTTGCAAAGGCATGGGCCAAGAGGGAAGCTCGGGAGTGTGAAAGAGTGAGAATGAACATTCACACTCCCAAGTGAGCTCCCATTTGAGTCCTGATGGACTCCTGAATTTTTAGAAAATGATTACAAGGGTTAAAACCCATTGGATTGGGGAGTTCCTTATATCATTGAAAATCTCTTGAAATGTAAATGTCTAAAATGGTGTCAAATGACTTGTTTGGACATCTGAAACACAAGTTATGGCCAAAAGAATGGTTGGGAATCAAATTGGCAATTTGACTCCTGACCACTAAATGTTGGGAATCGACCCGATTTCTTTGTGTGCAGGTGTCATGCGACATACTGTTGCAAAGCTCTCAACAAGGGCTACAACTTTGCCTTAGACCTCATCTCAATCAAAGGTCTGCAAACAAAGTTATAGGACCCCAAAATCACGAAAGTCCCAACTTTGGCAATTTCGAGACTCCCATTTGGGAGTCTCGGGATAAAATGTCATTTGATGTGGGCCTCGTGGAGAGGCACATAGTATAATATATGGGGTAAGATGGTGGCTTCCCCCAAGTCTGGGCCGTGATGAGTCTTGTGAGTTCGAGTTGCATGTGGTTCGTCCTAACACCAAAAGTGCTCCAACTATGCACTAACCAACTTGTTGTTTGGTTTTGTGCAGGTCCGTGTGAGTGAATAAATGCTTGTCCTTCTTCCTAGTCCCATCCCGAAGCTCCAGCACACCATTCTACCCCTGAAAGTGTTGCAAGCTAAAGAGCATAACTCATGACTCTTCCGTTGTTTTCACCTTAGAATTACATTAAGTTTAACTAGGAGCTTGGGAGCGTGTCAGAACATGCCTACACATTTCTTAAGGGAAAATAAAGTATGTAATACCCCAAGGATAAAGATGTCAATATAAATAATTATAATATGTCATTTCCAAGGTCCGAAAACATTTAAGGATTTTCAAAGTTGTCAATGGCAAGAAATGGAGTTTGTTCATAACCCCTCATTGTAACACGTAAAGTAAATTGCAAAAACATTTTATTATTATTTTTCTACTAGAGGACATTGAATTAACTTGCAAACCAAACACTACAATAAAACATATAAACAAGGATCTAAACAATTCCAACAACTCATTTTCATGTTCAAAAACATCCAAAGCCCACCTTATTAATGAAGTAACCAAGTTGGTAATAATAGACCTTTATGCCAACATTTATAACTAACATGATGCATGTTTTGTTTCCAACCCCCTAGTAGAATAGACCCCACACAAAATCTAATTTTCATGCTACAACTTGCCTCAAAAGCAAGCTACCAAAACGCATGCAACAAAAGTATCATTAATAAATTAGTCATGAGGAATAACATGTTAGTTACCATTATGGTTACTCAAAAGATCATTATGTTGCAAGTCTCAACTCCTAATAAATTCCATTAGACAACCACACGTAGATTTTTAATTACATGTATGTTGCCAATCGCATGACATCATTTTATATGATTTAATATGTGCATAGCTTTAGAAGTTGAAAGGGGCATGTTGCCATAAATGCAAATGAAAGATCACTATGTACATGAATTCTTACCATAGAAATAAATGGACATACGTTGCCTTGAATATGATGGCGTGACTTTGGGGTGCCTTTTCTCTTTGATAGGTTTTGTTGTTAATTCAGCTAGTGTAGGGGTCCTTCCCAAGTCAAAGATCTTGTAGCAACATGTTTAGGAACTATCAAATGTTTAATGATTAAAACCATGCAATGATAACATGTTTACAAAGGCATTAAAACAATTCATTACAATGACAACATCTTAAAAGCAATCATGTTTTTTCATTTACTTTCACCAATTTTCCTAATCCACCCGCCTCTCCAACACACCTAGATTGACTTGAAGTGTTAATTAATGCCCACATGGCACAATTTTTGCATGTTTCACTTTGTTTTGCCTTGGAAGCAATGAGTCCTTTCATATTGTCCCAATGCTCCTCTTGACAATCTACAAGCCTAGGACCCCTAGACTCCAACAAAACCTTCAAGAGTGTCGCCTACTCTTCAAGTAAACATTCACCTATGCTTTGAACTCTTTGTAAACCAAATCATAATCAACATACCCCCAATTCTCATATATCCTACCTTTGATTTCATTCATCAATGCATGGGGTTGGGCATTGATGTTGTCCACACTTGGGTTTTAAATACCATGATAACCACACAACATATTAATGAAAATATTGCAATGGGGGGGGCTTAAGTTTTCTAAATGAATCACAACTGACAAAAAAGGCTTATGTCCATTAGCCTTTCTAATGACAACCTACTTTTGTGCATTATTCACAATGATCATGTATGTTTTGTGCAATATAATTATATATTCCTTCTTTCTCATCCCCATTACTATAACATTATTTTCCCCTAAACTTTTTCCAACCTCAAAACACCTTGAGACCCAAGACTATGTTGTTATGTGTTGGTCGAATGAACAAGTGGTTCTATTCCACCCATTCCAACTGGCTTAGACTTGTTTGAAGCTACCCCTTGGGGTGCAATCACAATAAAAGGAGCAAAAGCACTTATTGACTACATACAATGAAAAATTGTACCTCTATTATTTTGAATAATCACCATTGATTATATATAATGAATTATTTGTTCATATTTTGGGTTTGTGTTTGTTTACTCATGAAATTGATATCCTAAAAAATTGGAGTCATTTCACTATGTTATTAAAGTCCTTTCTTATACACCCAACACTTGTTGACTATTAATTATAATTTAGAATGTGTTTTTTGCTACTCAAATTTCCACCAAATGGTCCCAAATTTTAGGATGTATTTTAATATACTTTATAAAAGGATCACATATGTCGAATCATTAGAAATATTTTTAGATGTGTGTTTAGCATTTTGATTTTCAAACATCCTAATGAATGTTTAAAATAATTAAACATTTACGATCATGGTTAAATGGAAAATTTTACATTTTGGTCATAATGTGAGGCTTGGTGCAAAACTTTGAAGCTTTAAATGCATTATTGGTCATGTTTGGCTTCAAATCAATATTTAATCCAATAGATTGCATCAAAGATCACCAAAATTATGACCTTACAAACAACATTTGGTATGTTAAAACAAATATTTTCCTATCATATATTTTTATCCTATTGTTGAACTTTAAAAAAAAAATTAGCCATATATTGATACATAAGGATATCCATTGGATACAAATGACAAATAGTGGATGCAATGTGTCAATTTCATCCATGCATTCGGTGACAACTTTTGAATCAACCTAATCAAGTTGTGGATCACTAGCTAGGGTTACTTAATATGTTCATGTCTAGTCTTCAAGTTCTTCATCTCTTGAGTATGCGCAAAGGCTTGCCATGTGACCCAAATGTGTTTGGTCTTGTTGATCTTGTGTGAGCATCAACTACTTTAAACTTTTAACCTAATGCATAGTCTTTACTTCCATTTGTTTTGAGGTTGGCCGAAAACAAGCCCAATAAAGTGTCATGGTGTTGTGTGTAAGCAAACAACATCAACCACACATAAAAGCATTGGTTGACTATATAATAGTGCTACAATGTCATGTTTGTTTAAAAGTAAATTATTTTGGGGTTCTAACATTTATGTATTGTTGCTACAACTTGTGGTTTCATGCTCAAGTTCAAGTGTGAAATATTAAGTGTTGTTGGTTTTATATAGGTCTTGTAATTACGCAAGTGCAATATCACCATTTCAAAACTTTGGATCCTTATGGGAAGGAAGAAGAACAAATGCAAACCTTCGACCAATTCAATTTCCCAATCAGTGGTTATTGAAGTAGGTGGACATGAGTTTGAAAAGCGCATATATGATGGCAAGGAAGGTGTAGCTTACTAGCGACAAAAAAAGCTGTTGTATTGTTGCAATTGGCAACATGAATACAAATGCCAAAAAGTTAAAGCATCTATTAAGGAACAAGTAGCAAATGATCATGCTAAAATGCATTTTGTTTAGTGGTTCAATGCCCTTTTTGCATGGGAACCGAGTAAAAGTCCTAGGTGATGTTGAAAGGATAATTTTTCTTGCAAGGACCATTGCAAAGTTTAATATTGAATACATGGGAAGGATAAATATGTCTTTCAAACAAGGGGTTTTGAAAGAAGTCTTTAGTCACCCTCTTTTGAATGAATTTATGCTTGAATACCTATGAGATCTACAAAAATTGAAAACAAACCAAAAAATTGTGGATAATTTCAAGAATGATTTGTTTTCCATCTAGTTGGTCAAAACCATTTAAATTTAATATGGCAAAAGACATTGTTTATACCTTGGCTACCTCTCAATCTATTGGAACTTATAATAAATAGTAAAAGTCTTAGGGGTAGATAGAAGGAATGTGAAAAGGCCACCCAAACAAGAATTTTACTCAATAGATTTAGATTTGCATTCCAAACAACTCAACAACAACTGAAAAGATCTAACATCATTTATGATGTAGTGAAGTGGTTGGTAATATTGTGGTGGACTATTGAAACAACAATGTTTTTAATTGAAAGGATGTGACATGGAAGTGGATTGCAACAAAGGCTTTTGTAGAACACACAACAAATTACTTACAAATTTGTTAGGTTTTTTCACTTCTTTGAACCTATTTAAATGTCATGGTGTAGGTGAATTTCTTGAAACCTTGCTAGGGAGGGCAAGGATTATCGTTTTTTTACATTTTGATTAAAGTAATTAGTTTTTATTGTGATGAAATGTTTGATGTGGCTTTGTTGTTCCTTTATATAAATGTTGAAGTTTAAGTTATTTGTTTAGCGGTTGAATCCTAGATGTCATGGAATTTGTGTGCTTTCATTGTTCAAATAGGTGATCCCATGTTAATGTGCCCCACAAAGTCTTTAATAACAATTGCATCAAGTAATGAACTTAAAAGTTGGTAATAAATATTAATTCAAGATTTGTGATTTCAACACATAAAAATTAATCTTTTAACAACCTTGTGGTTATTTTAACAACATTGTGGTGGTATTAACAAGTGTGTGCATGCTATGTGGTGATTTCAACAATATGTTGTCATGTTCTCAAAAAGGGTGTGTTGATTTTAGCCATGTTGTTTGAGCTTGAAAAAGGTGTGCTGATTTCAATTGTGTTGCCTTGAGCTTAAGAAGGGTGTGTTAGTTTCAATAATGTTGTCATGGTGTAAATCACATTTTGGTGATTTCAATGGGTTTGTCCTAATTTCAAAAATGACGCATTAATTTTAGTAGAATTATATGCATGGTTTTAAACACATTGTGTAATTTCAATAGTGTTTTTTTTATTTCAAAAATTTTGTACTAATTTCAATAATGTTATCATCATTTCAAACACATTGTGGTGATTTCAATAATGTTGTCCTTATTTCAAGAAGGTTGTGCTAATTTCAATAATGTAATCACCAACTATTCTCTACATGTACCTTAATATTTATAAGATTTATTTTGGGCTCTAGTTTGGCCTTCTTACTATTTGTTGTGTTTCTTCCTTTTGGCATGTTGTTAACATTTGGGAGTTATGATAGGAGAATGAAAAAAAATCATGCCAAAATTGCTTGAATCTTTTGATTTATAGAAATAATATTAACACAATTGAAACACTAAAAGTAGTTTACTTTCAATATTAGAAGTTGATTTATTTTTCCTCAACAATGTGTTCTTTCAAAAGACATATTCAAAGCTTGTTTGTAAATCATGATATGTAATTTGCAACAATCATGATCAAAGTAACTAGCAAAGGTATAATATATTTTACTTTTTTTTTAGTTGCTGAATTATGTGAACTTGTTTATTTATGTCCTTTTCTAATTTGAAAATGTAAGATTATTCACTTTGATTGCAAATTAACATTGTAAGCTTTAATTGTGAATTGGAAGCAAGATTGAAACTTTCAAAATTGATGAATGCCTTAGAGATATTGTACCCCAAATATTGGCAAGATTTTGAAGTTGATGGTAATTTCAAGCAACATTTCTTGGTGATCAAAGGTCATTTTGTTCACACACATTGTTTTTGAAGATTCCAGATGCACTTCATTTGAGTTTAAAAGGTTGACCACCCTCACTTGTTTGTGGTGAAACTTCACATGCAAACGAAGATATTGTTCAAATTGATTATGCATTCAAATGCAAAGGCAATGATTTAGGAACAATTTATGTGAATTCTATAATTCACATTAATTTGGCAAGTGATAGAAGGTTATATAATACCCCTTCAACACTCCTTGTTTAAATATCTTAAAAGTTACAAAAAATTATAGTTGTTACATTGTGTTAAGAAACAATGTAAAAGATATTCACAAACTTTCAACACCCTAGCTTTCATGAAAACCAAATTTAGGAATATATTATTGATTATTTCCCTATGTTGTTGGCATGCATTTGTAGAAATTTTTCACCTTCAAGGATTCCCTTATGATGTTACATGCAATGATTGAAGAGCATGACTCAAATGGAAAATTAATAAAACTTATATTTTAATTACACACAATTTTGCTACAATGATATTAATTAATGACCAAACTATTTTTTTGACTTGTCAATTGAGGATAAGGTTTGTTCATTCCATTTTCTTGTAGCCAAATTTGCTTGCACTTGGAATTTGCATCACTATGTTCTTTGCTAAATTTTAAACTATAGCTAAAAGCTTTCAATCATGAAATGGATATATCACCAATTATGGTTAAGTTGTTTTCAAGTTATTAATCACAAACTTACTTTTAGTTTTAGCCACATAATCATAATGCTTTTACTAAATTGAAAAAAAACCCATCACCATTTATTCTACATTCTTCATAAACTAGAAGCCATATTGGGCCATTTTTCAAAATCCTAGAAAAAAATTGATTATTAATGTTACTAGTCGTTGGAATTACAACCAATTTGAAAAAGTTGAAGGGCACATTTATGTGATTGTCACTCGCCCATAATTTGAGGGTTGCTATTCAATTAGTTAGGGTTTTCACACAAAAAGTTTACATGCCTATCCATTACTCTAGTAGATTTTGCAATATTTTGGTGGGTTACGCCTCCCCTCCATACCCATAAAGTTGGATATTCTCACCAAAATCATAGGTGATGATTATTCCAACCTTTGAATTTTGTACATGAAGAGAGACCCTTGTTTGATTGTCGCCACCTTATGTGTCTTTGTTGTCACACCTTGTGACACCTTTTCAACACCATTTGGTTTTGATGTGTTCAATTGTGAGGAATTGCATTGTGTCATGTGATGGATCTAAACCATGAATAAGATATTGATAATGTTGAAATGGTGATGGATTTCAAAGCTAGAGATTGAAATTTACTACAATGCTAATTGGAGTTTACATGACTTGTTGATGACTAAAATTAAAAAGGCTTGAGATGGAAAGCCTTATGAAGAGGTCACCTAGAAAGAATGAGGCTAATTGGAGGTATGCAAAGGGATAAAGTCACATACACTTTCCAAACTTACAACTACTAGGTGTTGAATCTTTCCCAATAAGCACATAATAATACTATGAACACAAATTTCAAAGAATCATCTATGTTCAAAAACTAGCTATTATTGTTATTAAATAATCTTGGATCTCAAACAAATTGAAAAAATTCATTGGTTCTTAATGGATTCTTTCATGAAATCCACCGATTCTTCTTCTAAGATTTTTTTTTAAATAACAAAAAAATGGTGCTTCTTTGATTTTGAAACATTTACAAAATGAGAATTGGTAGTTATTAAAAAAAATCAGATACCCACCCAACAACATTGGTTACAAGTCATGACATGGGTTGTTGTTAATGTGTTGTTTGATGGGAATGTATGTTAGTTTATTTTAACAAGATTATGAAATGTTTGATGTATGTATAAGAGTGTTTTTGAAAAGTATGCACCTTCCTTTTCTAATATTAAAATTGCTAAATTTTGGTTGTTAAATTGATTAATTTTTAAATTACAAATAGATATATTTCTTAATATGTGTTCCCACTCTTATTTCAAAAAGGGTTTTGTAGTTTGAATGCTTGACACCATAATTACTTAAGCCAAATATTTAGCACAAAATAATTTGCAAAAAGTCTAGCCAAAAAAAGAAAAAAACTTTATTGAAATTTGCCAATATGGTTGAAAATCGAACTCCAATCTCAACCATTGGGTTACATTATAAATACACAACACAAGTGTACTTTGCTTAGGGTACACTGGCCCATCATTGATTGCCTGCCTATGATTGAACATTTATTTATATTTTCATCATATGTACTTCATTTTGAGTGATTTAAAATGTTATGGAAACACTACATCAAGCTCTAGAAATCATCTTTGAACTGCAAAGGAAAAGGAGTAAGAAAAAATAACAAGAAGAAAAATAAGCTTTTCAACTTTAAAAAAATGTTTTTATTTTTCTTCCCTTCGCACCCCTGCTATTTTCAAACTTCATAACTTTCTAATTTCTTATTCATTTTAAACGATTTAAAGTGCTATGAGAACATCACCTGAATTTCTACAAATCATCATGGAACTTTAATAGCAACAAAGCAACATACAAGAAATTTTTTGGGTGTTCAAGAATCGGTTTTGGTAATGTTCAATAGTTTGTTTTTTTGAGTTCTTGATCCCCTTTACTTTGGAGGGCTGTAACTTTCTCATTTCTAGTCTATTTTTTATGACTGTTAATGTGTCACATGCGCCAGGAGAAGGGGTTCAAGTTTTGTTTGAACACCATAAACAACATAGCCCTCCCCTTGGATCCAACCTGCCTTGAGTGCTTAAGTATTCAGTAATTGACCAGTTGACCCTACTTATTTCTCAACTGTTGAAATTCCGAAAACTTAAACTCAAAATTGTCAAACCTCATTTTCTAAAATAAGTAAATATTCAACAAGTGCCAATTGCCATAGAGGTTCCAATAGTCCTTTTGATACACTTTATGCAAAAAATACATCACCATGCATTTCCATGCATAACATTTTCAAATGGAGTTGTTATTTTGTGGACTCAACTAATGAGTGGTGAGAAAAGCACATTGCAAACTATGGAAATCTGTTCAAATCAAAGAAAGATTACCTATGAAAATTGAAAAACCTCTATTTATATATATATAAATGTTAGGATAACTCATTTTAATTAAAGAGATAAAAACTCGATTTTATTGAAACTATTACCCTTGGGATGATAATTATCTTGTAATTACTTTAATATATTCATTAAGCTACAAGAAAAACAAAAGAATATCTTTTGATTTCTGAAAACATTATGCTGAAATAATTTTGTAGATTTTAATCTGAGTTCTGATTACTTTTTGAAAGATTGAATATCACTCTACTAATAAGGCTTTTTATATTTGACTTTTAAAAGCATTTGCAAATATATTATTTAAAATTCAGCACTGAAAAGCTTTACAAGAAATTGGGTTTGGTATTTTCAAGTGAGTGGTATTGACAGACAAAGGACTCCAAACTTGATTCAGGGAGACACACAGAAAGAGAGACAGATCAAGAGAAGACGATTTACCTTCATGAGGAAGACACATTCTTCCACCAAAGATGACAATTGTCAAGTGACAATGGCTGAAGTAGATAAAACACAAATTTTGAGATTGCCTTCATCACAAAGACATATTCTTCCACCGAAGATGATAATTGTCCAAGCAAGAATGGCAGAAGTAGATAAAACACAAATTTGAGAATGCAGTTGAGAACCTGAACCAATGGTGGTGTCATTGCTCCAGCAGTGGTGGTAGTGTTCTTTCTTGAGATACCTGCAACTAACATGAGATGCAATACAAAATTATTGTGGCTTATGCACCCAGGTGTTCTCTCTCTCTCTGGCCTAAAGAAGTTGTGGACTGTGTCATACATACCTGGTAGGTAGGGCGGCATTCCCCCATAACCATAGTAGGGTGGCACCAACTTGGTTATGGGGATGTACGGCAGGCCTACTGTAAGAAGGTGTATGGGTGCATTAGAAGTCATTCAATCTTAAGATATAATAACAGTGAAGCTCAGACTAGGACATTGAGTGAGAACCAACAAACTAGCACAGGCTGGGTCTGCATGCAAGACATTGAGTAACCAAGTGTTTGATCATAGAGCTCACATGCATCAACATCTGAAATCTCCAGAACATGAAAGTCTTGGTATATTCACTGTACCTGTCACACTGCTTGTCATCATCACCTTCTGATGGTTGACCTGGGGTGGGCAGAGTTTGGATGGGTCCATTCTTGTCTGTCCACACAAGACAATGAGATGTCAAGAAATTGAAAGGCAGTGTGCACATGATTTCACAGTGGTCTATGACAAACCTAGGAAATAGAGAGAACCAAACATGTACACAGATAACAGTATCTATCCTTTCTATTGAGTAACCTTACAAGGTCCAACTTCCCTCTCAGCCCATTTTTAAGTCCTCTCTTTACAGATCTACAGATCAAAAGTTTTTTCAACTATATTCTAACCATGTCTCCACCCTAATTTTATCCTGCCAGTAGTCTATAACTCCATCATCCACAGTGAAGGTGCTTTACATTCACCAAGCAGCATACATGCTCAGAATGGTGAATTCTATTTTACAGTGTGCACTAACAAACAAACTTTTCATTTCCCCCATCAGACAGAGGAAGTTGGAGCATTATCTATATCTTTCACACCTACTACCACCCTTAGAAGGTCGAGACCAACTCTTGCTTTTGTCAAGTCAGAAACCGCTCCCATTTCAGGTAGCTCGATGCCTACAATCTCACTAAGCTTCACCACATCCTTCCAAAGGGAAAATTGAGGTGGAAATGCCTCCCCAAGGATTTTCTGTATTACAGTGATCTCACTCCGTAGATGCCAAGCAATCTCTCCAGTTGATGGAGGAGATGAAGGTAATGGCTTGCCCTTGTCTCTTGCCCGCCAGTAAGACAATAGTCCCTCAAATTCTCCAGAAAACACATCAATGCTCTCGATACACACAGTTGATCCAGGAGGGAATTCTGAAGAATGAGATGTCATGACATCCTTCCTGTGTTCAGGCCACTCCTCGTATCCTGTCCCAAAGTCTTTGAACCTGTGGCGTTGTTGTGGTGTCTCATACATAGGGGAGGAACTGGTGGGAGCATATGCCTTGTCATCATGTTTCTCTAACGAGCATGTAACATTCAAAGCTGCTTCTGCTGTCCATTCCCTGCTTCCTCTTGCTTCTCCATTCTGGTTGGCATCAAAGTGCCTTTGAATTCCATACTCAGACTGTGGACTGGTCGCATCAAGAGATTGCTCAGGAACATCCTCTTCATGAGGTACTGCACCTGTCATTTTCCTAGCCAAAAGGTCCTCTTCTGACTTCTCTCGTGTTTTAAGCACGTCCTGGACAGACCTTCTCTGTGCTTCCTCAGGCCTTTCCTCTAACTTATAGCCAACCAGAGATTCTGCTGCTGCTTCTGCCATCAAAGCTTGTTGAGGAGGTGCTGGGAATGAAAACTGGGAAAATACCGTAGCTACCTCTGCTTCTTCCTTGCCTCTCTCAGAATCCTTGGTGTACTTTTGTTGCTGTGGCAATGACCATTTGCTGGTCCCATTGGACTCCAACAATTCATCATGACCTCCTTCAGCACAAACGGCAAGGGCTGCCTTAAAACTCGTGGAATCCTCCTCTCTTTCTGTCAAGCCTCCGTCAGGACCTGCTTTGGCGATGCTTGTTTCTTCCTCATGGTGATGGCCGTTGTGTGGTACTTCTTTCGCCCTTGGAACTTCCAAAGCATCAATATCAGTCTCCGATCCTTGGTAACCAGGACCGATGTCGACGACTTCCTGAACTTCCTTCGGTCCTTTGTCCTCATCGGACAATCGCAAACTCAAGACTACATCCAGCATCCTTTTCGATTCGTCATCACCGTCGTCATAGCTTTCTAGAGACGTCCTGTCTTGACTACCATATCCCCCTTCGTGAGCAATTCCAGACTTCTCATTAAAATGAGGTTCTGCAGGTTGCAAATCTGTGACGGCACCTCTTGGCAGGGGCTTGGAGAAGAAGGACGGATACAAAACACGCAAGAAGAGGACGCAGGCACCGATCCCGCTCAAAATAGGAACCGCAAACAGCAAACCGGCAAAGAAAGAGAAAATGAAAACCGGCAACAGAATCGGAACCGATCCCAACACAAGCATCCACAAAGTCAAATGTTTGCCCGCCATCCAAATCTGATTCGCCATGTTCCGCGTCCGTGTGACAATCCACCTGCCTCCTCCATCGTCACCGCTCCACACCACTCCTACCTCTTGTCTCACATACTCCACCGCTGCTCTCATTGCTCCTGACTTTTATTATTTTGCCCAAGAAATTCGTCCAGAAAGTAGAACAAGAACAAGAATCTACCTCTATTGCTCGATCGACCTTGTCCACCACACTCCTTCCTTTCTTGTCCCTCTTCCTTCCAAGAAAAGCCGCAACTACCTCTCACATTCCTTCCGTAAAAGGAGACACGACACGAAGAAGCTGAGCTAGTCACAGAATCTCAGCAAGAAAAAGACAAAAGTTCCAAAACTATAATCCGATGATACTCTCTCACTCCAGAAAACCTGCCACCGAGAACAAGCGCAAAACAAGTCTCGTCTCATTCGCATCCACCAAACCCGATGCGTAAGTCCGCGTTCATTCATTCCACAAACATAAGTGCGTGCATTCTTCAGCCCAACCCTTCAAAAAAAAACAACCATCACCGCAACCGGACACAAAATCCTCCGAGGTTCAACGCCCAGAGAAGAGAAGAGCAAAGCCAAAATGAGAATCCACTCCACTAATAATAACAAGTACTAGTAGTCTACGATCTCAATTTTGCAGGAAGAGGAGTGTAGCAGCAACAAGCAAACCCAACCTGGCAAGCTCCAAATGGAAAAGCACCAAACAAAAACTTCCGCAAAGCAAAATTCTTCGTTTACAAGGAAAGAAATGAGCACACACATGATGCAACTTTCTAAAACCCCACTGTCTGTTTGCCATGTGAAATGGTTCTTCTACAAGGCAAGGAAATTGTGTTTAGATTCATTATAGAGTATTATAGTAGTAGCTTCAGGGATTTTGGTCCCTATAAAAAAATGGGACCAAAATCTATTTTTATATGAGGATTTTTTTTGAAAGATGATAAGATATATTTTGGCTTGTGTTGTTGAAACTTGAGATTAGTTATTATATATAGAGTTTATAATATGATCTTGAAAGATTTTGGTTTCTTATTAGAGGATTTTTTTTGAAGATTATACCTATATTTTTGCATGATGAAATATTTGAATTTCCATAATTCTTCTTTTGCCTCACTATACGCCTGCGCTTGATATCAACACTGGTATCAACACTAGTATCAACACCAGTTTTGGGGTACCAGTCTGGTTGGTAGGTACTTGAGATAATAGAGAAAGAAGTCGCAAAGTCACCCTGTTTTCACCCTGTCTTTGGGCCTCCTTTCGCCCCCCCCCCACCCCCCCCTAACCCCTCTTTTAGTGGTATCCGCAAAGTAGGGAAATTTTATTAAATCTCAGTATGAAATGCTGAATCATTGATCTCCTTTGAACTTTATACTTTACACTCATTTCATCTTTTCATTTTGTTTTCCTTCTTTTGTCCCTCTCTCTTGCTTTCAAAGTGCAAAATCTTGTTGGACCAAATGCGTATGAGCTTCATCATCATTAATGTCATTTTCATTGTTTTCTAGGTATGAATTACACCAACATTGTGTTATTTTGTTTCATTTGTTTTTCCATCCGTTCCTTCCATTTTTTTCCACTCACTTTCTTCTTCTCTCTTGCTTTGGTGTAATGTGATAAGCAAAAGTTCAAACAGGTCAAAAAGTTTTAAAAACAAAAGAAGGTTCAATGGGAAGGGGGGTTGAGCTCATTTTAAGAATTATATTGTTTGGAAAAGCTTGTGATTCAAAGGTTTTAATATCAAAAGTGATCTTTCTTGAACATAGTGTTTTTTTTTTTCAAATATT
>Ga0209208_10006588_pt1 | contig 15991 bp, 14 predicted proteins | sample S1TSphfallax_3_FD_187694 | JGI IMG/M metagenome (GOLD analysis project Ga0209208, IMG submission 187694) | Host-associated microbial communities from peat moss isolated from Minnesota, USA - S1T2_Fd - Sphagnum fallax MG (SPAdes) (version 2) | ecosystem: Host-associated > Plants > Peat moss >...
CAACTACAACTACTAGAAGCTCCTCGACGAACGGGTGTATAGTAGTGTATGTCCAGATAGCCTGTACCTCGCGCCGCTGACTCACCATCGGCAGTAGCAGTATATGCCCAGGATTTGCGTGCGATTAGGGGGATACTTGCCATTTCTTTGAAGAGCTCTTCTTCTGCATTGGAGTGGCGAGAGGAGGAGAAGGAGGAGGAGGAGGAGGAGGCGAGGCAATTGGAGTGGCGTCGTAGCGGTGTTGGATTTGAGAGTTGAAGGAAGGAAGAAGGAGCTTTGAAGGTCCGTGGAAGGAGGAGAGAGTTGTGATGGCGTTAGAGGCGGTTTTGACGAGTGGTAGCAGTCAGGTAGTGGTGGGCGGTTTGCTGGTTGCAGCGACATCTGCGTCGCAATCTTCTTCGTCTTCTTGCCGCAATATTGCTGCAGTGTGGAATCCGCTTTCAGCTTCTTCCTTGAGACGAGTGCAGCAGCGGAGTCGGAGGTGCCAGTTTCTGGGTTCGAAATTGTCGTCTGGATTGCAGTCCAGCAGCAGGAGGGGTGAACCTGCGAAGGATTTTCTTCGGTACTGTTGTCGGGTGAGGAGCGCGGGTGGCGACGACGATGGGGATCGGGAAAAGGCAAGTCTCACGGCTGTGCAAGAGGAGGAGGAGGAAAAGGAGCAGGAGGAGAATTTCTTAGGGACGTGGGTGAAGGCGATGACGAGGACTGTCGCGGAAGCGGTAGTGGAGTCAGGGAAGGCATGGCAGAATCCTGCTATGGTAGCAATGATGATGGGATTGTTGTTGACGCAGAGTCCGGATATGGCAAATGCAGCAGGGGGAGGCAGAGTGGGGGGCAAAGTCGGAGGAGGCTTCTCTGCGCCGAGGTCGTCAAGGACATATTCCGCCCCGTCTTCTGGCTATTCTATACCGCGAGGGTACTCTGCTCCAGTTCCAGGATTCTCTTACTCAGTGCCCTATGCAGTTCCATCGCCCTTTTTCGGACCAGCACTCGGCGGGGGCCTGTATGTCGGGCCTGCTTATGGAATCGGATTGGGAGGAGGCAGCATCTTCTTCCTCATGTTGTTGGGATTCATCATATGGCAAGCCATCTATGGCTTCCTCTCTGAGCGTGAGGGAGGAGGATCATTGCTATCAGGCATCCAAAAGTACAGTGTGCTGAAACTACAGGTACATGCGGGTTTTTCCTTTTCTTCTTCCAATTCTTTGCTTCTATTCACGGATGAGTCAGTAGTTTCACAGGGATTGATTGATTGATTGATTGATTGTTCAAGCTGTGGCTCAAGATTGATTGTCTCTTCTACTTCTCATCCACCAATGTTGTTTTGATGGTGTCCACCATGTGGAAGGCAACACTGACCATGTGGAAGACAATCCTGAACAGACAATCCTTGTCCAGTGGTTGCTCCAATGATGCTAGGCATAGCTAGCTATCAGAGAAACTGAGAGATTCGGTGGTCTGGATGGAAATTCAGGTTGGGTTGTTGGGCATGGCTCGCACTCTGCAAAGGGATTTGGACAGAATTGCACAGCGAGCTGACACGACAACAGAAGAAGGCCTTCACTATGTACTCACAGGTGTGTAGGTCGGGTTTTTTCACTTCCATCAATTGAGTTTTGTCTAGTATCTTTTAAGCCCGTTTGTTGTTGGAGTTTGTCAAGTTACCAGCAACAAGCTCATAGCAGTTATCATCTGAGAGACTCATGTGCCGCCCTGACTTTGAACTTGGTATACTACTTGGCATACATAGAGGGATTTCTATGTGTGTATAATAATAGGACTAATAAGATTTTTGAGGTTTCCGTGGAGCAGGCAATGATTCCACAAATTTACTGAGTCATGTGTGTATGGTGAATTATGTGCAGAGACTTGTTTGGCCTTGATGCGGCATCCAGACTACTGTATCTCAGGTGTTTCATTGGTATGCTACCTTCTTTGCCCAGCTGGTGGTTCTACATCAAATTGCTGTTCCTTTGCATCCTCTTTGCAGATCCTGTAGCTGATAGATGCTGTGTGAAATTACATTCTAGTCTCAGTTTTATGATCCCCTCAAATGGTCAGTTCTCCAAATATACAATCCTGCTGCATTACTCTTGGGATGAGCCTCTTTGTCATATCTTCTGTATTTGCAGTCTGATATCAAGCGCTCCATTAGCAATGGAGAAGAGCGTTTCAATCAGCTGTCGTTAGAGGAAAGGGGCAAATTTGATGAAGAAACATTAGTGAATGTGAACAATTTACGGAGGCGAATGATGGCTGCACCTAAGGCAGATCGGTTTAACAATGAATACATTGTGGTAAGGAAGTGTTTTCACATCAACCACACCTCTGGCAATAAGTTATGTGGCTTTTTTGTGTGTAGGTGCTTGTACATCAGGCAGTTAGAGGTGGCTGTGAAGGCAAGCTTTTGAAATGACCATATGTTGATTCTTGTGGCAACAGGTGACAATTCTGGTGGCAGCTGAAGGAGAGTACAAGCTACCAACAATCAACAGCAATGCAGATTTGAAAGATGCTTTGAGGAAGCTTGGTTCCATACCAGTAGATTCCATCCAGGTGCAGTTCCACTACTTTTATTACATTGTTCCACACTGCTGGTCCTCATTCAAAACTGTGTGTTTGGGGAAGTTTGTGCTTATGTAATGCATATACAGAGGACAAAGACTTTTGTGCTATTCTGTCCAATCCTATTGAAGCTATCTGAATGTATAATAAGCATAAAAGAGGTTCATGATATCCATGGTTTAAAAGGGGGAAAAAGCTGCAAAGCTGAGCACCAGAAACTGTGTATTTGGCAGGCTGTTGAAGTTCTTTGGACACCTCAAGATGAGAATGATACACTCAGTGAAAGGGAGCTTCTCCGGGATTATCCTCTTTTGCGACCTCTTTGAATACTGGAGTGTCAATTCTAGGATGAGCTTGGTAGTGGGTTTGAGATTGTAGTGTACAGGCGGATATGTAGTTTAGTGAGCTTGATAATGGGTTGCCGTGTTGTTTGGTCTTCTTTCTCTACACTGTACTTGGAGATGCGCAAGGAGACATCACTATGAAGTGTTGACGTGGAGAGTGGGAAAATGTTATTGTTCTTTTGTACACATTCTGAATGTGCTTATATTCAACTCCAAAAGGAGGATTTATTTCCATTACACATCAGTTTCTTCCTATGGTGTAATAGCCTGATCTATTCAACCATCTAAAAACCAAAACAAAAGTGTTGAAGATGTTGGTTGAAGCGACATTGAATATGAATAGCAGTCACACTATTCACCTTGTACCAGAACATGTCACAATATTTTGTTTGACCCACATTACTAAGTGCAACAACTGCATTTCTCCCTCCAACAGCACACAATCTCTTTTCCCAACACAAAAGTTGTACATGATGCTTACTTGCAGAATGAAATTTACAAGTTGTCATCACCAGAGTCAGACAAGATGGTATTCCCAACCAACCTTTTTTCAGCTGGCTATATATAAAGCCAAAAAGAAAAAATAAAAAGTGCGCTAGAATCAAGTGGTTTTCAAGAGTTTCAATATGACCAAAATTTAAGAAAAATCACCATATTTCTATACATGGTGGAACTAAGTAGCCAAATATGTAAAAGGATGTTTAAAACTTTTTACTTTCATATTTAGCTTGTAGCCAAATTTAGCTAAATCTTCATGTGGATGAGCATGACTCTAGCTACATCACAAAATTGACAGGAAACACATTGTTCCCAGCCCTCTGTGCAATAACCAAGCATCTATAGATATTATCCAAGGTTTATCCTCAATGCCTCTAGATGCTTGGTTATCCAAGGTCTAGATCCTTGGATAAGCCTATAGATCCTTGGATAAGAAAGGATCTAGAGACTTTATATTACACAAGAAACTGAAGAATACATAATATACCTATTAGAGAAGTTGTGCTTTTTATTTCGCACAGTGAGATTTACCAAACCATGGTGCCTCTCGTTGTGTTCTTGGTACTGTTGGAAAGCCATTGATGGGTGGGAGTTCTTCAAGGTGATTTCATAATTTTTAGAATTAAGGTGGAGGAGACATTGAATTTTGAGTAATTTTCACCACTGGAAACTAATTTAGAATTGAAAGTAATTTTTTCACTATTGAGATCTATCTTCAATGTCCTATTCACACCAGGGCCAGTGGCACAGGCCATACTAGCAATATATATGGGAAAGGGAAAAAAAAGAAGTGGGAGACACATGCCAGGTGAGAACTTGCATCAGGCAGCAAAGTTTCCAAGCTGGATATGAAGCATCAAGTGTCATAATCTGAGTTGATTCCAAAGAGGCGAACCTTGTGCATGTTTGGGAACTTGGCAATGACCAGCCAAAAAACAGCAATAGTATTCAGTATCAATACTGGATTCTTGTAGTCTGTAGTATGTGATGCTACAAGGTACCTGTAATCCCACACCACACCCAGTCAAATCAAACTCAAGTGAGAATCCAAAATTTAGCCTGTTCAGATACATCATCTTGCATCCCAGTCCTACAACTAGCTCTAATGTGGGATGGGAACAAGGTTCAATGACTGCTAGAACTTCAGAAGGATCTTACAAGGGTGCCCAAGTTCCAGATAACCTAAAATCCATTGCTCAAAATTTCCTACCAGCTACACACTATAAAGATTTTCATGGAAGTGAACAGAGGAGGAAGTTCTCAGATTGCATTCCAGTAACCTCTTCTTGCTATGCAATTCATACACCAAGGAAAGTGTTTCAGCTAATGGGAAGGGTTAATCATGAATGTATATTAAACACACATGGCACGGAAGGGAGAGTAGGAAAGAAGCACATACAAAAAAACAAGGATAAAGGATGTCCATGCAAACAATTCAGGAAGGGAGGAAGAGTAGAGAAGTAAATACAGGAGAACTGGAACAACAATAAGAAACTTGCGGTTGCGGGTGTGCTGGCGGCCGTTGTCTACTTGTTCCCACCAAGTCAGTTTTGCATAATCCCCTTGATCTTCAGCAAATGGTGTTCCCTTCTTCCAGTGGAAGAAACGGTAAGTCACCTGCACCATCCCATGTCTGGCTAGCATACATCAGCAACTAGACACATGAAACAGATTAACAGCCTTCCTGTTAAACACAAAACCATCTGGTACATTCCTTGACACCATGTGGATCAGTCCAATCAAGATATCACAATTAGTCATTGGTTGTAAATCGCAGGCTCCTTCCGTGACTCACCAACCATTTCTGGAAGCTAACATTTTGATGGCTTAAAAACAGCTGACACTTTGGACAATTGTTGGTAGATATTACCTTATGATAACATAAAATGCATTAGCTTATAAAGAAAACTCCAGACCAACACTTAAAAGGTAATTGTTGTGCCAAACCAAACAAAAACAGCAAGAATGAGTGCAGCCATAATGTTGAGATTGTCACTCACAAAGTATCAGACCATTGCCTTCAACAAGAATGGCAGTAGGCAACTAGCTGCTGTTACTCCAGACTGACTTCATCAGCTCCCAACAGGGAGTGTCAAGTCTTATATAATAAACTGCTAAACTTTTTTGAGAGAAAATGTGAGTATCTTCCAGATTTCCAGAAGCAACAGGAAGATAGTCATGATGTTAGCTAGCATAAAAACCATGGCCAATCAGAGAAAGACGGAAAAAAAAGAAAAAACTATCCTCATTCAGGCTACAAAAAGGTTGTGAAGATGAGCTTCATGTCCCTTTAGCTTACCTCTGCAAAAACAAGAAGCTAATCCTAAGACATCAAGACCTATTACATGAAGAGAATCAAACTTGCAAAACAAGCCAAAAAATTAGTAAAACAAAATCAACAACTCCACAGATCCAAAACCCAAGAAACTGGTGGATGTCTCCACCATCTTCCAGAACACCATTGTGGAGATGCTGAATGCTCGTGCCAGCATATTTGCACCTGAAGAGGGCAGCAGTTGTGTTCATGAGTATATCATTCGAAGTGGTTGCAAGTCTGATGTCTTCGTGGGGACTAGCTTTGTTTTCATGTACGCAAACTGTGGGAGCAAAGAGGGCACTTGGAGAGTGTTTCAACAAGATGTCATCACATGATATGGTCACTTGGAATGCCATACTTGGAGGATGTGCCATGCTTGGAGAGCGTTCAAAAAGATGTCATCTCAAGATGTGGTCACTTGGACCACCATGATGTAGTAGGGACATGTGAAATGTGGGCAATGGCAGAAGGCACTGGAACTATTTTGACAAATGCAACAGGAGGGTGCATGCCCAAACCCTGTTACCTTTGTGGGGATGCTGAATGCATGTGCCAGCATAGTTGCCCTTGAAGTGTGCAGGTGTGCTCATGAGCAGATCATTCAAAAGTAGATGGCAAAACCAGATGACTTTGTGGGGAATAGCTTGGTTGAAATGTATGCAAAATGTGGGCGCATGGAGGATGCTTGGAGAGTGCTCAACAAGATGCCATTTCGAGATGTGATCACTTGGAGCACAACCATGATATTGGGACATGTAAAATGCGGGCAAAGGCAAAGGGCACTGGAGCTATTTCAACAAATGCAACAGGAAGATGTGCACCCAAACTGTGTTACCTTTCAGTCCTACCCCACGGACTCACAATAACCTAGGGAAAAGGCAAAGGAGGAGGAGGAGAAGGTACCATAGAACATGGAGCTAGCTGGATATGCAACCAGAAATACGTGCAAGGTTGCCAAGTTTTAGGTTATATTCGGAAGAAAGAAAGTTGTAAAGCCCAGAAAAACACAACAGAGTGAGAGAGGTGTGGGACTTACAGCGAAGTGCCCAAGGTTCACAATAGTCCAGGCAGTTCCAGCATCGCATCGCAAAACGGAAAGAATGAGGAGCCAGGAGATGAGGATGATAAGGATGTACGTGATCCATACCCCGGGATACTGGAACCACGAAGTGTTCTTGTTCACGTCCGGCGACTGTACAACCTTCTTCACATATATTCCTCCGACACCACCCTTGCTCGCGTCCTGCATCATCTCCCTCCTTCCTTCCTTCCTGCTGATCCCTTCTGTCTTCAGACGCGTCCCCTATTTGCGCCTTCCTCTTCGTCCTCCTCCTCCTCCTTCTTCCCTAAACCCTAAAACCCCAAACCCTAAATCCGTTTTCACACTACCTATTTCATCCTTCTTCCCTAAGTACTTTGCTCTTATTAGAACATCTCCATTGCAAGTCTACAAAGCTTTTCACTAACGATATCTCATTGTTGCAAACCAAAAGAAGAATAGATGCGGATGCTCATCGCACACTTTGCCCAATATAAGAATCACATGTCTCATCAAAAAAATCTTTTCTTGTCACCACTTTGTTGCATAGTATCGGGCATTGTAAATGCTCCTACATGAACATTGTCAGCAAAATGTCACAACAAACTATTGTTGATGTTTTCAAGACTAGTTCCACCACGAAAAGCAAGAAGGGGAAGAACTTTGTTGCATGAGAAGAAAGGTAGCTCTACTAGACGTTGTAAATGCTCCTACATGAACATTGTCAGCAAAATGTCACAACAAACTACTATCGATGCTTTCAAAACTAGTTCTACCACGAAAAGCAAGAAAGGGAAGAACTTTGTTGCAAAAGAGGAAAGGTAGCTCTACTATAATTTTCTTCTTCATGTTTCAAAAGATCCCACAACAGGTATTGGCTAGAGATCAACTGCATTTTGGGATTGAATTCGTGAACACTACAATCAAAATTGACATGCTTGTAGAGCTGAATGACCTATCAAATTTCTTGAAACAAAGTGGGGAGTGATTAAACACAACATTGCCAAATTTATTGGGCACTACAGAATAGTGGTGATATTTTGAGAATTTGGGACTCCAACAGAAGATATTTTGTAGAAAACATTGGAATTGTACAAATCAAAACACATCAAAAATCAAAGTTTTTTTTTTCTTGCATTGTGTGTTTTTATTAAAAAGATGTTCCAAGATGGGCAGATTTTCGAGAGGATGTTAAGAAAACTTCTAATCTGAAACGACCTACCCTTGTTGAACAATATGCATGTGCTAAATTTGAGACTTTGGAACCACCACCACCAATGACCTATGGTGGTTCAAGTTTCTAAAGGCCTTAGCGTGATTTGCAAAGGAGAAACAAAAACAATTGAAGCTTAAGGAATCAACTTTGTGACTACATGCAGAAGCCATCGCCAACATGGTTACTTCAATAGTGAGAAAAATAAGAATCATGGAGGACCAAAACATAATGACCTTATTGATAGTTCTCGATTGTGAACTCGTTTCAAAGGAGGTATATGAATATTTCATGTTTTGAAGAAGGGAAGAACTGGGAAAGCTTCAAGCAAGGATTCAACCCACCATTACAATTCCAGCAAATGTAAACCCTCCCAAGGAAATTCTAGACCTAACAACCCCACACGATGATTCACATGAAGATGAACATTCATTAACATTTGATAGTTCACCAAATGTAGTAAAGACCATAATTCACAAAATTCACCACAAAATTCACTTTATGTAGGTAGGTTTTTGGAAATATTTTATGTCATTTAAGAAATGAACTATGTCAATGACTAGTATGTTGTCAATAAACATATGGATAATACTAAGAAATGGGTGTTGACCAAATTTTTTGAACATACCAAAAAATTTATTTCAATTTGCATTGTTGCCTTTTCAAATCCATAAATGTTCGACAAGGTCATTTCTAAAATTGTAATGGATAACAACATTTTCAATGTGGGTGGTTCCTTAACATTAGTTTTCAAAAAACAACCTTTGTTTCAAATGTGAAACATTGGATCCAACATCAAACAAAGGTTTTATATTACAATTGGATGCATCTTCTATGATTAAATTGCACAAAATCACATATGCAAATACTTTTGATTGTATCCATGTCCCATGGTTTACTTGGATTCTGAATGATTGCAAAGTGCATTTCAAGAAATACGGATCATGTGCATAAACACTTTCAAAAATTCGAAAAAACAATGTCTGTTTCATTTGGTACCTCCACTTAAACATTATACACTGGTGATGCACGAAAATAATTCTTCCAGATCCTATCTTGTCCACACTACCTTTCTATCTCCAAATTATTTTTTCATCTTGGAGGTGAACCTCCATACTTCCTCTTTCAAATTTCAAAATTAACCCTTATATGATTCATCATGAAAGTACTCAAAAAGAGGTCTTCCTAATCATCATCCTCAATTGAAGCTTGAAGATTATGCTACAATTGCTATCTCCAACACTTCATCGTTCAAAAGTTGCAACCTTTTATAGTGCAAAGCCTCAAAACCCATTTTGAATCTCTTTGTGAAATAACCAGAAAGTCTTTAACATTGTTGTGATCAAACGTCGAATGGGATGGGGGTGTAATGGGTGTGGTGGGGTAGTTGATTGGAATTTACTAGCCCCTTCATTCGGGCTCCTACGCACACCCCACTTTAGCAATTTTGTTGTCTTTGATGCAAAGGGGGCGGTGGAGATGTTCTTAGTTGTTTGTTGGCTTTGGATGCCCCTAGTGAAGAAAAAGACTATGCATTGGTGCAAGATTTTGGGCAAAAATATTTGGCTCCAACTTCACCCAATGTATGAGTGGCATTTGGAGTATTATCATATGTATGCATATGATGGATCGGCATCTTCCTTAGAAGTGCACTGATGTAAAGATTTGGGCAAAACAATTGGCTTGAATTTGACTCGATGTATAAGTGACATTTAGAGTATTAGGGTTTAGGGCATATGATGGATGGGCATGTTTGTAGAAGTGCATGCCTTTTAATAAGAAGTTATAGATCCAAGAAAGGGATGTTTTTAATTTGAACTCACCATAAAAGTGTAAAGTCATTTTAGGCTATGATTTGTTTAACTTCCTTTTTATACATGCACAAGGGTTATACTATTATAAATATAAAAATATACACAAAAAAAATTACCTTAGTAGGTTTGAAACTAATTATATTATTTGTAGAAATGTTGACATTTTCAAAAGAGATTTTTTCTCAAATAGTAAAATTATGTGAATGAAAATAAAAAATCTTTGGAAATATTCTAGAATTTTTCATTTTCAACATGGAATCCTTGAACTTAATCAAGTAATTGACAAACACATATTGAAGTTGCCCATGTATTATGGTATATGAGGTTTGTGGAATACATTAGTGTTTAGGTATGAAAAAAAGAACCTTTGTGACCAATGAGGTTGTTGGAATGGGAGCCTTGAATTGTTTTGAGGAACTTTCTTAAATGTTGTAATAGCTTCAATGCATAGGTGTGAAGGTTTTTTTTGGGTAATGAAATTGTTTAGATTTGATGCCTTGATTTGTTTTGAAGAATTGTTGTAACAAATTACTATGTAAATGTTACATGTCTTTTACCCTTTGCCCATGCAAAACACATGTGAATCACAAGGAGTTTTTAACAAAAATTTGCATTTTTTTAACACATGTTTCTTTCAAAATGAAGGGTGCACAAACCTTGTAACCCCCATCTCATACTAACAAAGAAGCTTATTTATGTTGTTTGTTTAATCTTCATTAACTTTAGTCATAAAGGAGAGGTTAAAAAAACGATTTGATTTTCATTTGATCCCATATTTTTAAAAATGTTCATTAGGTGTCATTGTGAATTGCAAGTTAATTTTTTAGAATTTGAATTAATTTATTTTCAAATTTTTATTTTCAACCAATGTTGGTAGGTTCAAGATATTTAAATAGGTTCAAGTCCCAATTTTGAATTAGGTTTTAAGGTATTCCAACAAAAGTTCAAAATTTTGTTAAAATCATATTCAAATTTGAATCATGCAATCAATATTTTATTGAAATGAACTTAGATTAGGTTGTTATCCCCTTTTAAATAAACACTTTAATTATATAAGTACATTTTTTTCTAAAAGGACAACAATCAAGCCTTTCTTTTTAAGCAAGTCATTAATTTGAATTGATCATAAATATAATAATGAAAAAAAAAAGAAATCTTGGGCATTGTGCACTAGTTGGACAAAACTAAAATTGCAAATCATTTTAAAAAATTAGTTGGGTGCAATATAAATATGAAATGAAACCCAACCCAAGCTTGAGTTAAAGTGTGTTTAAGAAATGTCTAAAACTAACAATTTTACAAATCAAAGAAAATTGCATCAAAAAATCTCTCAAACAAAAAAAACTAGAAACAAATGTTCTTTTCAAAATCAAGAATTCAACAACATTGATTTGCACTTACCATAAGGGGCAAAGGCCTTGCAAGATGAATTGATTGCACTACTATTTCATTTAAACCCTATCCCAAATGGCAATAGTTCTTAGATCGTAGAACGTTCGTAGCATCCCTAGCAATGCTTAATATGTGATCATGCACAATAAATTTGGACGAAGAAAAGTTAAGACATATTAGTTTGGCTCATCAAAATGGTTTTGGCACAACATTTTGGCACAATTTGTTGAGGTTGGTAAAATGCACAACAAAGCCTAACACTTGCCCAAAAAAATGTAATAAATATGATCTAACTATTGTTCTATATTTATGATTGGTCCATGTGATTTTCTATTAGTAGTTTCCCACCTGTTTGTAGTCCTAGTTTTGATTTTATGGGTGGGGTTGAAAAAATATGAATAATTAAACTTGAATTGGAGAAATATTTTTGTAAGGTTGCAAATTGAGCACTATTGGGGATGTTTTTACAACCATAATGGTGGAAATGGGCAAGTTTACCTTATATTAAAGCCTATTGAAACTAGTGAATAACAATTTTAAGAAAACAACTATTTAAAGTTCTTACAAGCATAATCCATGAGGAAAGGTTACAATGAACCAAAATTAACATGATAGATTTTGTAGCAACACATAACAAGCAAGAAACTCATATTATAAAGACCTCTTACACATACACTTGTGCAACAACCATAGCTTTCATTCTTTCTTCATTTATGTTTTTGCATGGCCTATTCAACATGTATTTTTTTAATGCATATCACCATCCTAAAACCTATTTGATGAAGAGTGGTATTATGAATAGGATATTGGCTTTGGGTGCAATCATAGTCAAACAAACCAAAAAACACATTAGGTGAGTGAAAAAACTACAAGTTTGTTACAAATATTTATGTGGTGCCATTTTAATGTCATGTTAATCATGGGAAGTTGTGTTAAATGAATAATATGAATGTTTGAGAATTCAAATGAAAAATTAATTTATTTTATTTTTGGGTTTCAATTTAATAAAATGATTTTTGAACTTGAAAAACAACTACATCAAAAGTAGTACATTTTACAAAGGACTATGCCATGGACTTTCTTAATGAAAAATATTTGATGGAAAAAAAATTACATGATAGTAACCCATTACCCACACTAAAAAAACACTCATAATAAAAAAAATTGTGGAATTTGATTTTTTCTAAAATTCAATCTATGTTTTTATAATCTCAAAAGTTTAAGAGTCCTTTACAACATGCAAATGGTGTATAATACACATGACATACAAAAAAAAGTTATAGCTTATGATAAAAAAAACTAAAACCCAAAGACTTTAACATATATTGGAAGGAATTGAAATTATGATTATTTTTAAAAATGAAATGCAGAATCTAGCAAAAGTTTTACACTTTTAACAAAATCATAGTTATTTGAAAAAGATTTACATAAAAATTGTGAGGCATTCGAGAAACTATAAATATTTCTAGTAACAAGTTACAAAAGATTTCATTTAAAAATTCCTTTATATGCAAAAGTAACAAGGACCAAAAAAAGGGCCATGGTCCTTTTACAAAGTACTCATGTTGGCTTGTTTGATTGAGATCACACCCCTCTAGTAGTGGTTGTGCGAATCATAGTGGAATTTGCATTGGTGCATGTCCCTTACATGGGAGGTTGCCATTAAGTTCACCTTGTGAAATACATTCACACCTTTTTTTGACTTCTAGTTACATGTTCTAGTTACATGGAATAACTTAACAACAAATCTCTTTTGGTGGATGAGAGTGAGGAGAAGTGTATCTTCAATCATGATCTTATTTTCTACCATAAAAACTTTCCACCTTCTTTTTACAAGCTTGTCCACTAATTAAGCTCTTTAACAAAGTGGAAAACTTTCCATTGAATGCCATTCTTGTCAAATTCTACAATCATGTTTTTTCTCAACTTCCATTTTTTGCTTGCACAATAGTTTTAAAATTACATAAAAACATTTGTTTCATATTTGTTCATATTATGTTTGCTTATAAGAATCCATTGCATAAGAACTTTGTGATGGTCATATACATCATGATGAAAACCTTACAAAATCTTGCAAATAATATGCAACAATTATAAGTAATGCAATCCTCTTCAACATTCAACAATAAAATTATATGAGGATCCAAAGATAAACTCTTCTCTAACATAAAAAGCCCATCAAAGTTTTTGATGTTAACTTGGCTCAAACTAATGTTGGCCTTGCAAATGCATCTCTATTTTCATGTAATGCACGTGTACATGATTATAAATGACTAGCATTGTAGTACATTTACCATTCCGGCAATAATTAAATTATCTTTTAATAAATATCAATTTTTTTTGAAATCAACTACCCACAATGTTGGAGGTTTTAAAAAATTATTGCCTTAGTACCAAGTTATTGCCATAGTAAATTTATTGTCAATATTTATGGTTAATTATGATGATAATTACTACCTTCAAGAAGCCTAATGAATTAATGCTTCAATTGAGAATAAAACATTTGATTATATCTTAAATTTCATATTTAGTAACTATACTAAAAATTACCATTATGCAACCATGGCACCATGCTTACACAATGACTTACAACAAAAAAAAATTCCCCACCTTCATTATAGTTAAAATTCAAGGAATTTTATTTATTTATAATGAGAGTGAAATAATTGCATATATATTCTTCAAGAATATCTTGAAATGGTAAAGCCACTATGAGATGTTTACACACACATGTATTTATTCTTGTGTTATTTATTTTGTTTGCACTGATAGAGGATAATGAGTTATCAATACACTTATACAAGTAAATTATGAGCATGTAATGGGAACAAATAGTTTTCACTTTCACGAAATGCTCCTTATATCTTTATCACTTTGTTTTGTCTATGTTGTTTTTTCATATCTATGCTTTTGATACATGGCCTTTGCTTCTTAATGATTTGAAGCACGATATTACCCTTTTGTTGCTTGTCATGTTGTATTTCAATTTTTTCTTTTTATGTGAATATTTTTGCCTTTGTGGTGCTAGTTTTTTGGACATTTGTTCTTGGCACTTGATATCACCATTTCCTTGTTTGCAACTTAGTTTCTGTGTGTTTCCCCTTAAATTTTTTTTTTTTTGCAACATGGTCCATAGTTTTACCATGTGTTCTTGTCACTTGATATAGGCACTTTTGTTGCTTACCACTTTGAATTTCATTTGTTCATTTTTATGTGAATACTTTTGCCTTTATGATGCTTGTTTTTTGGACATTTATTCTTGGCACTTGATATCACCATTTCCTTGTTAGCAACTTAGTTTTTTTACTAGTTGCCCCTTTTTTAAAATGTTTTTGCAATGTGGTCCATAGTTTTGCCATGTGTTCTTGTTGCTTGATATGGACCCTTTTGTTGCTTGCCACTTTGTATTTCATTTGTTTGTTTTCATGTGAATATTTTTGCCTTTATGGTGCTTGTTTTATGAACACTTGTACTTATCACTTGACATCACCATTTCCTTATTTGCTTTCTTGTTTGTTGTCCTTTTTTGTCAAGGTTTTTCCAACGTTGTCCATAGTTTTACCATGTGCTTTTGTCATTTGATATTACCCTTTTCACTTGTCTTTTTTTGTTTTGGAGCATTCCTTTTGCCATTAAAGCAACACATTGCTTAATGCTTTGTCACCATTTCTTCACTTGGGAAGCTTTTGGAAGGTACTTCATGAGCTAGATATGTATGTTTTACACAATTGTGTTTCTTACATGAAGGTACTCTTTTGTATATTTTATGGAACACATGAGATAAAGGCGTATTTTTTATGAAAAATAATAAATTTATAAATTACTCAATGGTTCTAGCTTAGCTAGTTTTTCTAAACTCACACCACTAATGTGAGTGTTTAGCAATGAACCTTAGCTCATATTTCAAGCATGGAAAGAAGCCCAACTACATCGTAGAAGGTCATTGCCTCTTGTTCTTCTATCATCCCCCAGGCATAAAGAGCAAAATTCCAACCCAATGTCCTTATGGTTATCATTCTTTCTATCTTGTTCGATTTCAATTTTACCTTCTCGAATTTTGGGCACGCTTGTGTGCGATGGCTATCCTTGTGGTTTGTTTGTTTGATAGAGGTTCCTTTTCCCCTTGGTTGTTGGTGGTCTTTGTGTATCGAGTGCACACAATTGCAATGGGACTATTCACTTTGAGGTTCCCACTCTTTAGCTTAGGAAGGTTATCAATACTAAAATTCGTGAAACTACAATCGTAAAAATCTTATATATGTATTCTCATAATCCAAATATTAACACCTTATTTAATTATAAGTAAGTAACAATGTTGTATAAATTATACTTTCTTCATTAAGTTGCACCCTATATGTTTTTGCATGTCATTTGGAAAAAAATGGAAAAAAAATTCTTTGATGTGTTTTTCAATTCGTGATAGTGAGCTGAAATCCATTTTTACTAACCCAACTATGGAGATTGCAAAGAGTCTAACTAAATGGTATAATAATAGACTTTTGTTTCTCATTCAAGTTTTGTAGTAATGTGGGGAAGAAGTTCAATCTTTGTTGTTGGCCTTGCCTACTACCAAGGCAAGAAGGATATTGTGTTAAAGATTCATTATAGAGTATAGTAGCTTAAGGGAGTATAGCCCCTAGGTAATAATAATAGGTCTATTTTTATATGAGGATTTTTGAAAGATGATATTTTGGCTTGTGTTGAAACTTGAGATTAGTTATAATAGAGTTATAATAATATCTCGAAGGATTTTGGTTTCTTTTAGAGGATGTTTTGAAGATTATATTTTTGCATGGTGAAATATTTGAG
>Ga0209208_10006589_pt1 | contig 15988 bp, 11 predicted proteins | sample S1TSphfallax_3_FD_187694 | JGI IMG/M metagenome (GOLD analysis project Ga0209208, IMG submission 187694) | Host-associated microbial communities from peat moss isolated from Minnesota, USA - S1T2_Fd - Sphagnum fallax MG (SPAdes) (version 2) | ecosystem: Host-associated > Plants > Peat moss >...
TCCATGATGCTAACCACCATGTGTTTCCAATTTAGTATGCTGAATATTTATCATCCTTATGGATGCCATTCAAAGGGCAGAGTCATCATCAGACAAGCCTCTTGTTGATTCTGGCTGTGGAACCAATGTAGGTTTCATGGTCTGAATGTAGACTAAGATTCACAAGCAACAAAATTTGTGTTGAAACAAAGAGATGCGAACTCTGTTTTGTGCTGCAAAATCTGTTGATGTTTGTCATCGAATTTCAGTAAGGGAAGAAATCAAGTACCTCCACACTAAATCCTTTTGTCTTCCTTTCTGTTCTAGTCCTTCAGCATTGATTTATGTCTGCAAGAACCACATGCAGGAACTAAGCAGCATGTTCAGCATGTAGCCATATTCACAGTGATTTTGTAAGACTGAAGCTCTAATCTCATCCTTTGAAATAGAAAAAATTCTTGAATACCTCCTTGTTTGCTATAGGAACTCTGTAAGAAACTTGATTCAAACCGTATGTATGAAATGTGATGCCTAAGAGATTCCCAGCACAATTTGCATGAGTTTAGGACTCCTAACATGCACACAACATGGACACAAATTAAGCCAATTATCAAGCTAGTGCTGAGCTTGCAGCTGGAAACTATTGTTGCCTGGACAATAATAGGTCCTTAAGCTTTTGCATCCTCCCATGCTGGGAAGGTGTGATATGATGCCATGTCTGGTTATGAAAGTATTTTTAGTGTGCAAACATTTGTTTTCCTTCTGCTGACATCTTCGCAAATCGCACTGCAAACATTTCGCAGAATGCATTTTGTTGGAGTTGGGCAAAATTAGTTCCAAAGTGTGTTGAGAAAACCTGTTTGCAGTAGGAGCTAGAAACATTGGGCAAAACTTCGGTGTAAGTGGACTTGCTTTTTTTATGAGTGCACATCAGCTTGGATGTCAGTGCTGGATAAGCATTTTTTCTTACCTGTGAAAGACAACTCGGAACAGATATGTGGCTGGCTTGTGGCTGGAATTTCAATCAATGTCAGGTACTATCAGGGTTGAGAACCAAGCCAAAAAAAAAAACACCCCCTAGTTTTGCCAGATTGGAAGAGCTTGAAGGAAGACTGGATATTGATATCCTGAACTTTCTACACTGGAAGGCAGGTGCTTATGGCATTGAATCCAGTATCAGGTAAGTCGTCGTCATGGCTGGGCTCCTGGAATTGCATAATGGAACCATGAATGAAGTCTACAAATTGCATGTGAATCAATATTGCATTCTCAGCTGTATATCAATATTGTAGAAGATTTCAAGGCAGATGAAATCAATGTTCTTAAGAGCAGAATTGAGCCTGATGATGGCCAAGCCTCCAGAGTATGCAAGCAATTGAGAGGAAGGGTTTTATTGATGCAATCCAGATTTGCCAATGCAGCTGCAAAATGTGTATAAACTTTAGCATCAAATTTGATAACATAACATCAAATACCAACACACCCAGAGAATAGTTTTTTTGGGTCCTCTCTTTTTCTTCCTGGAGGTAATAAAAAATGAGGCAGGTGCTCTCAAACAAAAGGTACAAAAGTTCTTGCTATTGTGACTTCCAGTAGGCTCATCAAAATGAAAAAATGAACATTCAATGTTGTTAAGTGCACCCCAATTCTGTGATGGCCCTTGAATTGAATTGCTAGAGGGAGAGCAATCTCGTGTCCTGAAGTCAATGGACGGAAACCATCATCAGCAATGCCTATTTGCCCCCAAACAGATAACCCAGTGATGACCCACCACCTGGTTCTGCATGGACCCTTGTTGATGGCCGATCCTAGACAAAACAACAACAACAACATCAAGGGGAACAAAAGTAATGACATTCCATTAACAATCTGAAAGCACTTATCTTAGGTGAACTCTCATGGTACTCATGGTCCTAGTAGTGAGCCTTGGTCCTCAATAGATTTTCCAAGAGGAAGTTTAGACTCCAAATTTCCCTCAAGAAATTTGACTACATTGTAATGTGAGACAATAATGCGGAGCCTTTTTATTTGATTTTGCAACAAGATAACAAAATGATTCATGGCACCAATACACCCAATTTAAGTAAATGTGAAAATTATTGCTTCTTGATGAAGAGACTCCTCATGCATAAGAAAATGTGAGCTTTTTCCTTTTTGTTTTTTGTTTTTTTTTGGCCTTCTTGGGGGTCTATCTAGCAGTTGATTGATTGTTAAGTACTTCTTACAGTAATGAAGTTGCCAGAGTTTTGACCATCAGCTCGATGATAGTTGTTGGAGTTTCGATCTGATCTGATCTGTTGTGGCCCCATGTATAGTGAAGTTGCATCATTGCTTTCAGCAACTTTGACAGGCAGTGGAGCAACAAGATCAGGATTGTCATCTGATGATAGTGAGCTTCTCCTTGCTAATGACTTCCTCACAGCCTGTTGATCCTTAGTTGTTGTGTGATTAATAAGATGTGAAGGAGTTAGCATTGTTTCAAGCTTTGGTTGAGGAGGCTCAGGGGACCCAAATAGATAGCCTAATGAGCTTTGTCCTCCTCCACTGCTCACACCGCGTGCCATGCTGCACAGATTCTTCACTGGAAGTTGAAACTTGAGAGTAATTCTTGGATTCAAGTAACCACAAAATCTCGTATGAAGAAGACTACTTTGTTTTTTGCAGGGATGCTCTGAGGATAAACTCTTGGCTGGAGTTCGGTACACTTGTGAGGATGAGATTGAATGAGCCAAAACCACTGTGAAAGGTACTAAAATCTCACACTGGAACTAATGCTGGTTTGATCTTCACTTCCAAAATATTTGAATTCAAGTGAACCAAAACTTGTTTTTGGCTGAAATTTTTTGTTGAAGTTTGCTGCAACGGAGGATTGAGATTCCAAAGAAACTGCAAAAGCTACTAGAACCTCACTCTAAAACTAGGCCAGTTTGATCTTCAATTGAAATATTTTGGATTCAAGTAGACCCAATTCTTGAATGAACAAAACCTTTTCTCAGATGTTCTGAAGATAAAAATTTGTGACTAAATTTTAGTACACTTTGGTGGACAAGATTCCAAAGCAACTACAGAAGGTCACAAAGTCTAACACTGGAACTATGCTGGTTTGATCTTTAGTTTGTAAATATTTGGATTCAAGTAAAACCCAATCTTTAATGAAGAATATTTATTTTTTTCCCCTTTTTTGCAGATACTCTAAAAGATAAAAATCTGACTAAATTTTGGTACACTGGAGGATAAGATTCCAAAGCAACTGCAAAAGGGTATTGAAATCTAACAGCGAAAATTTATGCTGGTTTTTGTTTGATCTTCAGTTTGTGAATTATTTCTCAGAGATTTGTCTATCAAAGCAAAAGCTACAAAGATCAACTTCTAGACTTCCTGAATCTGGTCATCTATTTATCATAATTTAGGATCGAAGATTTTTCTAAAATGTCAGGTAAGGTTGTTTGGGATGACTCTGACTCTCTCTCTCTCTCTCTCTCTCTCTCTCTCTCTCAATTGTCTTTTCACAGTCGAGGAGTCCAACAATCTCCTGCACTTCTCTTCACAATCTGAAGAAATACAAAGCAGTTAGATTTCCAAACTAGAAAACTGAACATGAGTAGGAAGATATAGATATGAGAGAGAAAAGATATGAGGAGGAGAAGAGAAAAAGGAACTGCCATTCTCCTTTTCAACTGCCCACTCTTTCTTCCCCTCTTTTCAAAACACTTCCTTCACACTAACCACCACCTCAAATCCAGCAGCTTTTGAAAGGGCACAGGAAATAAAAAATTCTGCCCAAAGATAGGTTTCATGGGCAGTCTGAAAATGTTTTCTTAAGATTTCAGAGACATAAAGCACCCGCACTTCATTTTTTTCCTTTATATTTTCAGGTCACTCCCCAGCTTGAATCTGTCCTGTTTGAGTTTCTCTCACTTACCTCAGACTCACCTCAGACTTTACCTTTGTCTTATTGGATGTTCCAAAATTCGGAAGGCCCGATAAAGGAAGGCCCCCATATTTTCATTACTGTGATGCGAGCAACCTTCTAATGCGTCTGTCTTCCCTCCAAAAATCTTCTCTGCAACATCTTCTCCTTCAACCTTCCGAATTTTTTCCCTCCAACCATACTTATATAACCTTGCACCAGTGATTTTCTCAGCATTGGGTTGCAATATGCCATAGAAAAGCCATTCAGGCTTTTCTCAGCTAACCCATTGATGACTGAGTGTTCTTCTAATGATGTACACAACACTTTGGAATTAAGCTTGCTGCAAAAAGTGGAATGTAACTAAGTGTTAGTCCGTGTTGAAGGATTAAAATCCTCCTCTATCAAATCTCTTTGATAACAAGCAAAATCCCAGAAGGAAGGTGGGAGCCCTGCAGCTCTCAAACTCAGGCAAATTTTCCAGATTTTGGATTTTCCAAGTTTTGTGATTTTCTTTGAAGCAACCTTGCCTGCAAAGTTTCTGAAGAACTTGATGAGAAATATGCTTCAAGCCATGCAGTGAACTGTTAGACTTCTAACATCTTGGAGTACTCCCAAACTCCAGTGTGTACCCTCGGTGTTTCCTTCAACCCACAGATTTTTGTACCTGAGTTACTGTCAAAATCACCATTATAATTGTCAGAAGCTGCTCAATTGTAACATTGTCAAGGAAGATAATATCATGGTTTTTCAATCAGCATTTCCTTCAGTGGGCTTCACTTACTTGTGTTATACTTCTCCTTCATGCTGTGAAAGCTTGAATCGTCCATGGATGGTATGATGATTCTTCAGAAGTGATTCTATCTAAGGATTGGAGAGTGCCTCCTTACCACCAGTTTCAGCTTATGTGGTCATTGCACAGCCGTGTCACCTAGCCATTTTCTCCCCATCATCAAGCATGGCAATCATTGACCATGAATCACAGGTCTTCATTGTGGGGAACATACCCAAAACTCTGAAAGACAGTTTGCACATGACCTTTCTGCTTCAGGTGGTGTTTAATCTGAAGGGTTCTAGAGGCAACATCTAACAGCCAAATCTGGTGTCACATGAGAAACCCAGGTGACCCTCTTATTGCCCAAGTGGATAATTTGAGCAACACCTTTCGGCATTACACAGCAGGTATCACCTAAAACAATCACTGAGAGATAGGTGCTCTCTTGCTACATGGCAGGTACAGTAGCAAAAACAGCTTATGAGATGAGATGCCTCAATCGGGTTCTACCTCTCAGAACTTTCATTCCTCTCAGTGATGAACACATGAGAAAAAATCCAGTTTCAAGAACCTCTGATACTGCAGGTGAACATCAGGCTGTCAAATTACCCTTTCAGTCAAGTTTTCTTACACTTCCACTAGGAGGATTCCATGTACAAGCCAAGCACAACTAGTTCTGAATCTGCTATGTTCTGAACTGATGGAGGGCATACTACATGCCCAATCTACATACTAGGAGATAGGAGGTATAAACAAAGTGAAAAAGAGTCATCTATCACTTTTTCTCACGGTACATTTCAGGCTCAAAGTTGGTTTCTTTGGCAGGTTTTGCCATCTCAATACCAACAAAAATAACTATGAAGACGGCAGTATAGATAAACAAGTATTCATGCTGCAATCACCAAAGCACATTGAAACCACAATGTAAGAAACAGCTCTTTGAGATGGGTCCACTAACAAGATATTCTCCTCAAGATTCATTGTCCAAGACTTAGCAAAAAAACTGTAATTTGATCCTGCATTCACTTCATACATAAAACAAATGCTTTTTACACTCAGCTTTCAAGACTAGTGACAACATTCAAAGGGTGAGAATCAATGCCCTGCAGATGTTGAGAGTTAGGGTCTAGATAACCCAGGTCAGGCTTCTGTACTTATATCGATCTGCTTCTTACTTTGAAGGTCTGTAAACCAAACACCCAGTTGGTCTGCCTCATTTAAGGATGATGTTTCACCTACCACTACAGGTTCTGTTTGTGAAAGGATGTGATTTCAAGAACATACCGGAATATTGGCAGTCCATCCTGCAATGAGGCCAGGAATGAAGAGCCAAGACATTGCACCTGCACATGAATTTTATCTTAAAAATTGATCACTGATGATCACAGGATCCCAAAAATGTTTGTGAATTGCACTCTGCAGAGGAAATGAAAGAAGAACTCTTGTGGAGGCTGTTGCAGAACGCCTAAATGGATAACATGTGTCAAGAAAAGGAGCTTACCTTGACCACCTGTTGGTGCTCCACTTGACTCCATCACTTCATTGATGCCCTCCATGAAGGTGCCTAAACATAGGAAATGTCAAGGAATGACTAAAATTGCAGAGAGTTCCTATACCACTACCTGATTCCAAAACATCCTCCTGTCTAGTTCAGTTCAACAATTGGATCCAGAGGGACAGGTTACCATTTTGTAGACATAGAGGGGGAATGCTTCCAGAAATCCCCTCAAATTCACTGGTTACAGTCACCTTGGTCTCAAATGTAGACTTGAGCTATTGTGTTAAGGAGAAAGGAATGGGGCATATACAGAAGATCTACAGGATATAATGTGCAATGGATGAGCACAATTTCCCTATGTAGATTTTTTGAGATACCATATGGTAGGAGTTTCTATTATGTTAGCTTAAGCAGTGACCTAGGACAACCTCCACATCAGATTTGTGGAGTGTTAGGTCTGCAGATTGGAAATTAGATTGCCATCAGGCAGGACAGATTTTTCCCACCAGATTAGCAGCAGCTTGCAAAACTTCTCACAGGAATTTCATGTTTGAAGCAGCATTTTGGCATTCAGCTCACCACTTCCCACTTTAGGGATAAGCACTAGAGGGACTCTTGCATGTTTTTGCACATGATTCATTTATGGATACACTTATGGGAACAACAATTGTGGAGGCCATTCTTCATCCTTGTCACACAATGTGTCTCTTACAATCTGTTCAACTTTCCATATAAACTCGACAGCATGAAGAAATTTGCTGCACCATTGCTAACTCAAAGAAGGAACCTGTCATTCATGATTGTATGCATATATGTATACCCTTCAAACTCATCAAATTTTCCCAGGAGGTAGATGTTGTCAAGTTTATATAGCAAATCACACACACAAAGAGAATTTTGCTCATGTTTTCTTAATCTACTTTTGAGAGAACCTCATGACAATGGGTTGAATTTTATAGACATACCATCGTCACCCTCATGCCATGAGTGTGCTCCATCAGCCTTTCCCCATGGAAACTCATCGTCCTGCATGTACCCGGCAAGTTTCATTGACAAAAATCAGCAAATCTCAAGCCTCACAAAATGGTGTGCCTGTGGACAACAACCAAGAAATGCAATATAATCTTTCTCAAAAGCATGATTATGGAACATTTGTAGAGAGATCCTCAACCTTGATTAGCCACCTTAAGAGAGCCGTATACTGTAATAGGCAGTCAGGTTTGGCAGTAATTAATTTTGGCAAACAAAATTCTGAACTTCTGAGAAATTATTAAAACATACTGACAGCTGATTAACAAGTAAAATATATTTAATTTTAGAGTACAAAGTACATGTCATAATCAATGTTTTTATTCTTCATTATTTTGATATCAAAAAGTTGGTGAAATTAAACCAAAAAATAGCAAAATTAGTCGAATTTACACTAGAAAAAGAAATTTTTCACAATCTCTTTGTCTTAGACTGATGAAATTTCGTTAGAAAAAAAAACACTGATTGAGCAGAAATTCTAAGAGACAATAATACATTAAACCTTCGATATTAAACTGTCGAACCTGTTACACTAGTACGGCATAAATGTTCCGAATGTCAGGAAGCCAGGAGCAAAGATCTTGGATTTTAAGTTACAAAACAGAACTCTGGATGGGAAAAAAATCTAAGAAAATAGGAACTAAAACCGTCACAATAATATGCTGCAAAAAATCCAGCAAAAAAATGGTGCATCAGAATGTCTTCTGTTGCAAGCCAGTATCCTGGAAACATAAGCTGGTTGAGATGTTCCACCTATGTTCTGTGATGTTTCAGAACATACAGAAGGAGGGGAAATTTTTTATAAATCACAAACCTACTACTCCTGTGAATATTTTTCCAGCAGCGCAAACCTGTGGAAATGGTCTAACAGTGAGACACATGATCTAGGAGAGTAAGCAAAATTTCCAAACGGGGAAAGAAAAATAAAAAATAAAAAAAACCTTGAATTTATGAGGGGGAGATAGGAGTCCTACCCTTAATTCTGACCCTGCAGTTGCATTGACATCGTAATCATCTTCTTGCAAATCCGGCTCCACTCCGGTGTTACCGCCTGCTCTTCTTCTGAATGCCAAATTTCGCCGCGCAAATGTGCAACTTGTTCGCATCTGTTGCCATCCTACTACTGCTCTTCCCTCTACATCACAACTCTTGATCCTAATGGAGAGAGGTAGCACTGCAGAACAACATACCATTGCTGCCATTGGAAAATCCTTCTGCAAATCGCGTCTCTTCCTCTTCCCCTCTCTCTCTCTCTCTCCGTCTCTCTTCCTCTTCTCTCCTTCACAGTGGATAGCTCTCTTCTGCCAAACCACGAGAGTCTCATATTCGAGGTCCCGAGGTCGGCGAGATCGAGCTCTGTTCTGATTCGTCGATTCGAAGTCCGGCACTTGCATGGTGGGACATCGTTTTCTTCAGGACGACATCTGGATCTCGACTTTCTTTTCTTTTTCTTTTTCTTTTCTTTTCTTGTCTTTTCTTTTGGGAACAATGATTTATTTATTTATTTATTTATTTAGTTAGTTAGTTATTTTTGGAGGGCGAAATTTTTGCAACTTGGCGAATTTTTTTTCAGAAAATGAAGAAAAAACATCAAGATTTTGTGATTTTTCACCATTTTTTGAAATTAAAATAATTAAGATTATCCACTTATAGACCTAGGCAATTCCTAGGTAGCCATTTGTACTAGCAATTTTACAGGCCACTAAGAATTTGGAAGGGGGGGGAAAAAAAAACTCCATTTTTGGGGGGCTGGAAATTATCCAAAAATTCAATTGGCATTTTTTTTGGCGAAATTTTGTCAATTGTCACCCCCCCAAAAAAAGACAATGCAAATCCTACAAAAATTACATAGTAGCCATATTTTGTGGGAAAAAAAAACTGAAATCGCCATATTTAGATAACAAGTTCCAACATGTTGTTCAAAAGAGACATAAGTAAGAATCCTTACCTTTTTTGATATGTCATCTCTAACCTATAGCCAAAATTTGGCTAAAACACCTATTAATGGATGATCAACTATGTGGATGATAAAAAGATATTGACATTATACCATATGCCTTAAAGTTAATTTCATAATTAATTAATCCTTTAAATATTGAAATTAAGGTGTTGAAAACCATCATAATTATTACAAGGTACAATATCAAATAATTTCACTACTCATAGACAATTTCATACTAAACTATTGTAAATCATGAAAATATATTTTTTTCAAAAAACTTAAATGAATCTTTTTATAAATATATATATATATATATATTCATTTTGTTTCTATGTGGAAAGTTAACCCTAGTCTCTACAATATTGTGTCCATGGTGATGGAAGGTTAAGATTGCATAAAAGTCATGCACCATTAGTAGATAAGCAATTCCGTACAACATTAAATTGGTATTTGGTTTTTACATTGCATCTATGCCATTTATTTTGTGCCAATTTCATATAGTTTTCCTTTCTATTTATCTTATGTCTCAAATGTGTTTTTATTGTTTTTTTTTATTTTGGAGGTTGAAGGTGTTTTTGCTCTTTAAGAGGTTGAAGGTTTTTGTTTCTTCTCTTGAAGGTTGAAGGTTCTTATTTTTACTCTTAAAAATGTTAAAGGTTTTTGTTTTTTGCTCTTGGAGGTTGAAGGTTATTGTTTTTGTTCGTAGAAAGGTTAAAGGTTTTTGCTCTTACTTTTGAATGTTGAAAGTTATTATTCATACTTTTGGATGTTGAAGGTTTTTACTTTTACTGTTTGATGTTAAAGGTTATTGTTCTTATTCTTGGATGTTCAAAGTTTTTACTTTTGGTTTTAGATGTTGAAAGTTTTTGTTCTAACTCTTGGATAATGAAGGTTTTTACTTTTGTTGTTTTTATGTTATAAGGTTGAACTTTCATTATGTTTCAATCCATCAACATCAAAATTATGTATACAAGGTTTTTTTTTTTTATTTTAAATACCTTAAAGTATAATTCAATTCATCTAATTATAAGCATAATATTTGATTCTATTTACAAATGTAAAAATTATAGTTAAATTTGTATCAATGTTTTGTACATTGCATTTTACTGACAAATAAGTTGCATGTTAGTGACAATATAGTTGTAAACTAATTTTATTCAAATTGAGTGGATTAATTACATATTTTTGACATTACAATGTTATGATATGTTATTAATTTCATTTCACATGTGGAATTAAATATCATAACATGATGGATTTTAAGTAGAATCCACATTGAATAAATTGCATGGCTTAAATTCCATTTCAACAACAATAGGATAAAACATTCATTTATGAAACATAGTGTTTTAAATGACAATATTTGATTGTTGTGGGTCATCATTTTTATGATTTCACCTTTTTTTTAGATAGAGAAACATGTTTGTTATATATAGCTTGGGCATTATATTTAGATTCATAGTTAAGTTTTTTTTTGATATAAACATTTAATTTTTAATTTTTAATGTATTCTTCAACATGGAATGTAAATGTATTTCAAATTTCAAATCCATTTCATGTTTATAAATAATGATGTCCAATGCAATTCAACATTATCTATTATATTTAGACAACATGATAATGGTTGTGTGAAGTCTAGATAATTACATTACAAGTTGCAATTTAGTTGTTTAGTACTACTAAAATCAACTACCATACAATTGCTTTGAAACCCAAATTTAAACACCTATTTACAAATTAGTCATTAAATCTTTTATCTTCATTTCATTTTTAGTTGTAAATTAATTGCAAAAGATACGAACAAAATTCATTACTCAAATGGATGAATGAAATAATGAAAGAATATATTTGTTGAATTAATTGTAAAACAGTTGTAGATAAGTTATAAAATATATGAATAAAATTAATTCCTCAAATGGATGAATGAAACAACTAAAGATTATAGTTGTCAAACTAGTTGTAAAATAATTGTAAATAAGTGACAAAAGGTATCAACATATGTCATTCGTTGAAAAATGGATGAAATGCCATGTTGGCATTTTGTTTGTCACGTTGGAATGTGTGTGGGAATTTGACATGGAGATTAGTTGCAAAAAAGTTGCATATAGTTGCATGTGAGTTGCATCGTATATACGATATTGTATACGACATAGGGTGTCCATTGCAATTGTTACAACTTGTCCAATAACATTTAAGGTTGTATAAATACCATGAGTTGTAAGTATCCGTTGTAATTGGAAAACTTAATTATAAGCCCAATTTTAAAACCCTATATTTTTTCATAATGCATGGAAGTTTTCATATGCCCACTAATCAAACAATACTACAAAATGTGGGTGCAATTCACTGGTCCTCATTCACTAGACCAGTGAATTATTACTTTCCAACTAGTCCCCATTTACTAAAACTAATGAATTCAATATTTTCCAACTAGTCATCATTTATTAAAACTAGTGAATACACTACTTTCCAACTAGATGCCGATTACTAAAACTAATGACTTCACTCAAAATGCAATCACTTGACGTACAAAGACACCTTTTGTTATAATGATGAATGTTTTTTAAAAAACTTCCTAACTACAAGTGAATTTTGAGTTAACTATGACTTAATTAAGAATAAACTAAAAGTTAACTATAAATGAATTTTAAAATAATTATGAATTGACTAAAAGTTAATTGAAAATAAATTAGAAATAAACTATGAATTAATTAGATTAAACTATGAGTTTTTTAAAAATGAATTTGAAGTTAATTAAGAGTGAACTAGGAGTTAACTATAAATGAATTATGAATTGATTATGACTTAACTATAAGTGAATCAAGAATTAACTATAAGTGAGCTAAAAAATAACTATGAGTTTATTATGAATTAATTGAATCAACTTAAAGTAGACTATGAATTAACTAGAATTAAATTATGAGTTAATTAAAAATGAACTTGAAATTAACTAAAGGTGAATTGAGAGTTAATTAGGAATGAAATGGGAGTTAATTATGAATATGGATGAACATCCATATGAATGAACTCCATTTGTCATGTGAAAATGGTGTTTGTAACATAAAATGGTTGGACCCCAATGTAATAATAGCATTAGAAGGTTTGTAATTCAACTCTTAATTTAAAACCATTCAATCAACAACCTTCAATTGAATAGTGTGCTACCATTTGTTCAACTACATTGAGCACCAAAGAATATCACAAAATCTTGAAGAAAGCATTTCGTGGATGTGGTTTTTAGTAGAAACTAACTAGTCCTTTTACATGCAACATTTGTAACAAATTATGCACTTATTGCCCTGTTTTTGAAATGGACATGCAAAAGGTACCTCCAAAATGTTGTTGGAAACTATCACTGCCTTTTATCAAGTTTAGTGAATGAATGCCAAATCATGAAAATTGATTTTAGAGTATATCACAATGAGAAAACAATAGATCACAACAAGGGGAAAGTTGGTGCAAAAGAAGCATGCATGAAACATGAATTTTATCATATTTTGTCCCAATATTTTTCAATTTAGAAAGTTAATGTTTAAATTTCTTGAAGTTTTAGTTGATTGTAAAGTAGGTAGAAAGGTAATTGTGTATTCTATTTCAAGTAATTCAAGTAAAAATTTGATGTACAATATACTTCAATGTCATAATATTATAAATTTCATTTATTGTTTCAATGCTAATTTCTGAATTCTCTTCCTCTCTACCAAATTTTCTTGTGCATCTTTTATTGGGATTGATGATTGCTTGTCACACATTGAAACACATTTTTTGAGAAAATTTCCAAATGCTATGAATTTGATACAAAATCACACTATTTTTACATTACGAATATGCAGATCTATAGGTGCAACATGGATTTCATGTTGTGTTAATTGAAACAAAAACATTGTGTCAACAATGTTGTAGCAATATTTATTGCAATGACACATTCATCATAACACTTAAATTGTATGTTTTGATATTCAAAGATTGCACAATTCATGCAATCAATATTCATGATGAAGTTGTATTTTTTTTTATGTACGGTCTTTGCATGGAATTAAGATTACATGCATTTGAATGTGAATAATGAGCAATCCACACATAAATTGTGTGTGTTGTAATTGTGTAAAAATTAATACATTGACATATGAACTCAAAGAAAATCCAAAAGTCGCATGATAATCAATAAAAAGTTATGGCCTCATAACTTTTTGATATATGAAAAGACAAATTAAGATGTGATTTTCATGTCAATCATATTAATATTAATTCAAATTAAATTTGACACTGAAATAAATAATGATGAATTATTGAAAATCATATGAAAACATAAGAAAAATAAATTGATTGTCATTAGTAGTGCATAATAACGTGGTGCCCAAATATATACACACACATGCATATATATACCTATGATAACATGTTCCACAACCACAAAGTTAACACCTAACAACATATGGTCCACGTCACATAACAACAAAGTTAAAACCTCATACATATGATGCACAAGTTTTTGATAGTCATAATTAAAGTCCAATGGGTTATTAAAAAGGACTTTGTTTTGTCCTTATTTAACTTTTGAAAATGTAAGAGATTATGGTTCAAAGTTTGACATTTTCAATTGCCACTTTGTTGATTTTAGACATGATAATTTTGTCTTTGTAAAACATTTTGACAATTAAAAAAAAATAGTGCATAAGTTACTAAGTATTGTGATAATATGGGTAAATTTTAGTAGATTTAAATCTATTTTTTCAATTTATTCTAGAATATTTGAAATAAAAGATACAATGTTAAGATTTTGGTAATACATTGGTTATAAAGATTTACAAAATATCTTAATAATTTCATATTATTGTCAAATATCATTTACCCCTATTTGTTTATGATAAGTAAAAGAAAAATCAACACACATGTATTAAACATTCACATTCAAAGATATCTACATCATCATAATTTGGGCTTTAATAGCATGATAATTGAAAATATCTAGCTAAAGAAATTGAATAAAAACTAAGATTTAGTTTGAAAAAGAAATATCAATTATTTCATGCAAAATGAATGTGAAATCAAAACTTTGTTCAAGAGGCAACAAAGAGCTACCTCATTAAATTTCTTTCCTTTTGATGTGTCTTGGCTTAATTGTTTTTTAAAAGTTTAAAATTGCCAACATTCTTTCATATGTAGGCAATTAAAGAACTCAATATGACTTTTCCTTTAAAATTTGAAGAACCACCCAATATTAGTTCACAATGACAACAACTAATTGTCAACAAAAATTGTGCTAGAAATTGAATACCTAGATCACATATTGTAGATAAAATAGGGAAAATTCTCTCATGTGTATGATTTCATATTTTTGTGTCGACAAATTTCAATGCCCAAAAAATGAATGATTTGTGTGGTGAATTGATTGATATCACAATTTTCAACACAATTTGTAAAATAAATTTTTGTTTAAGGATTGATATCACGAGGACAATTATTTTTTACTCATATGAAACAAATATTATACAAAGGAAATTCAGGTTGTCAACTTTGTTGATCATTGAGTTTTTTGGATGACTCAATGGAATCTTCTCCCATTCAAGGAAGTTTTGAGTGTGACAACTAAATAAAAAAAACACGAACATGAAGAATTATATTGGACATCCTTCAAACCATTAATTTGGGTTTATTTTTCTTTTTGATTCAATCCATTGATATTGGTGGCACCATGATTTTGTTGATGGCAAATAAACAAACAACAATAATAATTTCACAACCTTCTATTTTTTAATTTTTGATTTCAAGATGGAATGCCACAAGGATGAAGAAAAACACAATTCTTATCAATAGTTGTGGCCCAACTCACTTCAGTAGATACAATTTTTTTTTTTGGGTCAAAATACTAGAAGAAATTGTAATCAAATTGAGTAATTTGATATATTTTTAAATATTTCATAAGAATATTATGTTATTATAATACGGGGACAAATCCCAAGCTACCCAAGGATGTTTCAAATGGCATTTTTATTCATAATATTTAATAGAATGAATAGTACTAATTAATTTGAGTCATTATGATTCATTGGAGTTAGTGTAGGTAGAGAAAAATTAGGTTCCATAAGTCATCATTTTATATGACAATTTCAAATTGGAGTTTTTTTAGTACATTCCCAAGTAAAGAGGAATGGAAAGGTGTTTTTTTGGATTGATGTGTAAAAATATGACTACAACTTCTCAAAACTTCTTTTGTATATATTTGATTGTGATTTCACATGTTGAAGATATTGCAAGTTTGTTGATGAATATGTCGTTGAATGAAAAAACCTTTGAAAATACATAGATCCAAGAAAACACCTTTCGATCTCCTCTTTACTTGGGAATCAACTAATTATAGTTTATAATTGTCCAAAGGAAGACTTATGAAATCATAAGTTATGTTATTGAAATTGGTTTCAATGAATTATCATCACTATTTCAAAATGGGTTAATGGTTGTTGATCCTAAAATAGATAAAGACTCCTTATGTATATTCTATGCATGGACATGCTAGATCAAATCCACAACGTTAATATGGTTGTTGTAACATGAGTTAACTCAATGGAATTGGTTTAAAATCAATACCTTTTTAAAAAAATTAAACATTATTCAAATAAGGAAAAATGCTAACCATGGACCAACTTTATCCCTTTCCGATGCTTGATAATAAATGAATATACAAATTGAAAGTCGAAACAAATGTCATGGAACCAAAAGCCCATGCACCCCTCCTCGTCAAGAGCTTTCCAACGACACCAAGAACACAATCTGGGTTCACCCCTCCTAATCTGGGTTCACCCCTCCTCGTCGAGAGCTTTCCAACGACACCAAGAACACAATCTGGGTTCACCC
>Ga0209208_10006590_pt1 | contig 15986 bp, 15 predicted proteins | sample S1TSphfallax_3_FD_187694 | JGI IMG/M metagenome (GOLD analysis project Ga0209208, IMG submission 187694) | Host-associated microbial communities from peat moss isolated from Minnesota, USA - S1T2_Fd - Sphagnum fallax MG (SPAdes) (version 2) | ecosystem: Host-associated > Plants > Peat moss >...
TGTGCCAGATGCGGAGGTCGGCGCCGGAGCCGCTGAGCCATTCGATGCGGTTCGTGTGATCCTCGAGTTCCAACCGGTAGCTGCCGTCGGCGCTGATGTCGTCGAGCAGGCTGATCACCTGGTGGGCGATGTCGGCGCTGCGCAGCACGATGCCCAACTCGCTGTTCGTGCGCGCCGAGCGGTAATCCATGTTCATCGACCCGATGAACACCGTTTTCTCGTCGATCACGATGGCCTTGGCATGCAGACTCGCCGCAGCCGAACGAAACGGATGGAAGCGCACGCGCGAAACCCCAAGTTTCGGCCGGACTTCACTGAGCTCGACGCCGAGATGCAGCAGTTCGACGCGGTAGCGCGAATAGCCGATGTGGGCGAGTGGCGCATCGGTCGAAGCGAGCGAATTGGTCAGCACGCGGATGTGGACGCCGCGCCTGACGAGACTGCGCAGCAGCGCGATACCGTCCTTGCCGGGCACGAAGTACGGTGAGATCACGATGACCTCCTGCTGCGCGGAGCGCATCAGCGCGGAGATGTCGTTGGCGATCGTCTCCTCTTCTTCGGGAGAGGCTTCACTGGCGATTTTCGCGGGCCGGTCGGCGAGCACGCTGGCCGGCACCCAACTCAGCTCCAAGAAGCCGGTGTCGATCTCGCGCGCAAGAAAATCCGCGCCCTCGGACGCTTCGGTGTCGTCCAGCCACTTGGGCTCTGGCTCCGCCGGCACGGGCGCCGCAACCGAGGCGATCGGATAGGCGTAGCGGCTGTTCCAGAACGCATCGAACGATGCCGACAGCTGCGGCACGATGGCGCCGGCCGCGACGACGTCGAGATCGATGAAATTGCTGCTCTTGTCGCGTGTGAAATAACCGTCGCCGATGTTGCGACCGCCGGTGATCGCCAGGGCATTGTCGGCCACGAACAATTTGTTGTGCATGCGGTGATTGATGCGCGGAATGTCCGATGCCGAGGCGAGAAAGCGCGTCCACAGCGCGAGTCGTCCGCCGGGGAAGGGGTTGAATACCCGCACGTCGATGTTGGGGTGCTGCCCCAGGTGCATCAAGCGACGATCCTCGCCGGCCGTGTTCAGATCGTCGATGAGAATCCGCACGCGCACGCCGCGCTCCGCCGCGACGCGGACGTGCTGCAGGAGGATACGCGCCGACTCGTCCTGAGCGATCAAATAGTACTGTAGGTCGAGGGTGCGCTCGGCCCGGTCGGTCAGCGCGATCAGGCTCTCGAACGCCTCGGCGCCGGAGGACAGCAGGCGGATGCCCGAGAGATTGCGGCCCTCACTCTCGCGCAGGACCAATCGTCCGAGCGAGGTGGCTTCAGGATCCTGCAGCGCCTCGGTCCGGTCCTTCGCGACGTGCCGCGGCAGGACGGCGCAGCCTGCCGCCGCGAAGCAGAGCATTGCCACGGCCAGCGGGAACCAGGATCTGCGCATCGAGCCATCATATCAGGCACACTTTGCAGTCATGTTCTCCCATCGACCCATACGCAGCTTCGTGCTGCGCGCCGGACGGATCACGGCGGCACAAGAGCGCGCCTTGCAGGACTTGTGGCCGAGTTTCGGCCTTGAGCTTGGGACGGCGCCGTTCGATCTCGACGCCATCTTCGGGCGCGTCCGGCCACGCTGCTTGGAGATCGGTTTCGGCACCGGCGAATTGCTCACGGCGCTCGCCGCCGCGAATCCGGACATCGATTACCTGGGTATCGAGGTGCACCGCTCCGGTGTCGGGCGATTGCTGTTGCGGTCGCAGCAACTCGGCTTGCGCAATCTGCGCGTCGTCTGTCACGACGCCGTCGAAGTCCTCGGTACGGGCTTGGCGGATGGCAGTTTGAGCGAGATTTTGATCTTCTTCCCCGATCCCTGGCACAAGAAGCGCCATCACAAACGGCGTTTGATCGACCCGGAATTCGTCGCCTTGCTCGCGCAAAAACTCGGCGCTCCAGGCGTTCTGCGCCTGGCCACGGATTGGCAGCCGTACGCCGAGCGCATGCTCGAAGTTTGCAATGCGGAACCCGCCCTGGTCAGCTTGAGTCCCGAGCGCGGCTATGTCGCACGGCCAGAGTTTCGCCCACCGACGCGCTTCGAGCGACGCGGCGAGCGCCTCGGTCACGGCGTCTGGGATCTGGCCTATGCGAAACGCGCGACTTGATACCCGCTGAGGCCGGCGCCGGCCTTCAGCCCGAGAGGAAACTGCCGCGGATGCCGTCGACGATGAACTGCACCGCCAGCGCCGCCAAGACCACGCCAGAGAGTCGGTTGGCAACGTTCGCGCCGGTCGCTCCGAAAACGCGCATGAGTCGCGGCGTCGCCATCATCGCGATCCAGCAGACCGCGATCACGAAGCTCATGACGGCGAGCAGACCAATGAACATCAGCGGCTTGCCGCGCGCCTCGCCTGCGCTGAGCAGGATGATCGCGAGCGATCCGGGACCGGCGATGAACGGGAAGGCGAGCGGAAAGACCGAGACATCGTCGCGCACAGCGGCCTCGGGCGGAGCGCTCGCCGGCGTACGCGTACCCGAGGGTACCCCGAAGACCATTTCCAAGGCGATCAAGAACAACAGGCTGCCACCGGCGATCCGGAACGCATTCAGCGAGATGCCCATGACCTCGAGGAATTTCGCGCCGACGAGCGCGAAGGCGACGCAGATCGCGAGCGCGATCATGGCCGATTTGCAGGCCATCTTGCGCTGGAAGCCGCGGCTCGCATCGCTCGTGAGTCCCGCGAATACCGGAATCAAGGACAAGGGATCGACGACCACGAGAAAGACGACGAAGAACTTGAGCAGTTGTTCGAGCATCAGCTGCCCCGCGTCATCGTGAGGCCGCCGCGCTCGCCTTCTCGCGCGCGTCGATGGCGCGGATCGGGTTGCGCAGGAGCAGCAAGACGGCCAGTCCCGGCAGGCAGGTAAAGAACGTGATCAAAAAGAAATTGGCCCAGCCGAGGCGGTCGACGACGTAGCCGGCGACGGGTTGCATGCCCACCCTCGCGACCGACGCCAGCGCCGACAGCAGGGCGTATTGCGTCGCGCTGTAGCTGGGGGTGCATAGGCACATCAAGAACGCGGTGAAGGCCGCCTGGCCCATGCCCCCGGCGAGCGTATCGACCGAGGTCACGAGCACCAGCAGCCACACCTTCTTGCCCGCGTAGGCCAGCCACAGGAACAGCAGCAAGGTCACCGACTGCGCGATGCCCAGCGTCAGCAATGAGCGAAAGAGGCCCCAGCGCAAATAGAGCCAGCCGCCGATCGCCGTGCCGATCAGCGTCGAGATCGTCATGTTCGCCTTGCCGGCGATGCTCAGTTCCGCGAGCGAGAAGCCGACGCCCTTGATCATGAAGGCGCTGTAGAGCGTGAGCGCGAAGGCGTCGCCAACCTTGTAGAGCGGCACCAGGAGCAGCAGACCCCAGGCGTGGGGATGCCGCAGAAAATCGACGAACGGGTCGACCACGGCTTGTGCCAGCGTGCTCGGCAGGCGCACGGGCATCTGCGGCTCGGGTGCCCACAACGTCGCCCAGATCATCAGCGCCATCACCACGGCGACCGTGCCGTAGGCCAGGTGCCAGCCCACGAAGGACGCAATCAGGATCACGACCGAGCTCGCGAACATGGCCGCTCCGCGGTAACCGAAGCTCGTCACCGCCGACGCGAGCCCCCGTTCCTGCGGCGGCACGAGGTCGACTCGATACGCATCGATGACGATGTCCTGGGAGGCCGACAAAAACACCAGCACCACCGCGAAGATCTCGAGGCGGAAAATCATCGTGCCCGGGTCGGACGTGGCCATCAACGCGATATCGAGCGCGAGCAGCGCCTGCATGATCACGATCCAGCCGCGCCGCCGGCCGAGCAGCGGCGGGAGGTACCGATCGAGCAGCGGCGCCCACAGCCACTTGAACGTGTAGGGCAGACCCACGAGCCCGAACCAGCCGATCGTCTTGATGTCGATTTTGGCGTCGGCCAGCCAGGCCTGCAGCGTCGAGAGGGTTAGATTGAAGGGCAGACCTGAGGCGACGCCCATCAACAGGATGGCGACCATGCGCCGATCCTTGAGAGCCTGCAGCAAAGTGGTCGGCGCCGGGGTCCCCACGCCTTAGAGCTCGAACTCGTAATCGATGATAAGGGGCGCGTGATCCGAAAATCGCTTCCGCTTGTAGATCTCGGCGCGCCGGATCTTGCTGCGCATCGCACCGCTCGTGATGTGGTAATCGATGCGCCAGCCGACGTTCTTTGCATAGGCTTGGCCGCGGTTCGACCACCATGTGTATTGCTCCGGCTCCGCGTTGGTCTCGCGAAACGCGTCGACGAATTCTCCGGAGGCGAACAATTCGTCCAACCAGGCGCGCTCCTCGGGCAGAAACCCGGAGTTCTTCTGGTTCGACTTCCAGTTCTTCAGGTCGATGGGTTTGTGCGCGATGTTCCAATCGCCGCAGAGCACGCAAGGAATGCCGCGCTTGTGCAGGTCGCGCAGATGCGGCAGAAAGGCCTTGAGAAAACGAAACTTCGACTCCTGGCGTTCGGGTCCCGAGGACCCCGACGGCAGGTACAGCGAGACGACGCTCAAGTGGCCGAACTGCGCCTCGAGATAGCGTCCTTCGCGGTCGAATTCCGGGACGCCGAAACCGCGGCTCACCGATAGCGGCGGCTTGCGCGAATACAGGGCGGTGCCGGAGTAGCCCTTCTTCTCGGCATCGTAGTAATGGCAGTGATACCCCTCCGGCCAAAACATCGGGTCCGTCAGCTGCTCGACCTGGGCCTTGGTCTCCTGCACACAAACCACGTCGGCGTCCTGGGTGCGCAACCAGCGGAAAAAGCCCTTCGCAGCGGCCGAACGGATCCCGTTCGCATTCAAGGTCACGATTCGCATGGCGCGCGATGATACCAGCACGGCGCGGCTTGCGGCGCAGCCGTTCCCTTGCGAGACTCCGGCGTATGAATACCGGCTACAAGAACGAGTTCATCGAGCTGTGTCTGCGACTCGGCGTTTTGCGGTTCGGCGAATTCAAGCTGAAGTCCGGTCGCCTCAGTCCCTACTTTTTCAATGCCGGGTTGTTCAACACGGGCGAGGCCATCGCCGCGGTCGGACGCGCCTACGCAGACGCGCTGGCCCAGTCGGGGCTTGCCTTCGACATGTTGTTTGGTCCCGCCTACAAGGGGATTCCGCTCGTGACGGCAGCGGCGGCGGCCCTCGCGGACCGGCATGCACGCAGCCTGCCGTTCGCCTTCAATCGCAAGGAGGCGAAGGACCACGGTGAGGGCGGTCGCCTCGTCGGCAGCCCGCTCGCGGGACGTGTCTTGATCGTCGATGACGTCATCACGGCGGGCACGGCGATCCGCGAATCGATCGAGATCATCCGTACGGCGGGTGCGCGCCCGGCAGGCGTGCTGCTCGCCCTGGACCGGCAGGAACGCGGTGCCGAGGGTGCGCTGTCCGCGGTACAGGAGGTCGGGGTGCAATACGGAATACCCGTGGTCGCGATCCTGAGTCTGTCGGATCTGATCGCGCACATGCGCCTCGTCGGGGGCGAATTAGAACTTTCCGGCATGGAGGTCTACCGAAATCGTTATGGTGTCCCAGATTGAGGGCCGGGCCCTGGAAATGACCGGCATAGGCCCGCACAATGCGCAACTTAAGTTTCCGAGGAGGCAACCCTTGAAGACCATCACCCGGATCCTTGCCGCCGCGCTGCTGTTGACGGTCGCGCTCGACGTGCAGGCGCAACAGTCGCCGTCGAGCCGCCGGCTTTACAAATGGGTCGACTCCCAGGGCCAGGTGCACTACGGCGATGTGGTCCCGCCCGAATACGCCGCGCAGGAAAAAGACGTCATCAACGGCCAGGGCGTGGAAATCGAACATCAGGATGCACAAAAGTCGCCGGAGCAGCAGGCCGCCGAGGAACAGAAACGGCTCTCCGCGGAGGAACTCCGGCATCGCGATCAAAATCTACTGAACACCTATGTCTCGCTCCAGGAGATCGAGCGATTGCGCGATCAGCGCCTGTCCTTGTTGTCCGACCAGATGAAGGTGACCAACCAGTTCCTCGAGATCTTGAACGGCCGGCTGAGCAAACTCGAGAAAAGCAGCCTGCGCTACAGACCGTACAGCGACGACCCGAAGGCCGCGCCGATGCCGGACCAAGTCGCCGAGGATCTCGTGCGCATGGACAACGACATTTTGACACAGCAACAAAACTTGCGCGAAAAGCAGAACGAGGAAACGACGATGCGCGCGCAATTCGACAGCGACATCACGCGTTTCAAGGAACTGAAGGGCATCCATTGACGCCGCGGAAACGCATCCTGCTGGGCGTGACGGGCGGAATTGCAGCCTACAAGAGTCCTGACCTGGTTCGGCGTCTGATCGGTCGCGGCGCCGACGTACAAGTCGTCATGACTGCAGCGGCCCAGCGCTTCGTCTCGGCGACGACGTTCCAGGCGGTCTCCGGTCGACCGACCCGCAGCGACTTGTGGGATGCTGCGGCCGAGGCCGCGATGGGGCACATCGAGCTCGCGCGCTGGGCCGAGGTCGTGCTGGTCGCCCCGGCGAGCGCCGACGTGATCGCGCGACTCGCCGGCGGACGTGCCGATGATCTCTTGACGACGCTTTGTCTCGCCACCGAGGCGCCGATCGTGCTGGCGCCGGCGATGAATCGCGTCATGTGGGCGAACAAGGCCACGCAGGCGAACGTCGAGACGCTCGTGTCGCGCGGGATCCGCGTGCTCGGGCCCGGCAGCGGCGACCAGGCCTGCGGCGAAGTGGGCCCCGGCCGCATGTGGGAACCGGAGCAGCTTGCCGCGGCTTTGCTCGAGCCGCCGCCCAACGCCGGTCTGTTTGCCGGGCTCAACATCCTGATCACTGCCGGGCCGACGCGCGAGCGCCTCGACCCGGTGCGCTATCTCACCAACCGCAGCTCCGGGAAGATGGGTTTCGCGGTCGCCGCGGCAGCGCGGGAAGCCGGAGCGCACGTCACGCTCGTGACCGGCCCGGTACAACTGCAGACACCGACCGGCGTGACCCGCATCGACGTCGAGAGCGCACGCGACATGTACGCCGCCGTGCACCGGCATGTCGCGGAGGCTGACGTGTTCATCGCCGCCGCGGCGGTCGCCGACTTCCAACCGGTCAGCGTCGCGAAGCAGAAGATCAAGAAGCAGGGCACTGCCGTGAAACTCGATCTGGAAGCGGCGCCGGACATCATCAAGTCCGTGGCGGACATGGCCAAGCGTCCGTTCGTCGTGGGCTTCGCCGCCGAGACGAACGACGTGGAGAGCAACGCGCGCGGCAAGCTCAAGCGCAAGCGCCTCGACATGATCGCCGCCAACCATGTTGGCGACGGCATCGCCTTCGACTGCGAGGACAATGCCCTGACCGTTTTGTGGCCCGGCGGCAAGTCCGAAATTGCGCGCGCACCGAAGATCGAAGTTGCCCGTGAACTCATCGCCTTGATCGCAGGACGGCTGCCGCCGCCGACCGCGTCGGGCCCGCGGCGCAATGCGCGCCAGAGGCGGGCCGTGACACCGCCGGCGCCGCGCAATCGCGTGCGCAGCCGGCGCGTGCGGCGCTGAACCGCCCGCCAACATGGCGACTAAACGACTCATCAAAATGCGGATTCTCGACCCGCGCATCGGTGCTGAGTTTCCCTTGCCCGCGCACGCGACCGCAGGCTCCGCCGGCATGGATCTGCGCGCCTGCATCGACGCGCCCTTGGTTCTCGCGCCCGGTCGCGCCGAACTGATCCCGACCGGTATTTCGATTTTCGTCGAAGATCCCGCGCTCGCGGCCGTGTTGCTGCCGCGCTCCGGGCTGGGCCACAAGAGCGGTATCGTGCTCGGCAATCTGATCGGCCTGATCGACTCCGATTATCAGGGCCCTCTGATGGTTTCCTGCTGGAATCGCAGCGATACGTCGTTCACGATCCTGCCCGGCGATCGGATCGCGCAGCTCGTGTTCGTGCCCGTCATCCAAGCCGACTTCGAAGTGGTCGCGGATTTCTCGTCGACCGAGCGTGGCGCCGGCGGTTTCGGCAGCTCCGGTTCGCGCTGAATCTGCACGCACGCCCGCGATATGCGGCTGGCCACGCGCGACCGAGGGCGCCATGCTGAGGCCCCATGACGATACCCGATTGGCCCATCGACGAGCGACCGCGCGAGAAGCTGCTCGCGCAGGGCGCGCAAGCGCTCTCGGATGCGGAACTGCTCACGGTGCTCTTCGGCAACGGCACACGTGGGCGCTCCGCCTTGCAAGTATCCCATGACGTGCTGCAGAGTTTCGGCTCGCTGCGCAAACTGATCGCCTGCGCACGGGACCGGCGCTCGCGAGCCCGCGCGTCACGCGGGATTTTCTGATCGCGCGGCTGCGCGACCTCGGCCACGAGGTGTTTTGTTGTCTGTACCTCGACCTATGTGGAGCGGATAGTTATGTGTAGCGCGCTCGGCTACCGCTTGTAATTTCAGCTTTTGCTTCGTCCGTGCTCAACATTATTGCGGGTCAGTACGGTTCGCAGCCGACGCGGGTCGGCTGAGTCGGGGGGTTCATCGCCAAACACCGTTTCGCAGAACTGGTTGTGGCAAGTCGGCCTCCACAGCTTCGATGAATTCCGAAGGCGGAAGATACTGGTGGCACTCGATGTAGTGACAGATGAGCACGGGTGCAACATATATTTTCCCGTCCAACGCTCGCACTCGTATTTCCCCGTTGCCCAAGGTGTGCTTGGGGTGGTCAGCAATTTTGATGCCGCCGGGAAGTGTCTTTGTGGGCGGCTCTGGGCAGAACTCGCATGCGTGAGTTCCGCGGAAAAGATTGACGGGTGCCGCAATCCGGTCCCGCAGACGGATAACGAGCCATTCTGGCGACGGACCTCGGGTAAAGGCATGCTCCTTGAACAGCCATCCAACATTCAAAATATGGGACTCCGGAAACTCCCGCCCATAGACGTAATGGCTGAAATCTGGAAAGTACATACTGCGCAAGGATAAGCGAGTCAACCACAGTGCGCACTTGGGACGCTCTATTTGGAACCGCCGGTAGCTCAGCTCGAAAGCCGTCTATTGGCGTCTTGGTATAAGCTTCCCCGTACAACTCGGCGGGAAGCCAATTTAAGCACATGCGCACGGTGATCATCGTATTCACGCTCTCGCTGTTTGTTGGCGGTTGCAGCAAGCAAAACGCGCAACCGCAACGTGAGCAGTTGGTGCGTGGCCTTGCAGACACATGGCAGCCCACACCTCGCGACGTCAGCCTTGAGATCCACGAAGAAGATTACGGCCAACGAGCGGTTCTGCGCTGCGTTCTCAGAAACGTATCTGGGAGGGCGATCGACGTCGATCATCAAACGTTACCGTGGGATAATGCGGATGGGTTCTCGGTAATCGCTGTTGCCGCCGACGGGACGGTGGTGGGGCGACCCAAAGATCCGCCTCCATTTTTTGGGTCTCGTATTGGACCTCCGCCGGGTCGGGATACCATCCGCCCAGGGGAGTCTATGCAAGGAACGATTGATGCAAGCTACTTGCCTGTTACTGAACTGCCGCGCAACCAGGACCTGTTTCTGATTTGGTCCTATCGCGGACTTAAGACTCTGACTTCGAGCGATCAATATCTGTTGAACGGTATCACGATACTGAATGCGAAGTCTCCCGCATCGACCCCGGAGACGAGCAAGTTGGCAACGTTGGGGGCGACCAGCGTACCGACCCAACAATTGAAACAGGATCTTCGAGACGCTCCGGAAACCCTTCTTCTCGATAATACGGTCATACGCATACTGGCTTTCCCTTGGGAGAACCGAATGCCAATGGCCGCCACCCGAGATGCCAACATAGGTTTGACCACATCGGACAGCAGACCTATGCATGTTGGCTTCCGATTGATCTCGGAACACGGGACACCGCTTCCGCTAGCGCTTCGCATCCAAGCAATCTGGATACTTCAAGAGAGTCAGATGTGGAACGGGAGCGAAATCGAAGAGACCGTGGGCGAATCCAATGGATCAAGTCGTGAGTTTTTAGTTCATGACGGGCCACACTGGCGATCCATGACCCCGGTGGATATTGTATTGACGCTGCGCGATAGAAACGGCGGTATCCATTGGTTGGCAGCGCGACATCAGCAGATTGCCGCGGTGGAATAGAGCCGCCACCACCGACAGGGGCTGGCCAACGGAACTGGTTCCCACCAAGCAGGAACCAGCTGCCTCAGAGGTCAGAGCAATCCACGTTCCGCGAAGCTCAAAAAGCCGGTTCCCGTGACGATGACGTGATCGATTACTCGCACGTCCACCAAAGCCAGCGCCTCTCGTAGCCTCTGCGTGATGAGTTCGTCAGCTTGGCGCTGATCTTGAACTCCAGACGGATGGTTATGATCTTTATGTGCCCCAGATCGTTTTGTGCCTGATGCTCGTAAGTGCCTTTGGCGGCTGGCAATGTTCCTCGGAAAGGCAACATAACAATCAGGTAACGCCCGGGCTGTGCGCGGTACATGAAATGGAATGGCTAGTTGTCTATGAGATTGCAGATGTCTGGGGGCGGCAATCCTGTAGGTGCCGGCCAGGAGTGACCAATCGCAACCATCACGTCCGAAGCAGGCGTTTCCGTGGTCGGCAGTCACCTACTAGTGACACCACTCCTCACCCTTGATCAGCGTAAGTTTCGTGCAATCCGCGGGCTTTGCGAACGGAATAGGGAGGGGGTCTCCTGGTTTCCATAAACCCAGCCGGCGAAGAATCTCGGGCATTTCGGAATCCACCACCGAGAGCCGGTTGCCATCGTTGTAGTGAGTCTTGCTACGATAACGAAGAACCTGAGCATAGTGGGCCGCCGCATCTCGCCGATACACGCTCACGAAATAGCCATAGGGTGCATTGCTAGTAGGCGTGGCGGAAACGACGTCTCCGAGCAACGACCCGGTTTCAACAAAGCGCGTCGTCCCGTTGTTGTTGCGCGGAACGATGTCATGAAATACCAGATCGAATTTATCGCGAGCACGGTCGTACGCGAACAAGAAAGTATATATTCCGCAATTGCCATTTCCGCCGGCCCAGCTGCAAGTCTTGAGCAACAGGAGAGGCGAAGTGCGGTCCGCGGCAGCGTACACAATCCGAGCCTCCAGAAAATTGTGAAACAGTCTCCCGTGGTTGTCGGCGTCCCCATCTGATATCGGGAATAACGCCTTCTCCGAGCAATCGGGCACGTTGCTCCGGACGAAGCAGATAGTGACGGGATTAGGGTCAACTATTTCATCAGTGCCTTGTAGATCCGTTTCCTTCGTCGCCACCAACGCCCATTGGGACGCGGCATCGAACGGTTGAGTGAGGGAAAGGTCGTCGCGCACTTCTGACGTTCCCCCATACGACTCATGGACAGTCCCGAGCACGCGCTGCTCGATCTGTCGATCAGGTACTGTGAGGGCCTGCGCCACTGGTTGTGATTTTGCCGGTGAGCCGATCAGGACACCAATCACAATCAAGCACCCTATTATCGAAACCGCGAAGTACTGCCCGTCGATGCGACGCAGCCGCATTGAGCCCACCACGATACTCCAGCGAAGTTGCATTGCGACGCTACCGATTGAAATACAGTGCGTGAGATCCCGCGCTCCCCGTCTCATTATCTCACGAATGACGAGACGAATAAGTCCGAGCCCAGACCGAATTGGAAAGTGGAAGCAGAAACGCAGTGCGATTACCCGCTTCGGCGGCTCACATCCCGGCCCGATCATATGGGGCATAACCCAACGGTGCTGGTTCCCGCCGAGGCAGGAACCAGTTCGCCGAAAGGTCAGAGCAATCCACGTTCCGCGAAGCTCAATATGCCAGTCCCCGTGACGATCACGTGATCGAGTAACCGCACGTCCACCAAAGCAAGCGCGGCGCGCAGCCTCTGCGTGATGATCTCGTCCGCTTGGCTCTGATCTTGGACCCCCGACGGATGATTATGATACGCGAGGCAGGCCGCGGCCCCCTTGAGCAAGGCGATCTTCACCACTTCGCGGGGATGCACGCTGGCGCCATCCAGAGTGCCGCGAAACAGATCGATGCACTCGATGACGCGATGCCTTTGATCGACCAGGATGAGTCCGAAAATCTCATAGTCCAAGTGGCCGAGCCGGATCGACAAGTACTCCCCGACCCGCTTGGGTGACTGCAGTAGCGCACCGCGGCGTACCCGATGTGCGAGCACCTCGCGTGCAGCTGCCAGGATCTGGTCGCTGGTCGCGGGCTCAATGCTGCCGTCGGTCCCATGGTAGAAAAGATTGTGGTTGGACATAGTCGTTATCCGGTCTTGATCGGGCGGATTGCCCGAGTCCGGAGTCAGGCCATCGCAGCGCAGCCCGTCACAGACTGGCCGAAAGGCCACGCGGCGAGTAGAGGAACGCGCGGCAGCGCGGCGGCAACGGAGCGCCTTGACGGCGAGACCGATGGCGTAGGATCCAAGGACCAGGCAATGCCCCACCCCCTTCTGCGGTCTTCTCGGTGCGTCACGTCCTTCTATCTCCTGCATGACTGCCGCGTTGATGACGGTGCATAGTCTCGCCGAGACCCGACCCGACATGCGACCGCCAAATGCAGCCTCTTGCACGGGATACTCAGTATGCGTTGCGCCCGTCTGCTTATTCCCTGATCGTGAACGCAGATTCGCACCATCCTGAACGCAGGTGAGTGGCGGCAGGTGATGCCGCCAACATCGAGCCAGGTGTTCACGATGGGAACGATAACCGAGGGATTCCAGCCGTGACCGTGCGCGGATTTACAGCCGACGCGGAAATGTCGGCGTCGCGGGCGGACGGCGCCGGGTCGGCTGAGCTGAACTGCGGACGTGGGTATGGCCGACAGCGGTCGGCCAGGAGCCGCCAATCAGCCTGCCGAAATGACTTCCGGAAACCCGTCATTCGGCTGAAGTTTGACGAGCGACACCGGCGGATGATCTATTGCGGCGCATTCTCAAGTGAAGGATCACGAACGGCGGCAGCCGGCGAAGAGGCTTTTATGTGGCGGCTATTCCCGAAGTCTTGGTTTCGATCGCAAGGGCGGGATGGTCCGAAAATGGCTGTGGCGGCAGAGAAGTTCGAGAACCAGTGGCGTGACTCGCTCACTTCTACTATGGCGCAAGTAATGAAACGGGAGACGGTTTCCGTCGAAGAGGCGGTCGTGCTTTTGCCAACTCTTGATACCGAAATATTGCTGTCGTTTGACCGAGCGATGCGGCGTGGGTGGCGTTCCTTTTATTCGGAATACACATCGCGTGGGCGTGCACCGACCTTGACTCAGATTTCGGATCCAATGGAGGGGGCCGCATTTTTGTTCACGGCTGCGTGTCAGGGCAATGGATTTATCCGGGAGCGAGCGATCCTTGCCTTTGGACACTATCCAGGGCGGCTGTCCTTGGTAGCGGCCTTGATTCGATGTGACGATTGGGTATTGCCCGTGCAGCAAGCGGCCGTCACGCTGCTGCTGCGTCTGGCCGAAACCAATGTCGGCGAACTTCTATTTGAGCAGCTCCCCCTCTTGCTGCGTCTTCAGCTGCGACAGCGAGTCGCAGAGCAACTGTGGACGAGCCACATCGAGCCCGTGTTGCTATCAGCTCGCTTCCGCGACTCGCGTTGGCACAGCACGAAATTGCCAGACGCGGCCGCCCGCGCGTTTGCGTACCGACTAGTTCTGCAGGCGGATCCCGAGCGCTCGGAGGAAGTCTTTAGGAACGCCTGCGCGGATCCACATCCCAAGGTTGCACTTTGGGGTCTCGGCAACGTCGGTCAGGTCCTGAATTCCGGAAGAGCCGCTGAAATTGTAAGTGGTGCCATTTGGCACAGAAACTCTGCCGTTCGAGCGGCGGCTTTGAGACGCTACGCGAGCCTTGGATCGGAGGATATTCGCGAACAACTGGAACAGTCGATTTTCGATTCATCGCGAGGTCCAAGAGATGCGGCAGCTCACTTGCTCGAGAGCCTCTTTCACAGTTCAGCACGCGAGCGCTGGAGGCAAGTCATCGATGCTGGGGCCTCCAAGCAGCTTGCCGTCGTTGTTACCGCGATGTCTTACGTCGCTGAATTCGAGGATGTTCAGCGGCTAGAGCCTTTTCTTGACGATCCTATTGCGCGGACGCGCGCGGCTGCCTTGCGGGGTCTCGTGCGTGCGAAAGCCATAAAGTGCGATGAGTATTTCATGCGCGCACTCCGTGACCAGAGCGGACACGTGGTCCGCCGTGCACTGAGTCTGCTGGCTAAGGAGGGACAACTACTGGGATGCGCGGAGCTCCAGGAGGCCTACGCAAGTGCACAAAGTGAGCGCGTTCGTCGGCAGCTTATTCGGGCGGCGCGATTGATTGGGAAATGGGACGCGTTGGTGTTCCTACTGCCATTGCTCTCTACATCGGACGCGCTGGTTGCTCATGAAGAAATCGATCGATGGCTTCAAACGACCAATCGGCGGTTTGCGGCACTGGATCCGGAGATCCGAGCGATCATCACAAAGCACTTGAATCAAATCAGCCAATCGACGGATGCACGTCAACGACTTCAGATCGCGGAGATCATGAGGCATTCATAATGAAAAGGGCGGGAAACCGCTTTCTTCGTTACCAAATAGCTGCCGGTCGCGAAAGGCCGGATCGGGTCAGGAACGTTGGTTCAGTCGGATGGCGAGCGTCAAGGCGAATCCGCCATTGGATTTCCCAAAGCGAAACTCTTACTTTGCTGTACGCGTCGGGTTCAGGACTTTGAGGCCTGGAAAGTGCTTTTCGTTGTCGGTAACGATCATGCACTCGTTTGTCTCGGCAACGGCGGCTATGATCATGTCGAGGTCGCTTCTGGGTCTCCCAGCGGCGCGACCCTCCGACATGAGACGAGCCCAGACCAAGGCCGCCTGTTCATCGAACGGCAATACTCGGCTAGAAAAAAGCGACTGCGGCCCGTCCGGACCGACGAACCACGCGTCCAACCGGTCGCGCTTTTTCCCTTTTGGCATGTCCAGAATGCCGCGCCGAATTTCAGCGACGGTCAGGGACGAGATGAACAAATCGTCGTCGGACTGTCCGGTCATCCATTCGATCAGCGATTCCGACGGAGCCGGTTTCGTTACATTGCTAATGATGTTGGTGTCGAGAAGATACCGGGTCACAAGTCAACCTTGCGACCGGTTCCTTGGGAGCGCTTGAATTCGAGATCGGCGCCTACTAACGGCGAACGGCGTAGTGCCTCGAGGATTCCACCCTTCCTCGGCAGATCGCCCGCAATCGTCCGGCCGACGGCTGCGCGAATGCGCTTTGCATCCGGTCCGTCCTCGGCAAGGCGCCTTGCAAGGGAGCGGATCAGATCGCGATCTGCAGCCAACCCAAGCACCTCGAATCGCGCGATTCCACGTTCCGTCAAACGGGAGCGATAATTCCGCAGGGCTCGCTTCTGTGCCGTATTGGTCATGGTCATACTCCACGATATAGCCGGTAATATAGCCGGTAATGCCGTGCGATGCAACCCATCACCCAATTTGGCTGCTTCCAATAGACCATTGGAATGCTCGGAAGCCGACGTTCATATCGGTCCGCTGTGGGTCGCGACCGGTCCTAGACGGACCGGGGTCGCTGATCGACCAGAAGCGGGCAGTGAGTATCCGGTTGGACTTCCAACAGGCAGACGCTCGGTAATAATCGTGGCAGCGCTATTGCGAAGTGCCGTCAATGTGCACGACGATGAGCGACGAACTTGGAATGGGGGCATGAGCTGATGTCTATCAATCGACGAGAAGTGCTAACCGCAAGTTTGGCGGGCGCAGCCGCGGTCGGACTATCCGCTAATGATGCCGCGTCCGCAGAAGCCAATAGTCCGTCGGAGCGCCAACATACAGATGCTTCCCCTGCACTGCTCAGTCTATACGACTACGAAGTAGCCGCTAAACGGATACTTTCCGGGCCCGCCTGGGAGTATTTCAACGGCGGCTCGGCCGACGAGATTACGTTGAGAAGAAACCGCCAAGCCCTAGACCTCCTGC
>Ga0209208_10006591_pt1 | contig 15985 bp, 8 predicted proteins | sample S1TSphfallax_3_FD_187694 | JGI IMG/M metagenome (GOLD analysis project Ga0209208, IMG submission 187694) | Host-associated microbial communities from peat moss isolated from Minnesota, USA - S1T2_Fd - Sphagnum fallax MG (SPAdes) (version 2) | ecosystem: Host-associated > Plants > Peat moss >...
GGGGGGGGGGGGGGGGGGGGGGGTATTATAATAATACAACAACAAGAAGGTTGCAATGCCCATGAAACACAAGGAATGAACTTTATAGTCTCTATGGGTGACATAATTAAAGTACATGTCTTGGAGGTCAAGGCAACAAGTGAAGCAATTTTGCTTAAGCACTTAAGTGGGGCAAAGCTTGCAAAGGAGGACCAAAACAAAAAAAAAAGACCCATGAGCTTGTATTGATGGTGCAACCCAAGGCAAAAATCAACATGGCTATTGATACCTTCATGAAAGTGAAAAGCCTTGGCAACCAATGCACGCTAACACAATGCCCCTAGCTACAATAGATATTGGGGATGCATGTGAATACCTATTTCTAGATTGTTGAAATGAGCTTTAAAACCATACATGCACCTATTGTTGGGCACAAATCTAAAGGTGAAATGGAGCCAACATAGGCACCAAACAATTCACCATCACACACCTAACCTATTCATACTTCCACTATTGTGCCAACCAAGCCTTCTATCATAGTGCTAAAAACAAAAACATGGTGAGGTGCTTGGCCTCAGTATGACAATGATCAAGCCCTATTGCCATTGCTCCATCAAACTTTGAGTGGACAATTCTCATGTTTTATTTGAGCTCACATTCTTTACGTCAATGGGAACATTACATTTCAATTGAAGTCTTAGAGTTGCTTACAAATTTGCCTAGTTTTCAAACTCATATGGCTTTCAAGCTCATCTATGCTTTGCAACAACACATGAAATGCTCTAATCATGTTGTGTGCAATTACACAATTCAAATCATGAATTATTGTTGTTATTCTAAAATGCATTAGGTTTTCACATCATTATGAGTATCAAAGAAGTACTATGATACTAGAGGCAACATCAAGCTTCAAAGGTCATTCCAAGGGTGATGGCAACTGCACAAGTGCAGAACGGTCTTGGGGTCTAAATGTGCGGGCCTGAAAAAAATTTCATGGGGAACATTTCATGTGAGGTTTGACTTCACTTTCAAGAACCAACCTATAACAATTTAGGGCCACCATTGTGTCCATGCTCATGGTCCTGTGATTGTGTTTAGGGCCATGGGTGGAGATGCAGCACCCGCCTGGTTAAACTCAAAGGATATCTTGGCAGCCAGGTGGGAAAACAACAATCCAAATTTGAAGCCGCCAGCCAGGGTACTTTGGTTGGTAGTGGACAGAGCTACTTGTATGCTCACAAGGAGTTGATATATATCTTTTAGGAAATAAATTAGTGTGTTGATTGAAGCGCCCTTTGGTCATTCCAAGATAACAAATCAAGTAAAACTTAGTTGGAATCAGAAATGGAAGGGAGGGAGCACGACAAGGAGATCTTGTCACAGATTAGGAACAGTTATAAAAGAAATGGAAGTATGACACTAACCGACCACGCGACTAATTTGCATGTTCCTTGACAATCAACCCGATTTTTGCAGAGCACCCAACTTGTTGACCGGCATGGCGTCATTGAACTGGCTGGACGGAAGGATGAAGCCAAGTTGGGAGGGAAGGCCAGGCTGTGTCCCAAGTGGCTAAAACCCCCAAACAGGCTACCCAGAAAGTGCCATACAGTGTAAGTTAAGTACCTCCAAAGCATACGGGGTGTGTATATATATATATATATATATATATATATATATGTAAAGAGAACAAAGTCATTGGCTTCACTTGATCCAAACAAATAAGCAAGTATTGAAGAGTACTAAGTAATGGGTCTATGAAGTTAACTCAAGAGGTGATTTGATTTGTCTTCTGAAAATTGACCCTAAAAAGTTTCTTTTTTTAAAGTGTACTGTATTGTTTTTGGCAATGATTTTTCCATTTGTGTCCCCCTCTCCCACCCCTAACCAAAAAACAAAGACCCAAAGAAGTGATTGTTGTACTAAGTCATTTGGAATAGGGGTAGGGGAGTAGGGGATTAATAAGTCCAACTGGTCTGTCTCTGTATGTGTTGGGTGTCCTCTGGATATGCACACCACCTACATGCTGGCCAGCTGTGCCTTGAGCTTCTATCTAATATTTCCTGTTTTGTTTCTATAGCTGAAGCTGCTCAACACATTATAAAATATGGTTCATATTTGGCAAGGACATTGTACTATACTACTTACTACAAGAGAGTACAAAAACAATGCACCTTTTTTAAATTAACAAAATGAATTTGAACACTTCCATTGGTAGTATGGGCTAAACTCAGATTTACTAGTAAAAAATTGGTGGAGGCTTGTAATCAAAGCTCTGGAGTGTCGCCCTTTTAGGATGACAAAACCTGTGAGCAAGAGAGTCCATTTTTGGGAGCTAGTAGAGTGGGCTCCAATATTTATTCCTATATTTGAACCCCACCTGCTGATGAGCCTTGTAGGCCATTGACAGAGTATTATATAAGTTTATTATTGTATTGTATTGTATTGTATTGTCTAAGTTCTTGCTTGGTTTGTTCATTGGATGCCTCTGCCTTTCCAAGGTTTATAGCTGAGACTGGTGTTGGGTAGATATCACTTTTCCTTACCAGACCCTGGCCGGATATCATGGGGGTTCCTTCTCAAATATGCAGTGCAGATGATCACTACAGCTTTCCATGGGCTGAAGAAAGCTTGTTCCATATAAATGGACAAGTTCTTTGGTGGCCTCAGATATTCAACCCTCCCTGGGAATCCTCAGTTCTCAGGTTAAGGTTTAGGTGAACTGTAAGGGTTAGAGTTTTGAGGTTATGGTCAGGTTTTGCAGGCTAAATTTATTAAGTTAGGTTTTCATGTTGTATAAATTTCCATTTTTATTGATTAAAAATTGTAACCCTAAATCAAAGAACTGGTTTTGTATATCTGACTATTAGGATATTGGAGAGAACCATATGAAATATAGTCAGTGGTGTAAAAAACATTGGGTTGAAGTTTCTTTGATTTTAAATCTTTTTAAATAACCAGCCTGATTGATCTTTAAAAAAATGTTGTTGTAAGTATGTATGTATGTGCCAAACACTGATAGATGAAACTAAAGACTTAGTAAGATAATATTGACATTCCAAAAAGGAGCTCCTACCTTTGATATGTTGTCATAGTAGTTGTTGTATGAGATCACACAACTGGGCCTTTGTCGTTAGTTTTCACAATCACAACTGGAGCTTTGTCTTCTCGTAACACAAATGTGTAAGGAAAGTACACATTTCAACACATGCTCAAGCCTCAAATGAGAACATGTCGCACATCTCGTGAGCCACATGCTATTAAAAATATTTTGACCTCTGAAAGTGAAAGCAAAAAAACTAGGTCGGTCAGGCCAAGCAATTAATCTTAGAGAAGTGCTACGTATTCATTTGTTGCAAAATCCTAATTCAAGTACTCTAGTTGAATAGCAGGTCCCACAAAAAAAATATTATAGATAGACATGCTGAAATTTTCAAAAACTATTTTTTTCTCAAAGGATTTTTTTTTTTGTGAAAGAAAATGAAGCATCTTTTTGAAATATTCAGAAATATTTTATTTGTTGAAAATGGAATCTTCAATAAAAAATAAAAAATTCAACAGAGACCCGACAAACCTGGGTATTGAACTACAGTAAATGAACATGGGTATGGAAAGTAAACAATTATCCAGGCTTCTGATGTTGTGTTTTTTGTTTTGCTTCAAGAAATATCTCCACCAAAAAACAAAGTTTTGTGGCATGCTTTTGTTTAATAAGGTATGTGTTCCCAGTCTCCCCAGTGACTCCCAATGAATTCCCAACTACATATTTTTCTTTTGTATTTCTTGGGCTATTAGGTATTCCACTGAACCTCATACTCATGGTACTCCTATCATTGTACTTGTCCAGATTTTGTAAATTGTAAGAAGGCACTGTGCTCATTTTAATTTCTCATAATGACCTTGTATAATAACCACATTGTACTTCTATCCATAGGTATTGACCATTCTTGGTTACCACAGGTGGAAAAGCTAAACCTTTTGTCAAGCATACCTATATATATATATGTTCTTGATTGCTAGATTTTACCCACTATTCAAGTTGGGAGGGGGGCAAACTCACTGAGATTTGTGTATCTTTTGTGAGATTCCCACATCATGATTCATCATGGCCTTGATGAGGCCTCATGTGATATATAACTTGATTATATGCATAAATGTGAACTTCATGATTTGTTTACAATAGCTCCACAAGATACACAACAATCTCCTTCCAAGGAAAATTAAAAAGAGATGGATGATGTTGTGTTGGATGATGATGTGTTACATAATTAGTCCAATGGAATTGTAATCCAAATCTAGTCCTTTGTATGTTAGTATCTAGTGTGAATGGTTGTACATATGCTGCGAAATCATGCGCCCATATCTAGTTTTAAGGTTAGAGTTGGATATAGATTTACATTCAACTCATTTGCCAATTGTGTTTTGATTGTATGGAACTAGTCATAATAGGAGACAACTTCGACACCATTATCAGCTAGCACTTAGGATTGTACAAAACTACACCAGAAGTATGTTATAAATGTTGTACGCAGGGTCTTTTCCCTTGTCGTCATTTCAGCCCTTCCTCTATTGGAATGGTGGCTCTGGAATTATCATGTGTTTGATGGAGTTCTTAGAAAAAGTCTTGACTCCCCAAGAGTTTTGTGGTTAAGTTATTCAATAACCTGCCACATTGTCCTTTCTCAACTTTACATCCATCTTCAATTTGTTGCTTCTCTATTTGCTTGTATTTAGTTTTCTGTTGTACATTTTAAAACTATTTTTCAACTCCCTTTGTTTTTGGTCATATTCTAAAAGTCCAAAACACCTCTTCATGTTACAATATTTACAGGCTATAATGTGCCCTCCAAATACACTACAAAAGGTCTTTACATCCCCTTTTGAATTTGGTATCCTTAGGTCTATTCAATTCAAACTGGACAATTCAGAATTGTCTTTGGGAAAAAAATATCAAAGCCTAAGCACAACAAGCTTCCTTGTTGCATATTAGCTCTACCAAACAAGGCAAGTTCAAACCATCAAGATATAAAAAAAAGAAATGTGTTCCATGAAGTTCCCATTGAACTCACATTCTATAATAACACCTATTGAATATTGGTCAAGATGTGGTATTGTAGCTTAGGAAGGGTAACTTTTTGAAAGTCTTTTGATTGTGGTGACAATCATAAACCATGACCAAGGCTCCATTTCGAAACTTTTGTGGCCTCATTTTCAAGAGTCAAAAGATTTCTTGGGTTAATTTGATGGTTCATGAAGCTCACAATTGGTTTTCTTTTTATTCAGCCGATCTTGAAAGGTTGTTGTTTTAAAACTCCTCCATTTTCAATTGATGTCATTCTAACATGCAAAAAGTGATCATTACTTTAAATTGAAAGGTAATGCCAATTTTAACCCATGTGCAAGTTGAAATAGGGTGAATCCCATGGATGACTTGAACATGGAATTCTCCACCTAGGTTGTATGATATACCTTTTTTCAATTATGAAGGTTTTCACATACTGCCATTTCATTGCTCAAGATGTTATGTAACACATTGTTGTTCATGTGTTCCACCGACCAATTGGTGTTAAGTTTATATGTTATTATTATGTGATGCGTGACAGCCAATTTGTTTGACAACATTGCTTGTAGATTGTGGGCCATTGTCCAAAACCATTTCAAGAGGTGTCCCAAATCATATCATAATCCTCTCATACATGAACCTTGCCAGATCATCTTTCAAAGTCTTCAAAACCCTCACATCAGCCCACTTAATGAAGCAATCTATTGTCATCACTATGAATTTATTGGTTTTTGAGGTGATGAAAAGGCCACATCAAATCAATTCCCCACTCTTCAAATGTTCTCAATGTGGAATTGGGTGCAAATGAACCTAATGCCAAGGAAGGAACATGAGCCATCAACTTGGTTAAAAACATTTGACATACATCACAAGACCCACAATACCCCCCTTGCATCTTTGAAAATTGTTGACTAATGATACCCACCTTCCAATATTTTTTTCATCATAATTCTTCCCAGAAAATGGCCTTCACAAGCACTTTTGTGGAATTCAAAAAAGATGCTCAAAACATTTTTTTCCTTATGACTTTACACAATATCATATCTTATATTTTGTAGTAAAGGTAGTCCACGAAATCATATAGGAGTGAAATATAAGGGTATCCTCCCCTTAAGTTATTTGTTAATTGATTTGGAAAATTTGTGATGTAGACGATCATCCAACACCTCATTATTTTATATTAGCACCTTGTTTGCATTAAATGAAAATTATAATTCTACATCACAAAAATCATCATCTTCTAAATGATCTCCCACTTCCTCATAAGCTCATGACAATGCATTAGCGTTTTCATGTTTCTTCATGGGTTGATCCTTGATTTAGTGATTATTAATCTTGCAACTACATAATCCATTTAGGAATCATGCTAGCAAGGTTGGGTTTTTTAAGTAAATACTTGAGAATTCAACTGTTCCTAACTTCTTGACCACAAAGCTTATTGCCAAGGCTTCTTATTCAGAGATTGCACAATTCCATTTGGTTAAAATCAATTGTCAACTATGCAACATATGGGATGATCATGCCCTTTGTCATTCACTTGTGAAAGTTTTGTTCCGACCACTATGTTCAGAGCATCCATGTACACCCAAATGGTTCACCATCATTCTTGTGCTATAATTATTGTTTTTTGCAAATTCTACTTCTAGTAACCAATTATGATGTTATATTACTACCTAAAAATTAGATCTTTCAGGAGATGATCCTAATACCAAATGAAAGTTGTGTAGATCTACATGTGTATGCTTATCCAAATATTTTTATTTTGGGTTTCACTAGAGACACTTGTAGATGGATGGATCATAGAACAACTGTAACATTTACCAATGTAAGAATAATATAACAAGATTTTTTTTCCAGAATCACTAGACTGGGTGGTACCAAGACTTGGTGAATGGATAGCTTGTGGAAAATGGCTAGGCTGGTGGGTGGTATATGCCTGGAGGGCTGGCAATTGTAAGGTTACAACCAGTGTTAGTCTAGTACATAGGCATGCACCTGGTATCAACTCTGGTAGCAAGGAACCTACAAGTCTGGTATGAGCTGAGGCAATACCAGCCCTATACCTATACCAGCTTGGTAAGGACTAGGGATCTGAGGTAAAATAATGCATGTACCAATTCTATACATATCTCAATACTAGGTGTGTATCTGCTCATTACCAGCTAAAAATCAGTAGTGGACCCATACAAAGATGGTATGAAAACTCTGAAAAAAAACCCAATAACAGTACCAGCCTGACATGAAAGAAAGAAAAATCTGATACCATGACCAAGTTGTTCAAAAGTTGATACCAGACCAACACAGAAGAGATATAAACAGCATGTTGTGTCACCAACATCCCCACACATTCATTTGAAAGAAAGGAAAAATCCAGCTGCACATTTTTGGTGTGTTTCATGTGCATTTTGGGCTTCAATAGATTGCTGGGCCACCAACACCCCAAACCCTTTCTTCGCCCCTCCCCCAATTGTTTTGAAAGAAAGGAAAACCAAGTTGTACATCTTTGGTGTGGTTCATGTGTCCATATGATACTCATCACCACATTCATGAATATGTGGTGCAAGAGTTTTTTTCCCGCCCGCCATAGATGTCTAAGATAGCACCCAAAGAAAATGATCAGCTTCTGGATTCCATTCCCAATCAATTGCAGGACACTCTGTACCTTCTCTCTCTAAGAAGAGGGAAAATGAGTAGAAATTATCAACAAGAGAAAGAAACCTCACCTCAGTTAGTATCTGGCCTATTGACTTTCTCAATGCTCATGTGTAGGTGTGCATTAGAAAACATGTTCCCCCTAACCTTGCTTGAGGTGTATATTATGTAAAATTTGTGTTCCTTATCAAGGTTGGTTTTGATTAGTTAATGACTTATTGTTGAGGGATGCTGAGTTTGAAAAGTTAGCTTCATGACAATAATAAGTTCAACTCTGGCAACAATGTTGTCACAAGACCCAAAGAACCCCTCCATCCTCTTGGACCTTTGGGTAAATAAGCCATAATGGTTTGTTCACAAAATGGGATATCAAGATGTCAAGGTCATACAATATGATGGCCTACATTCTAGGACCTAGTTACTTCACGTGTCTCCATGTGTAGTCTCCAACTATGGGTGTCCCACCAAATCAAAAGAAGTTGGTTTTGCATGTTTTTCTTTTGAAATGGGAGTTTCCTTCTTTCTTTTGTCAGGTTTTCCATTTGGTGCAAGACAAACCAACAAAGTTCACTTTGTTCCATATGTTCCAAAGCCACTATCTTGCCAACCCTTGCTTGTAAAGCATCTGGCCAGTTGGAGTAAGGAGTGAAAGACTATGGAATTCACAAAAAAGAACATTCTTTGGCTCAATCTAATGGATGGCAGCCTTGAAAGTGACTTTGGGTTGGTCCAATTCAACATAAGGCCATGTTGGATCATACCCCTTATCTAACATCATTGTATTAAGTCTCAATCGGTGGACTAATAAACAGAAATGTGTGAAGCCTAATGGATAGTATTCCAAAACTACTCAAAAGTCTAAACATATATCTAAAAGGCCACCAAAAGTTTTAGGATTTTTCATGACCTTGTGTTACCATTGGGTTTTTGAAAATTGTACTATATTTAGTGTTACTTAGTAATTTCTCCCAAGAGTAATGTAGGCATGATGGGCACCCCCCACTCACCTCACGCACCCTCCCCCCTGCCCCCACTCTCCCTTGCCCCCCAATCACGCATAGTCTTTTCTACAACATCCATCCCTTCTCCAAAAGATGTGTTTGGGTGTTTAAGAATTGAAAATAATAACTTTCTTTGTACCTTTAGGTTGTCATTTTCAAATATGTATTCATCTCCAAGTTCATAAAGAGGCCTATTTTGTTTTTTGTGCCCTTGTTCACTTAGTATCTTGTGAATCAATGTTTTTTTCTTATAGCGGATTGTAAACAAATGGAAAATTGCTTATTCAAAAGTGGCACTCAAAAAAAATAAAAAATAGGCATTTTATTTGACTTTTTTTACTGTGTAAAATTGTTTGATCTTATACTAATTTCCACTAGGCAGCCAAAAAGATAGAAGGATGGTTAAATTTTCTTTGTCTCATGGATAATTTCCCCTTTAGCTACATCACAAAATTGGACTTTTAATAAAAAAATGTTGTGAATTGCTACTTGTAGTTTCTTGTTTGATGTTGTGTTAGTGTTTGACCTTTGATATCCTACAAATTCAATTTATTTATTATTCATGAATATATTAATATATGCATGAATGTATATATGTCTTACACCATACATATATCGGCCATTAAGGTGAAGAGTCAATTAATTAATGAATTTCAAGTCATTTTGAGGGTGCGCATGTATGTTATGTCAAAAAAAGGATGTGGGTTATAAATTCATTATATTGTTCTTTTTAATATCATGATCACAATGTTAAAATATTTATGAAATATTCTACCCAAATTAGTAATCATAATTGTGATGGATGCAACACTTTTGTTTTGAGTTTTTTGAATTTGAAATTTGATTTAAAGTGAAAATAGATTTCATTTGGCACATCAACATAAACTCTCATTTCCACCCAATGAATGAATGACATTAAAAGACAATTCGCTAATGAATTGTTAATAAAAATCTATTAACATGTGCTAAATATTTATTGTATATTATATCACTAGTAGGGATTAACCATTGCAAATCTCTCTAGTGGATTTTTGAGATATTAAAAAAAATGTAAATAGATTGAATGGGACATGGCATCCAACCTTGTAACAAAACTCATTTGTGAGACAAGATCCAATGTCAAGCCCAAAACCCATCATGAGGTTGTGATTTTTTTGTCTCATAACTAGAATGCTAGAAGGTGCTTTGGGGTTTTAAATATCATTTATCCAACCCAAAAACAAACATGATTATAATAAAGCTATTTAGGTGGCTTCTCACTTAAATACCAAAACACAACTAGAAAATAAATACAACTACGGAATGAACAAAGAAAAAGCCCAAAGCATAAATAGGGTGTAACAAATTTAGAAAACCATATGTGATGAAAAATGGGACTAGGACACAAGGGGACCGAGAATTCAAAATACAAACAAAATGCAATGAAAAACATGAGCAAGGCTTAAGGGGTTTTAAGTTCCAAAACACAAACAAAGTGCAAGGAAAAGAATAACCAAGGCACTAGATTTTTAAAAATTCAAAGTGATAACATGTGAAGAAAAACACAACTAAATCATAAAGGGATTAGGTGTTATGACCAAGGTTAAAGCATGACAAGAAGAATAGTCCAAAAAAATGTCTTGACGTTCAAAACACAATTTCACGAATGTGTGAAAGTAAGTATCAACATTCTCAAATGAATTCCCACTTTGGGAATTGGAGTTTAGTGGCAAGTTTTGGAAAAAAAAACCTTTTCCAAATTGAACCCTTTTTAGAGCAATGGAAAGCTCTTGATAAATAGTTATTCAAATTGGAGTTGCATTATCCATTTGAAGATTTAACATGCAAGTTGTGATCAAAAGAATTATTGAAAATCAAATTGGTAGTTCAATTCTCACCATTAAAATGTTTGATGGTTGGGTCAAATGACTTTGATTGAAGTGTGGTGTTGGATCTTCTTTTCAAGGGTTACAACATGTGTTGTGAAAGTTCTCAAATCAAAATCCATATGTAGGAATTATGAGCTTTCAAAATTGTGGGCTCATGTCATGAACATAAACATGGATCAATGCCATTGTTAAAATTAGCATGAATGAATTTCAATCTTTTTCATTCAACATTAATTAAGTTCATCCATCACCAACTTGTAATTAACTTTCTAACTTGCTTATGATTGATTTTTAGTTCATTCCTAATTCACTCATAGTTCATTTATAGTTAAAAGGGTTCCCAAGAAAGTTCTTTGGATAGTGGGCATATGAAAGTTTCCATGAAATGTTTTTTGAACTAAATCTCCAAAAATGTATAATTTAATATATGGGCTATTTATTACCTCTAGATTTTTCAACACCAATACGAAATATGATCTTGCATTATAACCTTATTTGTTTCATGTTCATGTATTTGGTTTCCATGTTCTATGCTTGGAATTAAATTTAGGCAAGTTTTTGCCATAATTTTTTTTCTTTTTCATCTACCTTGGAAAACCCTTTTTCTTCATAGGTTTTGTGCCTTATGACAATTCATAACTTGGCAAAATTGAAAAAATTGTTGAAATTCCCTCTTGGGATACTTAGGAATTTTTGTCACTTTGATGTAGTTTGCATTGCTAATCATAAAATAGGGAAAATAACTTACCACAAGTTTAAGTTGTGATGTGTCTTTTGAGTGTCAATTGCCCATTAGAATATCCATGTGCAATTTTGGTTCCAATTTGTAATAACCACCTTTTTTTATTTTTGCAATTTGTCTTCGCCTTGAATTCAACATTATAAACTTGTCCTAGTCCCATCCCACAATTCTCACACACCCCTCTTGTCCCAATGGATGGAGTTAAGGAATACTCTGAAAGTTTCAAAATGTTCCATAATGCACAAATACCTTGTGACAAGCTTTTGAGGGGACATTAGTTGCATTTTCATTCAATTAAATTGAGAATTAACAAGGTTTTTTATGTTCAAGACAACTTGACAAACCTAGGGGTGCATCACAATGAATTCAAAACATAAATGCAACATGACAAAGAGCATGACCAAGGCGTGGGTAGACCAAATAATATGACCAAAGGTAAACTATAACCCAAAACTCACAAACAATAACTAGATTAAAGCCCAAAAACCTAGTCTATAACCAAATCACAACACATTTGAACCCATGAATTTCATTTGAAATTCACAAGCTAAATTGAAAGTGAAGAATTACATTTCAATGGCAAACAATTTTTTAAAGAAATTTATACCCTTTGATGCCCAAATTGATGTTCAATCAATTTTGATTTCAAGCTTAAATAGGCTTTTTCATTTTCAATCACTAAATATTTAACTTCAAAGCATCAAATGTCAAGCTCCTTCTTGGATAAGGGGCATGATTAAAATTGAACAATGAATCCAAATTTGACTTTCTAGCTCATTTTCAATAATCATGTTGTGAAAAATTACCTAAGCCATGATGACATCAAAAATTTGGGCAAATCCCATTGCATATAAGGGTTTTGAATTATTGCAAATCTAGATTGAAGAACACTAAAACATTTCAATATGTATTTCCTTGTTGATTTTTATTCGTTGCAAAATCCTCTTCTAATCATGGGGCTCATGAATTGTTTGTACAAATCAATTCCAAGAAGGGTAGATGTTGTCAACAAGCAAATAATACATTGGATAGTTTAATCCATTCACTTTGGAATTTAAACCATGTATTTTGCCAATCACCATATTCTTTATGAAAAGGGAAATATTCAACACATTGATGTCATTGCTGCCCCCAAATTGTCCAAAAAACGCATGTCAAATCCATAATGATCAATCTACTATTGCTTCAAGAATGATGTTCTTGTAACACATTACACAATTTGAAAATCAATTATGGTGCAAGGGTCATTATAGGTTCAAAGTCTACAATGACATCATGAAGCATGCTCTATCACATGCGATTTGAAGCTCAAAGGCAAAGTTGCAAACCTAATTTTAAGTTCAAAGGGTGATGGGATTGTTGATGAGACTAAAAGTTGTATAGTAGTGCAAAGCCTGAATGTTCACATGAAGTTTGAATATTGAACTCAAGAATGTAAGCATGAAGGTGATAGAGTGCAATCACAACAAAAGAAAAGGAACTTCAAACCTATGTCACCTCTTGTGAGTAGTCTCCAAGCTATGAATGCACAAAAAATATTGGCATGGATAAAGTTGGGAAGGAATGAATGGGGTTTCAAAGCTTTCTCTACCCACTTGACTATTGCAAGCCATTATTTTCATTATGATCTAGGTCCTATCATACCCATGAATAAGGACATGAGTCACTTCTAGCCAAGGTAAACAAACACCTTGTATATAATTTTAATATTATGGAACGAGGTCTTTTAAAGGCTATAAAACTTGGGAAATGTCAAATTTGGATTCAAAGACCTTGAATTCATCTCATTTAAATATACAAATATATAATGTCTAGAAGCATCCCAAAAAAAAATTAGTTTGTAAAATGGTATTAATGTAAGTGTTGTGTCCAAATATATATATAGTGCAAATCATGTGAAATTTGATTCGTGATTACATCCATTTCCAAAGGTTCAAACATTTTGCACCATAAATGCATTTGAAGATGAACCTTAGAATTATTTTATTTTATTTTATATTGTGAATTTTAAATTTTTATTTAAAATGGAGTTGTTATACCTCATTTGTCATCATGCTTGATTATTTTGGCAATGTAAGGCCAAAGGTGGACAACAATTACAATATGACCATTATGAAAATGTAAACTAGGTTGTTTATGAAAATAAACTACACATCAACTTACATGAAAGCTATTGTGTTCAATAACAAAACACTTGGTTCACAATCTAATTAGTATGCACAATTGGACTAGGGTGGAGACATTTTATCCAATCTCAATTTTGAAATTAAGAATTTGAATAAAATAGCCTAGGGACAAGGGACTTTCCAATAAACCAACATTGCAAAAACACATTGTGACCACCTTCCAAAACAAGACCAAGTAAGAGCATACTTACAATGTAGGGAAAAGGATCTTAATCATACTTGCTCTCACTATAATCAAAGTTTTCAAATGCAAATTCACTATCTTTTTAGTACGGAATAGTATGATATTTTCATCCGATAAATGAAGAATCAATGGAAAGGGAGCATAAGATGAAAAGTGTCCAACACAACTCAACACCTTTGGACATGGCCCCCCAATGTCATAGTCAATTCCAATCCATTGGTTAAAGCAAGGAAAGCTATTTTTGAAGCAAACCATATGGTGGTCCCATATAACTTGTAGAAGAAGAGGAAAGATCCCATGGTCCTCTCACCGATAGCAAGTGGATTATGTGATACAATAACGATAAGATGTCAACTCAAGCCCCAAACACCCCAAAAAAATGAAAGAACTCCAAATAAAAAATGCACTTGTCATCCGCTACATTCTTTCTTAATCCACACATGAAATAAGATATTGAACAATCTCCTTCCATAGTGAAAGCTTTAGCCTCAGATAAGTGTATTGCTGGGTGTTTGGTTGAGAACTGAGACGCTTCGACTGAACTATAACATACAAATTAGGTAGTCTGGTTAATTATAATCTTAAACCTTGAACCCTAACCCTATTTTTCTAATTAAATGGGGTTAGGGTTTAAGATATACTTATGGGAAGAAGTCTTATTGGAAGAACTGCGGGCAGCTATGAGAAGCCTGGCATATGATGGTCATAGAAGAGAGTAGGCCTCTCTCTCACCAGTTGAGGCGGTGTTTGGGGGTGGGGATGGGAAGGGCAGGAACAACAAGTATGGAGGAGACATATTCCAACAAATTCTCCATCTTTCTTCACAACAGTTTGATCTTCGAAAAAACTACAAATTTCAATATTTTTACAAAGAATATGATTAGTGGTGTTGAAGCTTGCCAAGGTGGGCTACTATGGTTTCACCCAAAACTTTCTGATGGGCTTTTTTTCTCCTTCAGTTGGGAGCAGAGAGGAGTTGAGAATGAATGGTATTACAGCCCCTAAAAAGGGAGCTTTGTCCTAGCCTCTTTGATGGCACTTAAGTGCAGTCAGACAAGCCTAAATGAATGACGACAAAAGAGTCAAGAGGATAATAAAGATTGAAGGCTACGGTGCAATTTGAGCGTGATCGCTGCGGTGATGAAATGCCCAGCCAGCGGTAATTGAGTGGGGTCATAGGTGAGGAGAGGTATAATGGGTCAAAAGATGAGACTTATTTACAACTTCATTGATGGGTGGTGTCAGAGTGCAAGATATGCACTGACCCCACCAAGATACGCCTCTTCACTCCTTGCCGGTCATGACGCGCACAGCATAGGAGTACTTGTGTGGCAGCAGCTGGTCAAAGTGAGCTGCCCACTCAATCGTCGTACCGCCTGTCTCAGGCACTTCATCATTCCCCAAGCACTTCCTCTGGCACCCATCTCTACCCCTCTCGGGTTTTTCCCGTGCACATTCTCTGCTGCACCACCATTGCTTTACACATCGCAATGCGCATCCCCCCCCCCGCCTCCCCTCCTTTTCCCCTTCTTGGGTTGCCTGGCGACCTTCCCAAACCATGCACACTTTCCTTTCCTCGAAAACAACCACACCAACCATGCGAAACTGCAAAATGCTTGTGGGAGGCTTTTCCCTGCCATCATATGTATTTTGCTTTGGCAATCTTTTTAGGTTTCAGAGGAGGAGGGTTCCATACTTGGTGGAAGTGGAAGGAAGATGGGCAGCCTGGAACGATGGCTCCTTTGCCAATTGTAGGGTGCCTCCTTTCATTTCTGGCTGGCTTCTTTTTTTTTGGGTTGGAAAATCAATTTGACTGCGCTTAATGCCAGGTAAGGCCCTAGTGGAGGTTGTTCCTAAAATTCAAGGCCCATGCGCTTGCCTTGTGCCTGACCCCTAGTTTCTGGAACAACCATATTCTAGGGCATCATCCTACACGTAAATGTATGTTTAAATACCCTTTGGAATTGTGGAATTTAAGCTGTGTATCTGGCCATTAGCCAACAACTCTCTATAAAGCTCAACAATGGCATACAAAGAGAAATGTCCCATTTGCAATTGGCAACCAGCTACTTTTGGCTTTTGAGCCTTGGAAAATTGTTATATGTCCATAATCTATACGTAAATTCACTTAGTTTGTGTTCAGGAAAAAGGCACACACTTTACCTATGGTCCATCATCCACTAATAATTCATCATGTTCTCTTTTAAAGTCATGCTTTTGTGTGAAATGTTATTTTCCTTTGTCCATTTAATCATTACTTGGTATAACTTTTTTTCCCCTCCCCTTCCCCCCCCAGTGTGTTCTCCTTCAT
>Ga0209208_10006592_pt1 | contig 15984 bp, 15 predicted proteins | sample S1TSphfallax_3_FD_187694 | JGI IMG/M metagenome (GOLD analysis project Ga0209208, IMG submission 187694) | Host-associated microbial communities from peat moss isolated from Minnesota, USA - S1T2_Fd - Sphagnum fallax MG (SPAdes) (version 2) | ecosystem: Host-associated > Plants > Peat moss >...
GTTGAAGACAGCCTGATTATCGAACTGAAGTCGGTCGAGCGGCTGGCGCCTGTCCACGGAAAGCAATTGCTGACCTACCTCGGGCTTACGGAAAAGCCATTGGGATTGCTCATGAACTTCGGCGCGGCGACCTTCCAGGAGGGTTGCACCCGTGTCGTCAATAACCACACTGCCTTCGCGTCTTCGCGCCTTCGCGTGCATCAAGCCCCGATCACCGACACCTCCTCCGAGGGATGGTAAGAAACTGAATGAAGGGCCGTTTGGCCTTCGCGCCTTAGCGTGAGGCAATCCTTTTTTGGAAACATGAGTCACGGTGCGGATTTGCGTGGCAAACCCAACGCCTCCACAAGGAAATCCGCCCGCGCCGCCACGCTGATCTTCGGCAGGATGACCACCTCATAACCCAGCGCGGGATAGACGCGCAGCAACCGCGCATATTCGGCGAGGGCCTCCCCCAGATCATGGCGGCGCTCGGGATCTGTCTCGTAAATCTCCGGCCACGGCGGAGTGAGAAAGACCTGGGAATGGAAGCGCCAGGGGGAGACCCTGGTCTCCAGCGCTGGCTCCCCTGTATTATGTTGAAGGCCCGCGGCGGCGTCGATCAGGCCGCGATCAAAGAACACCCAGCCCTCGTAGCGCGCGGCGGCTTCCAGATCCTCCAACGCCTTGGCTATGGCCCGGCGGCTGAAACCAACCGGGTCCACCCAAGGCAGGGCGCGGCCGCCGCCAGCGAGCTCCTGTTTAACGATGCGACGTCCCGGCTCCTCCACCGTGGCGAAGCCGCGGCGCGCCAGTTCGGCCAGAAGCGTGGATTTGCCCCCGCCCGAACAGCCGGAGAGGATGACGAAGCGGGCGCCGTCAGCGATCACGCCTGGTCGAAGTTCTTGGCCGCGAGGTCCCCGTTCAGTGTCTTGTGGAGGAGCGCGTTCACATAGTCCGCGCGGCGGTTCCGGTAATCGAGGCAATGGGCTTGCTCCCAAACATCGACGGTGAGGAGAGGAGTGGTGCGGATGAGGGGATAGGGTGGCAGATTGATGGTGAAGTCTGATTCGGCGCCATCTGGGCGGAACACGACCGGTGATCGTGTCATATGGCGCGCGCGGTCACGGGAAACAGAGATGCCCGATAGCCTTGGTGTCCGAGACTTGGCCCAAACCGCGGAGCGCCGTCAGCTCACGGTGATGTTCTGTGATCTGGTCGGCTCGACGGCCCTCTCGGCCGAGCTTGATCCCGAAGACCTGCAAGAGCTTCTGGCCGCGTTCCAGCGCGCCTGCGCCGAGGCCATCGAATCCCTCGGCGGCTATGTGGCCAAGGAGATGGGCGACGGCGTCATGGCCTATTTTGGCTACCCCCGGGCGCGGGAGGATGCCGCCGAGCGGGCGATTCGCGCTGGGCTGAAGGCCGTCGAGTCCATCCGCGCAATCCCCCATCCTGACGCCGAGCCGCTGTCGGCCCGGGTCGGCATCGCCACGGGGCTGGTGGTGGTGGGCGATCTCAGCGGCGTCGGCGCCGGGGCGCGCGCCGAGGTTGTGGGTAAGACCCCGAATCTCGCCGCCCGGCTTCAGGCCGCCGCCCAGCCCGGCCGCGTGGTGGTCTCCCGACTGACCCATCGCCTGGCCGAAGGGGTTTTCGAGTTCGCGAGCCTCGGAGAGCTGATGCTCAAGGGACTTCGCAACCCGGAACCGGCTTGGGAGGTCGTGGGGACCCTGCCCTTCAGGGCGCGCCGAAGCCGCTCCGGCGACACCGCCGAGCGGCCGATGGTCAATAGGGTTCCGGAGATCACGCGGATCATCGACGCCATGCGGCGCAGCGTGGCCGGAGAGGGCCAACTGGTCGGGGTGTCAGCCGAGGCCGGGATGGGCAAGTCACGACTTGTGAGGGCCATCGAGGAAAGACTGCGCCGCGAACCCATCCTGTGGCTTGAGGGCGCTGGGGCGCAGATTTTCGCCAACACGCCCTTCCACGCGGCCGGTCAAATGCTTCGTCGCTCCCTGGGCGGCCCGAGACTGCCGGCGGACGAGGCCCTGCGACGGCTGACGGAGGCCCTGGCGCGCACGGGCCTTGATGTGGATCGAACCCTCCCCTTGATCGCCGAACTGATCGGCGTTCCCACGCCCGATCTGCAGGCGCCCCTGACCCTGGGCGCGGACGAACGCCGCCGAAGCCTGATGGCCTGCCTTGAGGACTGGCTCTTGAAGAGCGCCGAGGCGCGGCCAATCATGATGGTCCTGGAGGACATGCATTGGATTGATCCGTCCACCCTGGAACTGGTGGACCGCATCATCGCGGGGGCCTCGTCCGCGAGGATCTGCATCCTCTACACCGCCAGGCCGGAGTTTCAGGCGCCCTGGCCGGAAAGCGCCAACCATCATCGCATCCAGCTTGAACGTCTCGATCTGGCCAACACCCTGGCCATTATCACGGCGCTGGCGGGGGCCAATCTCTCCCCCGTCCTTGCCCGCAATATCGCGGATCGGGCGGGCGGGGTGGCGCTCTTCGCCGAGGAACTGGCCCGGCTTCTGATCCAAGAGGACGGCGAGGCGGGGGGCCAAGGGGAGAAGAAGCATGGGCAGGAAAGGGACATACCCGGAAGCCTTTCCGGCCTCCTGACCGCCAGACTCGATCAGTTGGGGGACGAGAAGCCGCTTCTGCGGATCGCGGCGGTTCTGGGGCAGGAGTTTCCCCTGCGCCTGCTCGCGGCGGTCAGCGGGGTGGGCCGCAGGCGCCTCACCGCGGCTCTCGAGTCCCTGGTGCGCGCCGACATTCTGGTGTCCCGCATCTCAAGGACAGACCGCGCCTATGGCTTTCGGCACGCTCTTATCCGCGACGCCGCCTATGGCGGCCTTCTGAAGGGCGAGCGGGAGGATCTGCATCGCCGCGCGGCCAAGACGATCCTTGCCCGGCTGCCCGAGGTCGCGCGGAGCCGGCCGGAGATCCTGGCGCAACACTGGGAAGCCGCCGGAGAGCTTGACGCCGCCGTCCAGGCCTGGCGCGCGGCGGGGTCGCGGGCCCTCGAACGGCGGGGCTTCCAGGAGGCGCAGGTCGCCTATGAGCGCGCCCTGGCGATCCTGTTGGCGCTCACTGACTCCCCTGAACGCGACGAGCGCGAATTGGACCTGGTGACCTCTTTGCTCGGGGTGCTCCAGATCACGGCCGGCTATTCGGCGCCGCGGACGCGGGCGGCGGCGGCGCGCGCCCGGGAACTCGCCGAAAGGGATGGCAACCCCACCCGGCGACTGGGGCGGATCATCGCCGAGTGGGCGGCTCTATCCAGCGCCGGCGAGTTTCTGGAGGCCAGCCAACTCGCGGACCGGGTCCTGTCCCTCGCTCAGGCTGACGCTGGCCCAGCCAATCTCGGCCACGCCCACACGGTACAGATGACGGCCCGTTATCGCATAGGGGATCTGATCGCCGCGGAGGGCTATTTCCGCGCCGGCGAGCCCTATTTCGCCCATGAGGGTTTCCGCCGGTGGCCGGGCGCCGTCGCCCAGACCTTTGGCAATGCCGCCCGTGTCGCGTGGATCATGGGCGACGCGTCCGAGGCTGAGCGCCGGACGGCCCACGCGCTGACGTTCGCACGGGAAAGTGGCGACGCCTACAACTTGGCCTTTGCCGAGAATATGGCGGCGATTATATCCGTCTGGAGTGCACGGCCAAGCGATGCGGATGCCCTGGCTCGCAACGCTCTGGCACTATCGGAGACACACGGTTTTCCGCAGCAAGCCTTCATTTCCCGCATCGCTCTCGGCGGGGCGGCCGCCGCGTTGGGGGAAGCCCGTCGCGGCGCCCAGCTGATCCGCGAGGGACTGGAGGGCATGGCCAAGACCGGCGCACGCGTGGCCATGACGGTATATCTAACTTGGCTTGCGGAAAGTCACCAAGCGGGCGGCGACATGGACCAAGCGCTGGTGGTCATTGACGAGGCCCTGCAGATCAATCCGCAGGAACGTTTCTTCCGGCCCGAGACGCTGCGGATAAGGGGTGAGCTGCGCCTCCAGCGACAAGAGCCCTCCCTGGCCGAGCGCGATTTCCTTGAGGCGATCCGATCATCGAAATCCATGGGCGCCAAGCTCTTCCATCAGCGCGCGTCGGCCAGCCTCCAAACTCTGCGGCGGCTTCAGCCGGCATAACCGGTCGGCGACGCGGAGGTCTGGCGGATCGCCTCGATGCTGACGACCTCGTCCACAGCCAACCCCGTGACCTCATCCGTCCCCCCGGTGGAGATCATCAGCAGACGATCAGGCGAAACTACCACCACCGCGAAGGATCCCTTCTCCCCCCTCATGTCACCCTTGAAGGTGACCTCCGCCGTGCCGGTTCCGTCGGCGGAGAGGGTGTAGGTTCCGCTTAAAGAGTAGACGGAGACGGTCTGGGATGCCCCCGTTCCGCCAATCTGAGTGATGGTGGAGGTCTGATTGCCAGTCAGGCCGCCCTGGCCATCAAAGGCGAAGATGCCCACCCCGACGATATAGTAGGGCAGGAAGGTGGACGGATCCACCGCGACGCCGTTGAAGCGGAACGCGTAAGCGCCCGAGATGTCGGGGAGACTGAAGGCATGCGCGGGGCGCTTTTGGAGTATTGGCTCTGCCATGGAAACCTCAACTTTTTGGGTTTAGGGAGCCCACTGACGTGAAGTGGTGAAATCCGTGGGGTCGGCCTAGCAGGCCGTTTCAATCTTAACTATAGCGGTCAGACTAGCTAGAGAAGGATGAGATTTATCATGCCCACGCGGCTCTCCCATAAATCCAGTGATCCCTTGACCGTGCTCGCGGCCTATTTTTGCGAAGCGCCGGACGGTCTGAGCGAGGAGGATCTCGCGACCTTGCACGTGTTCAAGCATGAAGTCCTGGCGGCCGGTTTTCGGGTTTACGAGAAGATTTCCGTAAAGACGGCGTCGCCGCTGATCGCGAAGATCTTTCAAGAGGTCGCCGGCCAGATCGAGCAACCGGGACCGCCAGCCTGAACCAACCATGTAGGTTGGCTTGGCCTGGGCGGGGTGACCAGAGCGAACCGTCCGGGCAAGCTACGCGCCGATGACTGCCCAGATGACGTTAACGGAACGCACCTTGGCCGCCGCCATGAATGCGAGCCCCATCCTGGCCTCGTTCTCGGCCGTGACGCGAGATCGCGTCGCCGCGTCGGGCTCCGCCATGGCCCTGGAACCGGGAGCTCTGCTTTGCCAAGAAGGTGATCCAGGCGACGCCATCTTCATTGTCTTGGAAGGTGAGATCGAGGTCAGGACGACCTCACTTGAGGGCATTCAGGTGCGCTTCGCCAGCTTTCGCAAAGCGTCGGTTATCGGTGAGATGGCCGCGCTGGGGGGCGGGGTGCGCTCGGCGGACCTGATCGCGGTCAGGCGGTCGACGCTCTGGCGAATCCCGCGGGCGACTTTGATGGCGGCTCTCACCGCCGAACCGGCCGCGGCCGTCGCCCTGATCGCCGAACTCGCGGGGCGGCTCCGCGCGGCCAACACCGCCATGGAGGCCATAAGCACCCTCGATCTGGGAGGCCGATTGGCGCGATTGCTCTTTGAGACCATGGGTCAGGGCGCCCTGGTGGCGCTGACACAGACGGAGCTGGCGCGCCGACTGGGCGCCTCGCGCGAGAAGGTCAATCGCAAGCTCAACGACTGGGCGCGCCGCGGCTGGGTTGAACTGGGCGCGGTCGGCATCCGCGTCCTGGAGGCGAACATGCTGGCCGAACTCACGGGAGGTAAGGAAAAGCCCTAGGTCGGCTCGCGTCGCTATCGCGTTGATCGCCGGTGTTCCGGCTCGCCGAAAGTCCTGTGACCGAGGTCACATCGGTCCGCCCTTAGACGGCCTAGATCTCCTTCACCGCGTCAATTCCGGCGCGTCTTGGAGATGACCCCGATGAATAAGATCCTTACCCTGGCGCTTAGCGCCTCTCTCGCCGCTCTTGCCATGGCGCCCGCGGCGAGCGCCTCCGCCCAGGAGACGTTCGCTGTCACCGTGAAGTACAGCGACTTGAACATTGCCAGCCCGGAGGGTGCGAAGACGCTGTACCAGCGCATCCGGAAGGGCGCGGAGCAAGGCTGCGGCGAGCAGCCCGAATACCGCGATCTGGCCGCTCACGGCGTTTGGCGCTCATGCGTGAAAGACGCCGTGGACCACGCGGTTCAGCGCCTCAACGCGCCGATGGTGACCGCCCTCAATGGCGGCGGCGGATCGGTTGCGCCGGTGCAGCTCGCCCAAGCGCGCTGACCGTTACTTCGAGTGTGTCACCATTGCAGGCGACGGCCCCGGCCGTCGCCTGTCCTCTTATGATCGCGAAGGCCGCTGATCTGATTTGCCCCCGCCCGAACAGCCTGAGAGGATGACGAAGCGGGGGCTTGCCGCGATCACGCCTGATCGAAATTCTTGGCCGCGAAGTCCCAGTTCAGGGTCTTGTCGAGGAGGGCGTTCACATAGTCCGCACGGCGGTTCTGGTAGTCGAGATAATAGGCGTGTTCCCACACATCGACGGTGAGGAGCGGGGTCTGGCCGTGGATGAAGGGCAGATCGGCGTTGGCGGTGCTGAGCACCTTGAGCTTGCCGTCGTCCAGCACCAGCCACCCCCAGCCGCTGCCGAACCGGGTGACCGAGGCCGTGGCCAACTGCTTCTTCATGGCCTCCAGCGACCCGAAGTCGCGATCGATGGCCGAGGCCAAGGCGCCGGAGGGCGTTTGCGGCTTGGGGGAGAGGCTCAGCCAGTAGAAGTTATGGTTCCAGGCCTGGGCGGCGTTGTTGAAAATCCCCGTCTTTTCCGGAACGCCCGCGGTCTGGACGATGATCTGCTCCAGCGAGAGGGCGGCCAGGGGCGTGCCCGCCACGGCCTTATTCAGATTGTCGAAATAGGCCTTCTGGTGTTTGCCGTAATGAAAGCTGAAGGTCTTTTCCGAGATAACCGGTTCCAGGGCGGACGGGTCGAAAGGCAAGGCCGGTTGGGTCAGCGGCGAGTCGCCGAGTTTGACCGGCGCCGCCGCGGCCGCACCGGCGGCCCCGAGGGCCAGGCCCGCGGTCATCACGGAAAGCTTGAGAAAATCCCGGCGGGCGGCGGTCTCTGTCGACATGTGAGGAACCTCTGGGGGCTTGGTTTGTGACGCAGGCGGCAAGCATCGCCATACGCTTCGATATGGGGAGCCCCTCCGATGATCGGGAGCCGCCCCCTCCCGACAGCGAAGATTAAATCTCGCGGCTCGTCGTTTATCCCTGACTTTCGCCCAGCTTTGGTGTCCAGCCGCGAGGGCGCAGTCCAAACTGGTTCCAGGCGAGGGCCGCGACGACCACAAGCCCCAGCAACAGCAGGCTCGGGCGGCCCGCGTCCTTGTCGGCGAGATCGGCGAGGGTGAACGCCGCGGCCATCACCAGGCCCACAATCGGCGCAAGGGGAAAAAGGGGCGCGCGCCAATAGCCCGGGCCGCCGGTGAGGCCCTTAAGCCGTCCGATGAGCAGGGCCAGACACACAAGGCTCCAGCCATAGACCAGGAGGCCCGTCATAAAGACCAGCAGGGTGTGAGCCGGCAGAAAGCAGCAGGCTCCGGCGAAGGCGGCCACCACCAGGGTGGCGGCCCGGGGCGTGCCAGAATGGGGATCGACCGCCGAGAGGAGGCGGTTCACCGGCATGGGGAAAAGGCCATCCCGTCCCAGGCTGAAGTAGAGCCGCGCGCTCCCCATCAGTTGAACGATATTCGCGTTGAAGATGGCCACGGCGACGCCCGCGCTAAGCGCCGGTCCCGCCCAGGCCCCCAGGCGGGCCGAGAGAAACTGCGCGAAGGGGGCTGGACTGCGCAGCAGAGCGCCGAGGTCGGGCGCGCTCAGCACCACGAATATGATCGGCAGAGCCGTAGCGAACGCACCGCCCATACAGGCCAAGATGATCACGGGGCCCATGCGACGGTGCGGGTCCTTGAGTTCCTCGCCGAAGAAGAGGGCCTGATTGCCGCCCACCGTGGCGTAGACTGTGCTGACCGCCGCCAGGGCGATGACGCTGAAGGCCACCGGCGCCAGGGATCCGCCGGCGCCCACCGCCACGGGATGGATCAGGATGGCGCCCACCCCTCGGACAGGGCGCCCAGCGCCCACCGCGATCAGAACCGCGATGGCGACGGACTCCACGGCCAGGAACAGGCCGGTGATCAGGGCGCCCCGGCGAACAGACATGAGCGCGACGGCCAAGGCCCCCAACAGGCCCACGCCGGTCACCGCCGGGGCGGGAATCTGGGGCGCGAGTTGGCCCACATAGATGGTCAGGGTCTGGGCGGCGAAGGCCAGGGAAGGTCCAGCGGTGACAGCCCAGATGGCCAGGGTGACAACCCCCGCCCAAGACCCCAGGATGCGGCCCACCCCCACATAGTCGCCACCCGCATAGGGATAGGCCGAGCCCAGCTCGGCATAGACCACCGCCCAGACCACGGCCGCCAGGATCGCGAAGCCGAATAGGCCCGCGGCCGCGGCGCCGGCCTGGTGAAGCACATCGCCGCCCATGCCGAACACCGAGACGACGGGCGAGAGGCTGGAAAGGGTCAGCAGGAGGACCGCGAAGGACGACAGCTCGCGCCTCAAACCCTTTTTGGGCGTTTGTCGCGCGCCCTCCGTCTCGACCGCGTTTTCCCGTTCTGTAACGCTCATGCAGACCGCGCCCTCCCGTTGCTGTCAGATTTGCCGCCTCGCTGTTTCAAGTCGGCGCTCGCGCCGCAACCGCGCAGAACAGATATCCGACCGCCAGGCGGATTTCGGACGCGATTTGTGCAGATCAGGGTTAGGCTAGGCCGCCGAGACGCCCCCGCAGCAGTTCGAGCATGACGGAGAAATCCTTGCCCCCCGCGCCCAGCCGTTCGAGCAGGGCATAGAGCCCCTCCGCCTGGGCGCCCAGCGGCGCGGCCGCCCCGACGCTGGCGGCGGCCTCCTGGGCGAGCTTCAAATCCTTCAGCATCATGGCCACGGCGAACCCGCCTTCGTAGCCCCGGTTGGACGGCGCCGTCGGCACGGGGCCTGGCCAGGGACAATAGCTCGTCAGACTCCAGCACTGGCCCGACGACTGGGAGGCGATCTCATGGAACGTCACCGGATCAAGGCCCAGTTTTTCGGCCAGGGCGAAGGCCTCGCACACCGCGATCATCGAGGCGCCCAGGACCATGTTGTTGCAGATCTTGGCCGCCTGGCCGGCCCCGTGATCGCCGGCGCGAATGATCGTCCGCGCCATGGGTTTCAGCATGGTTTCCATGGCCGGAAAGTCCGCCTCATCACACCCCACCATGAAGGCCAGGGTCCCGGCCGCGGCGCCCGCGACGCCGCCGGAGACGGGCGCATCGGCGAAGCGGAAGCCCGCCGCCTTGGCCTCAGCCGCCACAGCCCGCGCGCTCTCCACATCGATGGTCGAGGCGTCGATCAGCAGGGCGCCCGGCGGGGCGGCTCCAAGAATCTCCTCATGATAGACTGCGCGAACGTGCCGGCCCGCCGGCAGCATGGTGATCACCGCCCGGGCGTTCTTAGCCGCCGCCTCCGCCGATGCGGCCGCCACGCATCCCGCCGCGACGGCCGTCTCAAGCGCCGCCGCCGCCAGATCAAAGGCCATGACCTCATGGCCGGCCGCCACGAGGTTCGCGGCCATGCCCGAGCCCATATTGCCAAGGCCGATGAACGCGACGCGGGTCAAAAGGCGAAATAGGGCCCTTCCGTCCCGCCGGCGTTGCGCCCTTCAATGGCCGTATAGACCGACCGCCCATAGAAGAAGGGCAGGCCATAGTCGAAGCTGTTGGAGAAATTGACGTTGGGATAGAAAACGCTGGGATTTCCGCCGATCCCCGGAACGACGGCGTTGGTGGAGCTAAGTTGGGTCTGGGCGTCGTACAGGGTGAAAGCGCCCGCGACGCTGGCCCCGTTAATCCCCTGGATCGTAGGCGAGAGGCTAAGCGCCGGGTTCGGACAATAGAAGCCATCGAAAGACCCGCTGGCCGGGCAGGGCGTGATGGTCGTGTCGATGAAGAAATAGAGGCTGCTGCCGCTATCGAGGAAACTCACCGGCAGGGTGACGCCCTTATAGATCACGTTCAGGACCCCCGCCCCATAGGGACTGGATGATCCCGTGGTGGTGTAGACCGTGGCGGAGCCGAGGGCGTTATTGGTCTGGGTGCCGATGCCAAAATAGAGAGTGCCCGTGGCCGTCGCGGCGCCGCCTGACGGTGCGGCGGGGAGCACCAGGAGGGAGCCGTTGTTATCCACGTTGAAGGCGGCGACGGGATTAGGCAATTGCTGGAAGGGCGCGCTGGCGGATGAGGCCCGCGCGATGATCCCGCTGCAACCCGACGACGGACAGTCGTAATAGATCGCCGCGGACTCACCGCCCGTCACCGTGCAGGCTGACCCACAATCGGTGGTGGTGACGCCGATGCCGATGATGCCATTGGCCCCGAAATCAGCCACGGTTCCGAGATTGACGCCGCCGCCGGCCGAGCAAGAGGCGGGCACGCCGGAGAAGACGCCTGTGTCGGAGAGGGCCTGGAACGGCATATTCGCGACGCTCTCGCCGCCGATGGTCATGTCGGCCTGACGAACCGAGCCGAACACATAGCCGTCCACGTACTGGTAGCACTCGCCGACGGCATTGCCGCCGGCGTCGCTCTCGGTCGGCAGGGCGCTGAGCAGGCTGGAATTCAGGACGGAGGCGAAGATGCGCAGGCCTATCGAGCCGGTGTCGACCTGGATGTGGTCGATGGTCTGGCAATTGGTGGCGCTGCCCGGCGCGCAGAGCTTCACCGAGACATAGGCGACGTTGTTGGACGTATATCCATTGGGCCCGGTATCCAGCGACGCGGGTCCCTGATCCACGGTGACGGAGACCAGGTTCGTCAGGGTCGGGGTGGCGGTGGAGGTGGACGAGGACGATGAGGCGGCGGAGGTTGAATCGCTTCCGCCGCCACCGCCGCAGGCTGTCAGGAAGATGAGGCCCCCGAGGGCCAGGAGCTTTCTCAGAATCGCCATGACCTATTTCACGTCAGCGGCCGTAAAGCCGGCCGGTGTCGCCGCAGGGAGAATCGCCACGCCCCAGAAAGCGCCGGAGTGGCCGCCGCTCTGGACCACGAAGTCCGTGCGGTTGACCGACAAGGGCCGTCGCGTGCGCGGTCCCTTTCGAACATTGTCGGTCTGAAGCGCCCTAAAGTGGGAGCCCAAGAGTTGACGCAGGTCCGGCCGCCCGGGCCCCAGCCAGGTCACCGCGAATACGGTCCCGTCAAAGCGGCTGTATTCCTTGACCGTACCGCCGTTCGCCAGGGCCATGACATCCACCGTGAAGGCCCCGGCGGCGCGCGAGGTGCGGGATGCGGCCATGTGGGCGCGATCCGCCTCCACGGTGTCGCGAGAGGCCCCAAGAGACGCGTGTGCTGGCGCGGCAGACGCGAAAATGGCGCTTAGGGCGAACACCCCCAGAAGCTCGAATGTGAGGCCACGAAGTCGAAACGTCATGCGAGCCCCTTGGCGCGAGGTTCTCAAATCGAGAGGCGCCCCGGAGGATGCGGCGTCGGACAGACGCTAGCACTACTGGGGTCATCGGGGAAAAGACGAATCGGGTGGCGTTGGCAGCCTTTTTTCGCGAACGCGGAGGGCGCTGGTTAGGGGACGGGGGGTTAATGCAGCATGAGGGACCTTGACTGATGAACACCCCGGTCTTGCGCGTGGCGCGACCCACCGACGATCTCGAACCGCTCTTGGCCTTCTACCGCGACGGCCTGGGCCTCGACGTCCTCCATAGCTTCGCCGATCACGACGGCTTTGACGGCGTCATGTTGGGCCACAAGGGCGCGCCCTATCACCTGGAGTTCACGAAGGCGCGGGGCCACCCTGCGGGCAAGGCGCCGACCCCGGACAATCTGTTGGTTTTCTATCTTCCCGATGCCGAGGCGTGGCGCGCCGCTGTCCACCGCATGCGCGCGGCGGGTTACGCTCCCGTGGCCTCATTCAATCCCTACTGGGACCGGGCCGGCCTGACCTTCGAAGACCCCGATGGCTACAGGGTCGTGCTGCAGCGAGCGGCGTGGACGGGTTGAGGCTGGTAAGAGGTGAGATGGTGGACGCGGCTGGGATCGAACCAGCGACCCCTACGATGTCAACGTAGTGCTCTCCCGCTGAGCTACGCGTCCGTGGGGCCGAAGCGGCCCGACCTGGGGAGGGCGTTCCTATAGTCGCGCCGCGCGGGAGCCGCAACCTTGATGGGCGCCCGTCACGATTTGGCGCCGACAAGGCGCATCCGGCGTTTGACCGTGGGCGGACCTTAGCCAATATGGACCCCTGATGCAGGCGCAAGACCCCACGGCCTGGACGCACGCCGAATTCGGGGCGCCGCCGGCGCCCTTTCGCCTCCGCCGCCCGGCCGAGGATGCGCCCGCGACGCCACTTATTTTCGCCTCGCCCCATTCGGGCCGAATCTATCCCCCAAGCCTCCTGGCCGCCTCGAACCTGGACGCGGCGGCGATCCGGCGCTCCGAGGACGCCTATGTGGATGACCTGATCGCCCCGGCTCCCGACCACGGGATCACGGTATTGGCCGCGCGGTTCGCCCGGGCCTGGATCGACGTCAATCGCGAGCCGTGGGAGTTCGATCCCGCCATGTTCGAGGATGAGCTTCCCGCCTACGCCCAGGGCCGCTCGGCGCGCGTCACCGCAGGCCTTGGGGCCATCGCCCGGATCGTCGGCGAGGGCCAGGAGATCTATCGCCGCAAGCTCACCTTCGCCGAGGCCGCGCGGCGGGTGGAGGAGGTCCATGCGCCTTACCATGAGGCCTTGGCGGGCTTAGTCAGGGAACGCGTGGAGGCCCATGGCCTGGCGGTGCTCATCGATTGGCATTCCATGCCCGCGGCGGCGACGGCACAGGGCGCGGGGTGCGATCTGGTTTTGGGCGATCGGTTCGGGGCGGCGGCGGCGCCGGGGATCTCGCGCCGGGTTGAGAGCGAACTGAAGGCGCTAGGCTATAGGGTGGCGCGCAACAGTCCCTATGCGGGGGGCTATACCACCGAGCACTACGGCAAGCCGGCGGCGAAGGTGCACGCCCTGCAGATCGAGGTCAGCCGCGCGCTCTATCTGGATGAAGCCACGCTCAAGCCCACGCCGTTGTTCGCAAGGCTGAAAGCGGACCTGGGACGCCTCATCGCGCGCCTGGGCGCGACGCCATGGTCCCGCCTGTGACAGGCCTGATTGTCGCTTAAATGTGTCGCGAGGCCCGTGGGCCTCTCCTGAATTTCGCTCGTTTTTGTATCAGGAACGTTATGATCGAAAAAAAAGGCCGCGCGCCTTTTGCAGGCGCACGGCCAGTTCATTAGGGAGGAAACGCCCAGGAAGGGCAGATGCGTCAGAGACGCGTCGAACGTTGTTTTAGGGTGCACCGCACAATCTGGCAAGCGAAAAAACATACGCCATGACGAAATAGTTTTCGAAGTGCGGCCAATATTCTTTAAAATCATACGGATAGGTTTGATCACGGATCACGGCGTCCTATGGTGCGCCGCAACTATTCCCTCCAAGACCCTTATGCGCTAAGACGTGTTATGGTGGCCTCGTCGGTATGGCTTCGGTCCGGTCGATCCCCTATAGGCAGGCTGCCTCCCTCACCGGGCACATCCCGGTCCCCCGGACACTTGACTGACCATGTCTTTGCGAAACATCGCCATCATTGCTCACGTCGATCACGGCAAGACCACGCTGGTGGATCAGATGCTCGCCCAATCGGGCGTCTTCCGCGCCAATGAGGCCCATGCCGAACGGGCCATGGACTCAAACGACCAGGAGCGCGAGCGCGGGATCACCATCCTGGCCAAGGCCACCTCGGTCCTGTGGGACGGCGCGGCGGGCGAGACCCGGATCAATATTATCGACACCCCTGGCCACGCCGACTTCGGCGGCGAGGTGGAGCGGATCCTGGGGATGGTGGACGGCTGTCTCTTGCTGGTGGACGCCGAGGAAGGGGTCATGCCCCAAACCAAGTTCGTGCTCGGCAAAGCGCTGAAGCTTGGCCTGCGCCCCATCGTGGTGCTGAACAAGGTCGACCGGGCCAATGCCGATCCCGACAATGTGCTGGGCGAAGCTTTTGATCTCTTCGCCGCCATGGGCGCGACCGATGAGCAACTGGATTTTCCCCACCTCTATGCCAGCGGCAAGCAGGGCTGGGCGGTGGTCGATCTGAAGGATGAACAAAAGGATCTGGGGCCCCTGTTCGATAAGATCGTCGAGCATGTGCCGGCCCCGGCCGCGGAAGACCATAAGGACGAACCGGCCCAGCTTCTGGCGGTGCTGATCGAATCCGATCCGTTCCTGGGCCGCCTGCTCACCGGACGGGTGGAATCTGGGCGTTTCACCCCCGGCATGGCGATCCGCGCGCTCTCGCGGGAAGGCGTTGAGATCGAACGCGGGCGGGTCAGCAAGCTTCTGGCGTTCCGGGGTCTCAAGCGCCAGCCCATCGATGAAGCCCTGGCCGGCGATATCGTGGCCATTGCGGGCCTGACCAAAGCGACCGTGGCTGACACCCTGGGCGCCATGGACGCCGAGGGCGCCCTCCCCGCCCAGCCCATCGATCCGCCCACAATCGCCATCACCGTGTCGGTCAATGACAGCCCGCTCGCCGGGCGCGACGGCGACAAGGTGCAGAGCCGGGTGATCCGCGATCGACTGCTGCGTGAGGCCGAGGCCAATGTGGCGGTCAAGGTCGCCGAGACCGCCGAAAAAGACGCCTATGAGGTGGCCGGCCGAGGCGAACTTCAGCTGGGCGTGCTCATCGAATCCATGCGCCGGGAAGGCTTCGAAGTCTCCATCAGCCGCCCCCGCGTGGTGTTCAAGACAGATCCGGACACTGGCCAGCGCCTGGAGCCCATCGAAGAAGTGATCATCGATGTGGACGAAGATTACAGCGGCGTGGTGATCGAGAAGCTTTCCGCCCGCAAGGCGGAGCTGAAGGACATGGGTCCCTCGGGCACGGGCAAGACCCGCATTGCGCTCATGGCGCCCTCCCGGGCCCTGATTGGCTATCAGGGCGAGTTCCTCACCGACACCCGGGGCTCGGGCGTTCTGAACCGCGTCTTTTCCCACTATGAACCCTATAAGGGCGCCATCGAGGGCCGCCGCAACGGCGTCCTGATCTCCAATTCCGACGGCGAGACCGCCGCCTATGCCCTTTGGAACCTGGAAGATCGCGGCACCATGTTCGTGGGCGCCGGGGAGAAGACCTATCAGGGCATGATCATCGGTGAGAACGCCAAGCCCGACGATCTGGACGTCAATCCGCTCAAGGCCAAGCAGCTGACCAATGTGCGGGCCTCCGGCAAGGACGAGGCGATCCGCCTGACCCCGCCCAAACGCATGACCCTGGAGCAGGCCATCGCCTATATCGAGGCGGACGAACTGGTGGAGGTGACCCCCAAGGCGATCCGCCTGCGCAAACAGGTCCTTAACCCCACCTTCCGCAAACGCCGGGTCCGGGAAGACGCCTGAGGCTTCGCCCCCCAAACCACTGATCCTGGCGTAGGGGTGAACCATGCCCAATTCCCTGTATGCCGCCCTGCCGACGACCATCTTCACGGTGATGTCGGGGCTGGCCCGGGAGATGGGGGCGATCAATCTGGGGCAAGGATTTCCCGATGAGCCGGGGCCAGAGGCGATCCTCAGGGCCGCGTCGGAGGCCCTGCTTACCCAGAGCAATCAATACCCCCCCATGCCGGGGCTTCCCGCCCTGCGCGAGGCTGTGGCGCGGCACTATACCCGCTGGCAGGGCCTGAGCCTCGATCCGACGCGGGAGATCACCGTCACCTCAGGCGCCACAGAGGCCCTCGCCTGCGCCTTTCTCTCGCTCATCGAGCCAGGCGACGAGGTGGTGCTGTTTCAGCCGCTCTACGACTCCTATTTGCCCATGGTCCGCCGCGCGGGAGGCGTGGCGAAGCTGGCGCGCCTGGCGCCGCCGCACTGGCGATTTACGCGCGAGGATCTGGACGCCGTGTTCAGCCCTCGC
>Ga0209208_10006593_pt1 | contig 15984 bp, 14 predicted proteins | sample S1TSphfallax_3_FD_187694 | JGI IMG/M metagenome (GOLD analysis project Ga0209208, IMG submission 187694) | Host-associated microbial communities from peat moss isolated from Minnesota, USA - S1T2_Fd - Sphagnum fallax MG (SPAdes) (version 2) | ecosystem: Host-associated > Plants > Peat moss >...
GTTCCATTTCGACTTGTGCGTCGAGATCGCCGGCTGGTAGATCGCAAGCTGTGGCGGCGGAGGTTCTGCTCCTCCAATCGCATTCGCTTGTGCAGTTTTGTTCAAGGATCAACAGGCTTAGATCGTCCCGAATTTGTCGACTTCTGCTGCGAGGAGCTCAACAAGCCGGTGGCAGACAGACGAGAATCGAGAGCCGACAGCACTCCTCGTCGTCGTCTTCGTCTTCTTCTTTGTCTTCTTCGTCCAGACAGGCGAGAATCGAGAGTAGATTACCGTCGTCTTCGTCGTGGTGTAGAGGGAGGAATGATGTTGGCTTCTTCTTGCAGGCTCGCTGTATAGATTTGAGTAAGGAGGAGGAGGTGTGCGAAGTGGAAGAAACGCCGTTCTTGCTTCAGAGGAGTTATGTGGATGGATTAGAGTCTTCTGCTGCTGTTGATGTAGACGTAGGGAGACAAAGGAATGAGATTGGATATGCTCAAGGAGAGGAGGTGCTAGCGCAATTTTTGAATGGGAATTTTGGAGGATTGGCTGCGGCGGTTGTCGTGCTAGGGTTAGCATATAGCTACGGCTTTTGGAACGTCGATTCTGCTGCTGCTGCTGCAACCACCGAAAGAGTGTCGTTGGATGCAGACATGAGAGCTCTTGCGCTTGGACCTGGAGGTCCCTTGATGGAAGAGTTCTGGGACAATGTCCGCCGCTATGGATTCTACTTCTTCACAGTTGTGACGGGAGGTTTGTACAGCTTGACTAGACCGCTGTTTGATCTGTTGAAAGAACCTTCTACTCAGTTCCTTGTGGTGATAGTTGTAGTTGGAACCTTCTATCTTCTGTACCTCACTGTTAGTACCATGCTTGGACTCAATGACTTCACCTACCAATATGCCCAATAAAACAAACGCCTTGTTTCTTTACATCCATCTCTGTACGCGTGTGTATGTGTGTGTGTGTGTGTTCACCTTAGGGTTTTGTTTGTGCTTTTTCAAGAACGACTGAGGGATGCTGGATGCTATCTATTTTGAACTCTAATCAAAGCCTTGGTAGAGTGATGGATTGCTGATTGCAGTTATAAATGTGAAGGAGAATCCCCCTTGCTCTGCACTAGATATACCTTGTGGTCCCTTGTGCACATCCCAGTCCATTCACAATGCATTCTCATGCATTGTGAATGGACTGGGATGGGGTTGAAGTGGCTTGTGGTTTACGGGTCTCATAGTTCTGATTTGGATTGATCCCCACCAGTTCAGTGATGACAAAAGAATTGAAGAGAAGTCCCAGTACTCTACTGCCAAACCTAAGATTCAGACAGAGGGTACATTGTCACCTCTTTCGCAAATGCAAGGATACCCAAACTAATTTGAGGTACCCTCAGCTTGCATTTAGCTCAGCCTCTTCATCAGATAACTTGATCCCCTGCAGACTGTTATTGTCTTCCCTCCCAGATGCAGTGTGAGGCACAAAAGATTTTCCAAACCTGCTTGGTCCAAGACCCAGATTGCCTGATGAGGAGGTTCCTCAAATTGAAAAGCATGTAATCAGATGTTAGTTCCTAGAAACCTGGGACTAGGGAGAGTGATGGCTCAGCAAACCTGTACAGCATGCTGTCTGTGGTGTAGAGAGGAGTTGTGAGTGAAGAAGCATGACAGCACTTTAGGTGTGTGTACAGCAGCCCATGGAGGTAATAAATCAGCGTCTTTCTTGGCAGAGGAAAGGGTAGGAAGTGGAATGCTCTCAGCATCACTCTGGCAACTTGTCCATTGAATTCTATTGACATGAGTGATCCCGATGGCTTTGTACAGGACACCATCAAAAGTTCCCAGAGATCACACAAATGGTATGTGCATTTCAATGTCCAGCAAATCTAGCATATCCTTTCTTCTGCACTCTCATTCAATAAGGATTACAGTTGTAACAGTAACTATACAACATCCAAGTAGTTTGATGTGGTGATGTTCTGGTCACGAATCTGGTGCAGTAGCCAATTCTGGTGGTGTTCTGGTGGGAAGGTGTCGACAAGATTTCACTTGAAGGCCTCTCTGTTGCTCTGATGTGGGGCAGAGATATCCCAGAGATTCTCAATATACAAAACAGTAATGTCCAACATGACTGTGTCAGCCACATCAAACTGTTGCAGCTAACTAGAAAACAGACTCTGGAAGCTTTGCCTTCCATACACCACAATGAGGCTTTCTTACCATAGATCTCAGTAAACATGTAACATCCTAAATAGAAGCAACAAACTATTGTTTTCTCCTGAGCAGGGAACAGTAACAACATAGACAAAACTCTATATAGACAGCAGATAAGAGATTACCATGAACATCTGAGACTGTGTACAATGTACCTTTTCAAGGCTGACATCCAAAAATGTTCATATATGAATGTAATTTTTGCTCTGACACCCCAAGGCAAGGCTTGGTAAGTGGTCAAGCAGAGCCCAAGGTGGCCAGCCATAGGTCATGGTTGTACACTCTCTCTTATAGAAAACTCATCCAATGTTGGGTGGTATTGAAAGGTACTAGGTAGTCTTCTTTTCCCAAAAGGGAAAGAGAAATCCTCTCATTTCTCATCTTTTTTGTTGTGAATTGCAGCTGAAAATGTGCCGAAGTTAGGTTGAAATTTGAGTTTAATTTTAGCTTGAGTAAGAGTCTCATTTGAATGTGAGTTTTGGCACATTTTTATATTCTGATTTTAGTGTTGTTCAATACCCACAAAAGCATTTGCTAATATTGTTTACAAACTTAAGAGTCAACACACATGGACTCTCGTTGTCATTGGCGAGGTGGTTACAACTTGATGGTTGTTGTTGGTGAGGTCTACTTTTCAAATGTTTCAAATGTGGATCAGTTTGCCAAATTTTTATCATGGTTCTCCACTTGTAAGTGACATCACCTCGGTTAAACACTACTTCAATCTCAATTTAAGTGAGACCCTAGAATTCCAAGAATCTACTTGGCAAGGAAGCTAACATTTAGAAATGAATCTTTATGGATTTGGCACCAAACAATGGAATTTGCAGATGTAGACGTGGGGATCCATAAACTTCAAACAAAGACATCTCTCCTTCACCTTTCACAAAAATAATCACATGACAAATCAATGCAATATTTTTAACAAAGATTGGAGTTACAAAGCCATGCAATTGTTAATTATTTCATTTACTTCAAATAGATTGACAATAACATGCTTAAAGATCCAAACTTCATCTAGATAGTTAATGACCAATGCATACATCTCCATGCCATCTTTAGACATATAAGGGTCAAAAACTTTAGTAAAAATAATAAACACATATTAAAGATTTGTCAAAACATACAAGTCCATGATTGGTATGAACATTATAAGAAGCACTTGGTAAATAAAAAATCAACAAGAATGAAACACGATGTAAGGGCATTAAATCTTAATAAGTTAACTTTCATAACCAAATGTTTTCACACATTAAAAGAGGCTTGCAACATTTGCAATTATAATGCATGAGATCCTCAATAAACCTTTCTTGCATTTCATTATCACTTTTATAAAGTTTTAGCCTCAAAAATGTAATGATTGCAAACTTAATCGACCATCATTTTTCTTCCTTTGTTGTCAATTATGATCTATTTCAAATCCTTAACCATTTCAATTGGCTGCAACTTTCTTTTAGGAAAGAAACAAAAATTTGCATAATCAACATCAACTTCATAGGATTAATGACATGTTTTTTATTGTATTTGATAAACCCCTTTTAAAAATTGAAGCTGTAAATTACAATGTTACTAATTATTTATTATGACTAGGAAATGATACATCATAATTTTGGGTTCACAAAATTCACATGCAAGTTGTCATTGATAATAGTTTTTAAATGCCAAAAAACTAACATCCTATTGTGTCATGGAAACAAAATAACATATGATACAAATAAGAAACATTAGTCAAACAATGAAAAAATATAAGAAAATGAGAAAAGAATGAAAGGGGGGATTATGTAATTTGAAATCATGGTGCACAAAAAAAAGTAGAATGTAAAAAGTTTAAAGTTGATGGGAAATGGAAAGTTCAAAATTGATAGGAAGCATTTGAAAAACTAAAAACATTTTTATAAAATTACAAAATCATTAACCTAATTACTATCATGAGGAAAGGGTTGTCAAGTAGAAATTGAATAAAGATGATGGAAACTAGAATAAACATGAAAGGGCTAATACTTCAATGAAACAAAATTTCATCTTAAACCTGCAACCTTCATGTTTGTAACTATTTCATGTTTGTAATCACTACCGTCCTTTGGTTGTTTTCATATAACAACTATTGTTTTATTACAATTATTTTCATGTTGTAGTTGTTTTCCTACTACAACTACTTTTTTTATTATAGTTATCGTCCAATTGTAATTATTGTCAAATGATTGATTTCTAACAATATATTTTTTAAATGAAATAAATAATTTTTTAATTAAAATGAAACTAATTACCTTTCAAGTTGATTATCTTTTTACTACAACTATTTTCCTATTACAACTATTTCAATTTACATCAAACTAATAATATTATAATTATTTGCATCTAGGAAATCAAGGCAAAACACCCAAAAAAAAGAAGTCTTTTAATTTTCAACCAAAATCCATTGTAATGTTTTTTTACCCAAGTATACTTTTCTTCTCTCGCTTCACACACATTAATTTTCCTAAAATCACACACATTAGAATGATAAAAAATGAAAATGATAATGAAAGAATGAGCTAAAAGGATTATAAGAAAACAAAATCAATCTTTTTTTTTTTTTTCAAAAATGAGCATTGCAAAAAAAAGTTGTTGGGCAAGTAGTTTGAAATACCAACACTACCACTTCTAACTTTGATACCCTCCATTATTTAGTTTCATTTCCTTTAGGACTAAACTCAAATTTGGGATGAAACATGGATTAGAAAGTCAAACTAAGATTCAAATATATAAAGTGCCTTAAGGATAATTCCTCTATTTGTGTTGAAAGATTATTGATTTTATTCACACCATTTTTACTTAAAATCAACACTCATCACACAAATGTTCAATAGAATACATAGATTTGCGAGCATTAACAATTCAAAGGAGGTTGAATCTTCACACATTGTTCCTTTACTTTTTAAAGTCAAAAACTATTTGTAGCCTTGCACTTGGCACTTCCAATGCCACAAAATTTCCTCAATTCGATAAAAGAATGAAGAAGATATATAGTGTATTTGATGTACAGAGGTTCAATGTTGATGATGGGTGAAAATTAAAAAACATATTAAGATTTCAAACTTAAAATATTGGATCTTTGCCTCTTGAATAGAAAGAAGTTTTGTAAAGCCCTAGTTGGCACACACCCATCAGATTTTAAATCACTCAAAACAAACTCAAAATGAGGAAGATATGGAGCTAAAACTAGAGAGGAGTCTAGAGCTATTTTCAAATTTGTTGAAGCAAAACTATAATCAGCCTCTTCTTGTGTTGTTCCTTTACTTCTGACCCCTCAAAGAACAATTGTTGCCCTCCAGTTTGCGTGTCCGGTGATGCAAAAATCGCTCAATTTGGTTAATGAACGAGCGAATCTTTTTGAAAGTGTTCAGTGATAGGTGCGTCTTCGGTGATGGGAGGTTCTACCCTAGTACCCTTCGACCTAAAAGAATTTCCGCCCGGCGTCGGGAGCCCTGCGTCGGGAGCCGTTGGATTCATATGGAGAGAGAGTGGGGAGCTTTCGTTCGTCGATGGGGAAAGAAAAGTGAGCCCTGAAGTAAAGGATGAACGGTTGAAGCGGCCCAAGTGGGAGGAAGGGAGAGACGAAGGGAGGCGCGTGGGTTTAGGGTTTATGCTTGTAGCGCCATTGCCTCTCTTCCCCAAGCTAGGGGATTTTCCGAGCTTTCTCGTCGCCACAAGGCGGATCTGATTGTTGAGAATTGTGCGAGGTTGTAGTTGTAAGGAGAAAGCGCATTGGTGGGGTGGAGGAGAGACAGAGTATATGGAACAGACGGTGTGTTTTGAGGCACTGGTTTTGTGGGGGTTGTGAGAGGGTTTAGGATTTTGGAAGAGGAGGGAATTGCATGGCAGCTGCTGCAGCACTTTTGCGTGTTGCTATGCCCGGGTCCATTCGGCAGCAAGCCTCATCTTGTGTTGCCGTGAAGCCTGCGTTTCAATTAGGGCAGTTCTTCCTGTCGCGTGTGTCGCGTGTCTGTTTGCGTAGGTTGCCCATACGGGTTCTATCGTGTCCATTTCAGTCCGGGAACAGCTTGGGTTTGAGGATAGGGCCACCGCCTTCTGCTCTCGGGCCTGGGATGGCGGGATTGTTGGAACAGGGGTCGGTTGACGGTTCAAGGATGACGGGAGGAGGAGGGCCGCGAAATTTTCCCGGGGGTGTCACCAAATCGCATTGGAAGAGGATGCAGGAGAAGAAGGCGAAGCAGCAGGAGGATAGGACTGGATCGACGGCTCGTTTTCTAGCCAGGGCAAGCATACACACCGATACTTTTGTGGAGAATCCTAAGCAACCATCGTCTTTGTTAAAGACTGGCAAGGCTCCAGGTACGTTCATGTCGAAGCTCTCCTTATCTGCAGTTTGTGCATGGTAGATGATTAAACTCTAAAAGTATTTCACGATTCTACGGTGTTTGGAACAGGTGCAGCCAAACGCAGGGTTCCTCCCCATGGAGACTTGATGATGCAGAGTAACGCAGCACCACTTGCTGAAGGACGCCTTCTTTTGCAGCGTAAGAAGCAGAAAGAGTCACCAGAGGGCAGTGAAGGAGAGGATGCTGCTGTGCTTGAAGAAAAACCTTTACTTTCCCATTTATCTCAAACAAGGTGCTTCAAGTTGCTATCCCTAAGGGTCTGATCAGGATTTAGGGTCCAGCTTGTGGAGTTTGGATATGTTTCTCTCTTGGTCTATGTACCTTCAGGGATGATCGCATGAGAGTACACTGCGGAATTGGGAGTAGTCGTTCTCATGACTTCCAGGATGTGTCCACGTTGTTTTATTCCTCCTATGTGGTGATCTAGAATGTTGTGTGAAGTTGCTTGCTTTGCAAATCTCTTCTTGCTAGTGCTTCTGAGCATGAGTATGAGAAGGAACCCATGCTTATTAATTTTCTCAATCTCTACTGTCAGTCTGGTTGTGTGATTACCAGGAAACCTGGAAGAATAGGACCCTTCTGTGCTTAAGCTAGTGGGGCCATGGTTTTGGCATTTTTTGGTCATGAGGGCTCTAGATGCTAGGATTCAACCTGATGGTTCAGAGGTTGCAGATGCAGTGATTGGGTGGAATATTCTGTGTTGATGGCAGGTTTGACAAGTTTAATATATCTCCTCTGTCCCTCAAGGCCATACATGAGGTGATGGGCTTTACAACCATGACAGTGGTTCAAGATGCCACTCTCCCTGCAATTCTGAAAGGTCTGTCACCCTGCTCCCACTGCTGGTTGACATGTGAAAGGCTTATTTTCCAGTGTCATGTGCACTGCATTACTCATTTTTACTGTTAAAAAATTTGGGGTTTCTGGAGCAGGTCAAGATGTGCTTGCAAAGGCCAAAACTGGAACTGGCAAGACTGTTGCTTTCTTGGTAATCCTTTCTAAAACCCACCAATATTTTGGCAGGCTTTAATGTCATTGTAGCTGAAGGGTTCAAATGGAATGATATAATTAATCTTCTTTTAGTTGTGTTTCTTGGTGTTTGGTGCAGCTGCCAGCAATTGAAACAATTCTAAAGACTCGAGGCTCCCAAGGCTTTGCTGGGAGGAGCCCAGTAAATGTGGTTATCATCTGCCCTACCCGTGAACTTGCAAGTCAAGCAGCCAAGGAAGCCACAATGCTGATGACATTCCAGAAAGGTCTAGGAGTACAAGTTGTAATTGGTGGGACTAACATGAATTCAGAGACAAAGAGGCTTGGCAGCCAGCCATGCCAGGTCATTACCATTCTCTACCCTGACCTCTCAGAGTTCTGTGTCCTTGCTTCCAGTTCTTGTATAGACCATGTTCTTTCCTTTGTGACCTTGTAGATTCTTTCCTGTCTGCCCTTGGTGCTTCCATGGATTAATCAAATGTCAAAACCTGTGGAACTCTGAATCAAGCTCTTTTCTCCTTGCTTTTTGTAGATTCTGGTGGGAACACCAGGTAGATTACTTGACCATATTGAGTCGAACCCAGACGTGCGAAAACAGTTACAAAATGTAAAAGTTTTGGTTCTGGATGAAGCTGATCAATTACTGGACATGGGGTTTCGGAAGAGCCTTGATGGCATTATCAAGGTCTTGCCACAGCAGCGACAGACTCTTTTGTTTTCAGCAACTGTCCCAGCTCAGGTCTGCATGTATCCCTCTCCTCTTTATCATTGGATGCTGTATACAAATATTTCTATAACCCTGTGTTCAGTATGGGTTGAGACTGGAGACATATTAGAAGATTTTGGATTGGGACAAATGTTGTGATGCATAAAACCACTCTAACTATGTTAAAATTGGGTAAATGCTGGATGCAGGTTCACAGTATGTCCCAAATTGCGTTGAAGAAAGACCATGTGTTTATTGACACAGTTGGAGAGGAAGATGAGGAGACACATGCTAAGGTGCAAATGCAATGAGCCTTCCTTAGACATTTGCTTCTTTGTTTTAATTTGTTGTGGCTTCTCTATCACATTCACCAAACAGAGTGTGGAGATTTTTGGGTCTGTATTTGGGCGATTTCACCCTGTACAATGGTGAGGTTACACATTATTGCTATCAGATGTCATGTTTGTATAGGTGATGTTCCAATCAATTTGTAAAGCAGGGAACAAGTATGCCATCTATTTTGAAGGTGGGCCAGAAGCACAGATTAACTTCTCTGATATGTTCAACATTTAGTGCTTGTGCTGCTGGGCTATAATGTTGGTACTTACATTTTTTGTGGTTGTATGGAAGTTTGCAGGTTAAACAGGAGTACCTTATTGTGCCTTTGGAGAAACAGTTGTCAACTATTTATGCTTTGCTTACAGAGCATGCTTCCCAAGAACCAAAATTCAAGGTTAGTCTCCAGCTGTGATAACTCGTGCTGGGAGCCATGTCCCTTGAGTGCTAGCTGACATCATGACTCAGCCTTCCTGTTTGCTTTCAGAAATGTGATAGAAACTTAGGATGCAGACTTTTGTGTAATTGTTTGCCTCAATTCTGAGCAGATTATCATTTACTGATCTACACCAACTGTCAGCAACTGATGAAGTCATTGGGAATAGTGGCAGCTCTTCACTGCCATTCATGATGAAGGTACTGGTCTGATACTTTGTGAGTGACACTCATAAGGTTATGACTGCTCTCATTCATGTTGTGGTTTCTTCAGATTAGTGGGAACTGATGCAATGGTTTGCATTCTTATTGTTGCTTTTTCTCTTCAATCTCATACACATTGTTATGTATTCACTGTGTGTACATATGTGATGTGACACTGTGATCCATCAGTCCGTTGTCTACACTGCAGGGTATGCAAGCAACTAATGGAATTAACCTTTTGGTGATGACATGCAGGTATTGGTGTTTTGTACAACTGCACGTGTGACAGCGTTGATGGCTGAGCTCTATAAGAAGCTAGGCCTGAACACTCTGGAGATTCACTCCAGGAAGTCACAGGTGTTCCGTACTCGTGTGTCAGATGAGTTCCGGAAATCAAGAGGCGGGGTAATCATGTTCACCTCTGATGTGTCCGCCCGTGGTGTTGATTACCCTGATGTCACACTGGTTGTTCAGGTAAGATTCTTCTGTTGGCAACAGACTTGGGGTTCACTCAAATCCAGGTATACTGGAAATTTACGTCTGTAGATAACAAATATTACGGGAGAAACTTGATTTCACCTGACTTCACAATCTAATGTATTCACTGAAATGATAGTAGGAACTACTGACAGGAAATCTTCTAGTGATAATTGAAGCAATGTCATCTTGAAGTCACTGTGTGTCTATGCATGGTTTATTTGTCTCAAGTTGAGCTTTCAAAGTTGCTTGAGTTCATAGCTCCAGGTTTACTGTTGTGTGTCCTATTTGCCACAACTTGCTCTGGAGATGAAAGCACACTTATGTTGTTGCCTGATGGTTGTGTGTTGTATCTGGCTATGGCAGGTTGGGACACCTTCTGGTCGGGAGCAGTATATCCACCGATTGGGTCGAACAGGGCGAGCTGGCAAGGAGGGTCAAGGTGTGCTTCTCTTGATGCCTTGGGAGGAAGTGTTTTTGCGATCATTGAAGGATATCTCGATTACTCCAGCTCTACCCATAAATGTGAATGTAGCTCTTGCAGACAAGGTATGACTCTTCCTTCTTTCCCTTTTTGGTCTTCAATAGTGGCCATCATGTTGGTACATGATATTTTACCTACATTGCATCGATAGTTGAATTTGTCTTATGTGAAATCCTAGTCCTGTTCTGTACTTTTCCCCTCCTAAACTACTAGTATCCCAAGTTGTCCTTATTGTCTATGTTATCTTTGAAACCCTGTTTTGTTATTTCTTCCAGCTGAACAAAGTTCTACGAGTTGTAAGTGATGACACAAAGGAGAAGGCGTACCAGGCATGGTTGGGGTACTACAACTCGTGTACCATTCTGAAGTGGGACAAAGCAACACTGGTGAAGCGTGCCAATCTCTTCAGCAATAGTTTGGGTCTTGATGAACCACCAATTTTAATGAAGCGAACAGTAGCAATGATGGGATTGAAAAATGTTCCTGGATTACGGTCTGCTTAGGAGTTTTCAGGATGACTGTGATGTCAGTCAGTGCTGCAGTATATTCTATCTCTGAGATACACTTAAAACAGACAAAGAAAAGAATTTGAATTTCAGTCAGTCAGTGATAGTTATTAACAAGTCTGATAGGATAATTTTTTCTACATGCCAGGCTTCTGTCAAACCCTATTCTTTCAGCCAGTGGATCACAACAATTCTTTTTTCTAGTGGTCAGCTGAGGATGATTTCAGAGAAAGCTTTCACTGGTTGCTGTTTCAGAGATAATAATTACAGGACACATTTCTGAGGTGACTATGGAGATTGGGTGTTTAACATGTGTTTTTGACTCTTGCTTGTGTTTAGTTCACAATTTTGCATTAGCAATGGTATACATCTCTCTACATAAGGAAAGCATTTTCAACTGTTTTGTGTTTGGTTTGAAAGTACTCTAACACTAATGTTCTACTTCAGTTTCAGGTTTATATATATATATAATATAGTTTCAGGTTTTGTTTTGTTCTCATTCAAATTTGTATGTGTAGGTGAAGTTTTAACCATCTGATCAAGAGTTTTGAAATCTGGATGCTAGAAATTTATGATACCTTAATGATGCATATTGTGCCAAATACTTGTGATAAATGTTGGCCATTATGGAGTTTGTGATGGGATGTGGTGTTAGTTAGTTCCTCATTCATGGATGAAGTTTGTGTTTATTCACTTTTCTTCAATTATAGTGACGGAAGTTCATTCATCAATTCATCCAATTGCAGGTTGTTTTGGACATGTATAAGATGGATAGTTGTCATTAACGTGATGAAGCTTTTATAAGGCATTTTCATAAGTCTATGTGATGCCACATGCATGCAATGGACGGGTGTAGGTGTAAGTGTGGGGGGAAGGCTTCTTCTTGAGCCCATACTATGTTTAAGGAAAGGATAAAACATTTTTTCAAAGAATAATGCAAATGAGTCCTTGAGGAAAGGTCCCCAGTTTGGAGCAGGGGATGACTAATTTGTAAGGTGCCATCCTCTCTTGAGTCAGAAGACTTACTGACAGTAAGGTCCCCTCCACATACATACACTAGAAATTTTTTACAAGTTCTTTTATGAATAGGTGGAACCAGCACACCACTCACTCATTCCATCTATTAAAAACTTGAAAATGTATGGAAAGGACTGAGAACAGGGCGCCCTTCTGAGAATGAAGGCCCAGTGTGAGGCAAGAGTTGAGCATGGCACGTGAATTCTCAGAATCACCCCATTCAAAATCCTGAGAATGCATAGAGAACCACTGGAATTTTGCTTGTAAGAGGGACAGCTGCGATTTTGTTTAAGAGGAGAGGAGGCACCTTAAACACAAGGTTCATCCTTTTTTTAAAGAGGAAATTCTTGGTTAGGGTGCAATCATCTATTGAGGAAAAAAGTTTACTGGGGGTAAGGCATCATTAACGAACACTAGAAAAACTCTAGTGGTTCTTTGCGTAGTGGAATAAGATCCCAAAACCAGTTACATTGTAGTCAAGTTTTGTATTAGAATGGGCTGCCCATGGCTGATTTTTCGACGCAAGCCTACTTCTAGGTAACAGCTTGCCCCTTCAGGCAAGCCCTCAAGGTGGCAAGATTGTCTGTTGGCTTGCCACCTGGGGCAAGCCTTCTAGGTGGCATGGTTGCACATGAGTGCAAGCATTGGGCAGATGTACTTGGCATAAGATCTGCCATGGGCAGCCTACTCCCCAATGTTAACTGCACCAGTGGGCAGATTCAGCATGCGGAATCCGCTGTGCTTGCTGATTCTGCAAAGGTGAAGAAAATGAATGGCCTATTTGGTGGAAAAATGAGGCTGGACAAATATGGCAGAATATGCCCCCTGGTGCTCATAGTATTATCTGACACAACTCTTGAGATGAGAAACACCTCCATTTCACACAGGTCACTTCCAGTGTTGTGCGGGTATTTAATTTTGTTAATAACCCCTGATTACTTTTTTTTGAAAGTTAGAAATCAAAGAACTGCCAATTTCTGTTTTCAGTGGAAAAGAGATCTCAGTATTCAAGATCTGCCAGTTCTGTGGGGAGAGGGGGGAAGTGGAGTTTGAAAACTCAATGAACCGATGGGTTTCATGAAAGAACCAAACAAGAATCACAGATGTGTGGGCAGTTCTGATTTTCTGAGAACATTGGTTATAAGACTAAAGAACCATCCTGATAACCAGGAGAGTTTGGGGCCATTTCTGATACCCACACAACCGCTGGTCTGTGCCTTCCACAATAGAAGATCAACTCTTTCCATGCCACAACAGTGCTTGCTTTTTCACAATACCTTCTAATTGTTTTCTCTATGGCAGACAAATACAAAAGAGTCTAAATTACATTTCCAATCAAGTGCTCTCTCAATTGGTACATTGCTCCAGTTTTGACAAGGGTGGTGGATGCATTCATAGATACATACCTTTCTAGAGGGAGGAGGATGGTTCCGAAGTGGGTATAGAAGCAAGAGAAACTGCACTTGAGTGGATAACTAGTTATATGCTTGCAACATGATATGAACACACACGAGTTTGTTTTCCCTTTCCATCAGCATCCAGCTGCCAAGTAGTACGAGGCTGAACACAAATTGAAATATATTATGTAGGAGAACTGCAGAAGCATTAGGAGTATGTATATATGTATAAGAGTTCTCTGTGAGTTACTGCAAGTACAAAATCATGGGGCAAAGTAAAATACGCTTAAAAGGTAAGAGATAGCCATTTGCAGATTCCAAAATCAAATGGCATTTATTTCATCTGTAAGAATTTTACCTTGTACTACAAAGCTAAAGATGCAAACCTTTAGCTCAAAACCTTGACCTTACTATGATGGATCTTGTAAGGAGCAAGAAGCTAGAACCCATCAAGGTGGAGGAAAATTTCCCTACACAGTTGCAGTAAGATTCTTCTGCTGCTCAATGGTTTGCTGTGGGATATTTGCAGGAACCTGTGGCTGCTGCTGCTGCTGCTCTTTCCATTGCTGAGGGGTGAGAGCTTTGCGGATGGAAAGTGCGTGGATTTCTTTCATCTCCTCACTCAGAGCAGCATTCACGAGTCGGTGCCGCTCAAGGAGCCTCTTCCCCTCAAAGGCTGCTGAGACAACTTGAATGTCAAAGCTCGCTCCACATCTGCAAAACTTAACAATTTAGCCATTTGACTGAGAGAACCCATTTGTGATGTCCTCAGCTTCTTCTTCAGGAGTCTGAACCCCAAGAATCTTCTAGAGTTCAGAGGGGCAAACCCAACAAAATCCCTTCACTGTATCCAGAGGCTACTACTGTCTACATCGCTTATGAGCATGCAAACGGTCCATGAATATATAAATCAACATGAACCAATGCACTCTTCACCAGGGGAAGAAGCTGGACGAGGGTGTGAACAAAACACAGCAAATCCTATCACTGTACCCAGAGGGTACTTTTCCAACCATGGCTAAAGAGCATGCAAACACTCCTTGAACACAAAAGAACATAATGAAGCAATGCACTCCACACAGAGAAGGGAGAAGCTGGATCGGGATCATGTGACTGAGCTTTTCCTTCTGCATACCAACATATTATAGCTACATGTTCAACAAGTTTCACACTAGAAAAAGGTTACTAAGTTGAGCATCTTCGAACGTACTGAGAATGTCCTTGCGTTACAAACGCTTAAAATATCTTGCAAACAAATCCTCCATGAACGCACATAAAACAAGATGATTGATGACTCTCGATGCATTCTGTACCTAAGGGTGGGTGGGGAACAGGATGCAAAACCCGCCAAAATGAGGAATGAGTCTGCTGCCTTCTTCATGCTAAGAACATCAACTTTCTCACACTCGTAAGCAGCTAGCTGCTAACTAAGAAGGTTTTGTTCAACTCACCCGCCAGAAGTATCTACCACATCCTGTGCACAGCACGTCCCCATTATATCCATCACACCGGCAGCCCAACACACATCCAATACACATCACTGTGTCAGTAATGAACTTTTTGTGCCAACAGTTCCACAAATCCTCATAGCTCCTGTCCATACTGAGAGAATGGACGACATGCGTACAAGAAGAGCAAGTCAGGGACTGGCTAAGTTGCTCCGGGTTTCTGAACATTCCAGAACTTAGTAGAAAAGATCTATGTTCAGTTGTACGACTGTGTGCTTCTCCATTGATAGATGGAAGAAAAGGTGATCGATCGCTTCAGGTCTGAACTTCGAGCAAATGCGGGCGGACTTTTGGCAGGCTCCACTGGATCAACGCAGTGCAGCAAAATTCGACAATGAATCTGGGTCCCGCACAGGATTAGATACTGAAGAAGCGATCAACCTTCTTCCTAAACAATAGCGCTGCTACCTTTCGCGTTTAGCAACAACGTTCTTTACAAGTATCACTCCCTGCAGCATAAAGCAGAACGATGTCCAAGAATCATCGGGCATATCTAGATGCTAGAAATCACGGATTTTAAGACGAGAAAGAAGTACACAAACATGACAAGAGCGTGGAATCTGGAAGACGCGTACATCTCTCCAGGAGAAATTCTGAAGACAAAAGAAAGCACAACAAGGACAGACTGAATTTTCTCGTGACCGGCACTGGCAGCAGTCCGGAGCTCCGATTCTGCATCTTCTCAACAAGACAAAGAAGCTCTGGCTTCCGGTAAGTTCGGTATCGAGACCAGAAAACTACAATCCGAAGTGCATGTCGTCTAGCAAGGCTCAACGAACAAGTTCTGGAAATTTTCTGCAGAGAAAGATTTGAGCCCGTCCACGAGCGAAAAACAAGAACAAAACTGGTTGGCTGTAGACCAAGATCTGAGTATATTTAGGGAGATGGTTTTCCAGCAATAATAACATCAGATCGCCGAGAGAGAGAGAGAGAGAGAGAGAGAGAGAGAGAGAGAGAGAGGACCGGCCGGCGGGTGGCGACATTCGAGCAAGTGCGAAAGAACGCAGACAAATTGTGAGAAAAAAAGTGGACGAGGGAGGGAGGGAGCGGCTAATACAAGGTGCACTGGTTGTAATTTGATGGTGAGCGTCGCCTCCACTGAAGCCTTGGATACACCTCCCATAGCTGCTGAATCCAAGCTCTCCAAGAAGAAAGAAGAAGAAGAAGAAGAAGACGAAGAAACGCAAACGCAGAAGCTGGACAACAAGGACAAGACAAAAGAGGAAGGAAACTCCGAAATTCGTCGACGGTTTGGTTGTGTGTTCGTCTATTATCCAAAATTTGTGGAGATTATATAGCGAACTTTGCCAGGTGCGGGGGAGAGGGCTGGAAGGGAGGGGGGGAGGAAGGGAGGGA
>Ga0209208_10006594_pt1 | contig 15980 bp, 16 predicted proteins | sample S1TSphfallax_3_FD_187694 | JGI IMG/M metagenome (GOLD analysis project Ga0209208, IMG submission 187694) | Host-associated microbial communities from peat moss isolated from Minnesota, USA - S1T2_Fd - Sphagnum fallax MG (SPAdes) (version 2) | ecosystem: Host-associated > Plants > Peat moss >...
GCATCGATATACTTGGAAATGAATCTCACCATCTCTCCAGAAGCACGGCAGTATCAGGCCGATTACCCCGACGCGATTAGAAATGGTTTCAGTCTGATGGGTGGGCTCTTAAAGCTTTTTGCGCTAGTTGGAACTATTGCAGGATCGGTTGGTGCTGCGCTCCTACTGCTTGGTAGTACGAGGGCTTTGCCGTACATATTTTCAGCGGGACCGTTGATAGCTGTCGCTGCCTACCTGAATGCGCCGCAATCGACCTACCCAAGTGTTGAGCCGATTCTGGCAGAGATTCTTTGGTGTGCAACATCTGCCGCTTGGGCGGGCGTCGTGGCGTTGACGTGGGTGCTTTCTCGCGGACCGGGAGGCGGGAATAGCAGTCAGCCTTCCCCATAGCCGCCGCTAGTCATCGTCAGCAGCGGTTCACACCCGGTCATACGGACAACACTGCGTGTGAATCCACGGCCAACGTCACCGAGCGCGGGCCAACTATTTCGTGTCGCTGCGAGCGGCGCGCCATTGGCTGGCACTGGCCCGCGATGGCTGGAAGTGGAGCGGGCGATGGGAATGGAAAATACCGCTCTGATACCCATAATCCTTTGAAATCCGAGCCTTACGAGGTTGGCGAAGCCCTGCGTGTGATTATTGTGTGAAAATCGATGCTACACGAGCCAACACCAGCCAGTCCCAGCCAATAGGAGGTCGCCATTGCGGGCGTGGCCGTTACTGTAGAGCCAAGACTAGTTTGATACCCGCTTCTACTTCGCGCAGTGATTCGGCAGGCAATCGGCTCACCTTCTCGGTCAAGAGACTCTTGTCCAAGGTAATGAGCTGGGACACGTTGACGACCGAGTCATGTGGCAGGCGGCTGACTCGGCGTGAAATCCGAACGTTGCCGGGCGCGGCCGCCAAACGCATATTCGACGTGATCGTTGCGCAAACCGATGTACGGATTGCGCTTTCGTTAAACTCGTCAGACTGAACCACGAGCATCGGCCGTCGGTACCCCGGCCCAGAGCCTACAGGGTCGCCGAGGGACGCCCACCAGATCTCTCCTCGGCGCACTACCAGTTCTCTTTGGCTATGGACCGTGCCTGCGCGTTGGCAAGTAGCGGTTCGACCGCCGAATCCTCTCCGCCATCTCCGTAAACGGCGTCGAGCTTCTCGCGGACACCTGAAAATCTCTCCCTGTTGACGAACGCAGACACCGCATTGGCATACAGTTCGCTGCGGGACCAGCCGCGCGTTTTGGCGAGCCGCTCGGCCTGCTCGAAGATTTCATCTGGGATCGAGATCGCCGTTTTCATTCTTCTTAGTATAACTGTGGTTATACCATCGCGCAACGAGCCGGGAATCGAAGGGCCGCGCCACCGAATGCTTGAGCCGCATTACCACATTGGCGCTGCACTACCCAATCTTGATGCAGGCCGGTCCCACTGCAAGGGAGCGGTCCCGATCAAAAGAGGGGATCGGAGCCTGCGTGCGATGCCAAAGTCGGTGGCCTCGTTGGTATCAGACCAATCGGCTTCTCCAGCGGCGCCTAGATTACCGGCTGTTTCCGCAATCGGAGCGCTGGCCAGGAGTTCCGCAACACGGGCAAGCGAAATCCGCCCCTCAAATCCCCGTCCCGTTTCAAGCCGCTCCCTAAGCCCCCTAACCGCAGCGGCGGCTAATAAATATCCCGTCGCGTGATCAAGGGCCTGCACCGGCAGAGGTGTCGGACGATCCCGCCCAAGCGCCCTCATGCCGGCGTCAGCTATTCCGACGCTCATCTGCACGAGGCTATCGAATCCCCGTCGATGCCGCCACGGTCCAGTCCAGCCATACGCGTTCAACGAAACATCAACCAGGCCCGGTCGAGTCTCGCGACGCAAGCCCGTACCTAGCCCGAGATTCTCCAGTGCATCTGGGCGATATCCATGGACCAAGATATCCGCTCGACTCAGCAACTCGATCAATCTGGCTCTGTCCTCTGCGTCGCGCAGATCCAGCCTCGCGCAGCGTTTTCCGAGTGTCACGTCAGGAACCACTCCCGGTTCGTCCCATGTGGGAGGATCTATCCTGAGCACATCCGCCCCCAATCCAGCCAGAAATCGAGTTGCCACGGGGCCAGCAAGCACGCGTGTCAGATCGAGGACTCGGACGCCATGTAATGGACGGTCGCATGTTGCAGCAGATACTGGCTGGGCGAGATCGTCGGTTGCACGAGCATCAATCAGCGGCTCTCGCGTGACCGCCAGTCCCTGCGGGTGCGTTTGCCATTCCGAAAGCGATCGCATCGCCGCTGCGCATCCCTTGTTTCCCACGATTGCCGTCTCGAGGTCGTCCGCTTTCCAGCGCGCAACGGCCGCACCGACCGCATGTCTGTCGGGTGCCGCACCCAACACCGAGAGGGCCGCCGCCCGATGATGAGGCGCGTTGGTATGGAGGCGGATCCAGCCATCTCTCGTCTCGTAGTCGCCTGCAATAGGGTCCCACAGTGCGGGCAGGGTCCAGTCAATCGGTCGGAGCGAAGACCCGAACCAAAGGGAGGCAAGGCGCCGATCGACTTGGACATGTGGCCTTGCGCCGAAAGCTGCCGTCACGAAATCAGCAACTGCAAGCCCGGCGGCACCGACAGCCGCCGCAGCGAAATCCGACACAGGAAAGATCGACGAAAGACTTCCGGAACCGCAAAAAGATACGTCGCTTCCAATGGCACACTCGCTGCCCGAGCGTCGCGCCATTGCCGCTAGAAATCTTCGGACATGAGTATCCTCGCTTGCTGGCGTTGCGCTCGATTCGATAATGATTGAGGATTTTCGACTCATCGCGGGCACCCACGTTATCCGATGCCGGCATGATTGCCATGCGATAACATGTCGTCAATCTTGATTGATTGAATCAATGTATGGCGGACGGACCATGGCGAACTATTACTCCGCGGTGCAAGCAGCAGCCCGACTCAAGGTGTCACGCCAAACGCTATATGCCTACGTGAGTCGCGGGCTGCTGCGATCTCATGCCGGGGAGAGTCATCGTGATCGTCGCTATCTCATCGCCGAGGTCAACCAACTGGCTACGCGGCGGTCTCGGGCTCGAAGCCCAGTCCGGGCGGCGAGAGGTGCGCTCGATTGGGGCATGCCTGTCGTAGAGTCGTCGATCTGCTCAATCGACGCCGGTCGTCTCTATTATCGGGGCAAGAATGTGCTGTCGCTGATTGATACACACAGCGCGGAAGACGTTGCGGCCTTGCTCTGGCAGTGTCCAAAGCAGGAGGCATTCGCATCGGTCCCGCCTTTGTCGGCAAAGGTTTCAAGCGGACGATCCGATCCGAACACGCCAAAGTTCCTCGTGTCTTCTTTTGCAATGGCGGGGCGCTATCTTCCCGTTGATTCATGGCAAGCAGCTGGTGGTCGTTCCGCGCGCCCCTTGGGGGATCTCGTTCGCATAATGGCTGGCTGTGTAGTTCGCGCGCGGGCGGACGCCGAATCGCTGCGCCAGCAATGTGCTGCAGCCTGGAATCTTACTCCGAAGAATGCGCGGCTCGTCGAGGCTGCCCTGATTCTGTGTGCGGATCACGAACTGAACGCATCGAGCTTCACGGTCCGCTGCATCGCCTCTACTGCGGCAAGCCTGCACGCCTGCCTACTCGGCGGACTGGCAGCGCTATCCGGGCCGCGCCACGGTGGAATAACGACGCGCGTCGAAACCCTATGGGCCGAGGTAGGCGACGCTATGAACCTCGAAGCTACCCTACGGGCAAGGTTGGAACGCGGAGACGATCTGCCTGGCTTCGGACACCCGCTTTACCCCGACGGAGATATTCGCGCGTCCGCCATTCTTGAGAGTCTCCCGGGCCGGCGACAGCGTTGGCGACCGATCGCCCGAGCCGTCGAACAGCTCACGGGACAGCGTCCTTCACTCGATTTTGCGTTGGTCGCCCTGCGAAGACATTTGCAGCTTACGGTGGGGGCCGCGTTCGGCATCTTTGCCCTTGGGCGTTCCATCGGGTGGATTGCACACGCTCTTGAACAACGCTCGCGAGGGACGCTTATTAGGCCACGTGCGGCGTATGTGGGACCACCGCCCGAAGATTTGGAATGAGCCGATGCTGATCCGGAGTAATAGTGTCAGATTGGTTGGCCGGCATTCGCCAGCGATTGTTGGAGATTGGAGCGGGCGATGGGAATCGAACCCACGGCTCAAGCTTGGGAAGCTTGGGTATTACCATTATACGACGCCCGCAGCGTGTCCGATTCTAGTCGCGTTTCCTGGGGTCGGCAAATCGCAGACCGGTGTGCGCTGATCGAGACGTCGGTGGCGCCGCCGTGTTTCATGGCATAGTCTGCCGTGGTGAACTCGCCCGGAAAGCGGCTGGCATCGCCGCGCGACAGATCGGGTTTAGAGAGGGGCGAGCTTTCGGCGGCGCGCCAATATGCCGAGTCCACCGAGGCCGGCAAGGAGCATGGGCAGCGCGGGCGGCAGGGGAACCGGCGTCACCGAGGCGAGTTCCCAATAGCCGCCGTCCGTGATGGCGGGTGTGGATCCCGCTGCATTGAAACTGTTGTCGGCATTGCCGATGGCATTGGGATAATTTGCATCCGCCGTACCGGCGGCGTTCGCAATCTTGAACGGCGAACTCTCCGGCGTAGTCCCAGAAACGCTGAAGGGGCTGACTAGATAATAGCCGTTGGTTGGCGCCGATGGCGCTTGCGCGCCCGTCGCAGGCGTGTCCAAAGCGCTGGTTGCCCAAGTCGTCGCGGCCAGGGTCGTCGTCGCCAGATTGGCCAGACTTACGCTCAGCCCGTCTCCCGCAGTGTACGAAAAAGCGACTATCGTTGCGGTCGTGGCGCTACCGCTGGTGTAATAGTTCGGCCCGAGGTCGGGGTTCGAACCCGTGTAAGCGGTCAATGCAAATGACGACAGCTGCAATTCGAGGCTGCCGCTCGGCGTGGTCGAGTACGCTGCCGGATTTTCGCTGGTCGGTACCCATGCGAAGGTCACATCCACCGTCGCGGCCTTCGCCAGCACCGGCATGCTGGTGGTCAGGAGCACGGCCAGTGCGGCATAACGATTCATGCTCGGACAGTAGCGGGCGAGTGCCCGGTTTCCGTGTCAGTCCTGTGAACTTTGCGTAACAAGGCGCAGCGCCTCGCACGCGGGGAACTCTCAGCGCTCGCTCCAGTCTAGTTGCTGGCAATGAGGCACGACGTAAGTCCATGATTGTAAAGTTTTATTAAAAACAAACAAGCTTTCAGGAGAACCGTTTGGAAATGTCCCGACTCGGTCTATTGGCTCTCGCTCTGATCGCGCTCAGCGCCTGTGATTTGACCAACTACGACGTCGGGGGCACCGTCACCGGCCTGACCGGATCGGGTCTTGTGCTCGAAGACAATCTCGGCGACAGCCTTTCGATCACCGGCAATGGAACGTTCACGTTTTCCTCGGGCGTAAAGAACAGCGATGCGTACTCGGTCACGGTGGCAACGCAACCGTCGAATCCGACCCAAACATGCACGGTACACAACGGCTCCGGGACCATCGACAAGGCGCCGGTCACGCACATCATCGTGACCTGCACCGAGGCCGGGCAATTCGCCTATGTGGCCAATCAGGATTCCAGCGACATTTCGGTGTTTGCGATCAATGCGACCACGGGTTATCTGACCCAAGTCGCCGGCTCACCCTTCGCCGCCGGCGGGACGACGCCGGTATCCGTGGCCGTGGATCCGAATGGCGCCTACCTCTACGTCGCGAACAATGGCTCGAATACGGTGTCGGTCTTTTCGATCGAGGCCGGCACCGGCCTGCTCACGCAAGTGGGCGAAGCCGTCCCCACCGGCAGTGCACCGGTAGCCGTGATCGTCGACCCGTCCGACAGCTTCGTGTTCGTCGCGAATCAAGGATCGAACAACGTCTCCGCGTATTCGATTTCCTCGGGACAGCTGACCGAGTTGACCGGCTCGCCCTATGCCGTCGGCGCGGGTCCGAGCGCATTGGCAACGGATCCCGGCAGCAACTTCTTGTACGTCACCAATTACACCGCCGGCACCATCTCGGCGTTTTCGATCGAGGCCGCCTCCGCCACACTCAGCGGGATTTCCGGATCACCGTTTGGCGCCGGCGCGGGCGCCAATTCGATCGCCGTCGATCCCACCGGCACCTTTGCCTATGTCGCCGACGAAGCCGCGGCGACGATTGCGGCCTTCTCGATCGCGAGTGCTTCTGGGGCGCTGGCGCCGATCAGCGGCTCGCCCTACAACACGGGATCGGATGTCGAAGCGATCGCGGTCGACCCGGCCGGCGCCCACGTGTACGCCGCGAATGCGACCGCAGCCAATGATGTCGCGGCCTACAGCATCACGCCGAGTTCCGGTGCCTTGACGAGCGTGGGTGCAAACGTCGGCGCAGGCTCGCTGCCGGCTTCCCTGGTCGTCGATCCGGCGGGAACCTTCGCCTACGTCGCCAATGCCGATTCGAACGACGTGACGGTTTATGCCATCGACGGTGGCACGGGTGTCTTGCGTGCGGCCGGCGGTTCTCCGTTCCTTGCCGGCAGTGCCCCGCGCTCGATCGCAGTGCATTGAGACGGTTCAGGTCGCCGCGGGAAATGGCGCGACGTCGCGCGTCCAACCGAACGGGTCCGGCGCGCGCCGTTCCTGGATGGCCAACAAGGCGCCGCGCAGCTGTGCCGCCACCGTGTCGGTGCGCGTCGGCACGTATTGCCGGCCGTCTGCCTCGACCAGAGCGCTGATCGGGCTCACGATCGCGGCTGTGCCGCAGGCGAACACCTCGGTGCACCGGTCGCTGTCGATTTGCGCCAGCAACTCGGCCAGCGCGATCGGCCGCTCGTGGACTTCGAAGCCCAGATGCCGGGCGAGCGTGATCAAGGACTTGCGCGTCACGCCGGGCAGTATCGCGCCATCGAGTTCCGGTGTGTGCAACACGCCGTCGATGACCACGAACACGTTCATGCCGGATAACTCTTGAATCCAACGCTGCTCGCGGGCATCGAGCCAGAGCGCGACCGTGAGGCCTCGGACGACGGCGGCGGACGAGGCGCGCAGCGATGCCGCATAGTTCGCGGCGGCCTTCGCGGCGCCGACGCCGCCGACCGCGGCGCGCACGTCATGACGTTCGATCGCCACGCGGATCGGGCCGGCGGCATAGACCTCGACCGGGTTCGCGATCACCATGAAGCGGAAGCTCGTGGAGTTGCGTAACAGATAGCCGGCTTCCGTGCCGAACAGAAAGGGCCGCAAGTAGAGCGACTGGCCGGAAGCACCGGGGACGAGACGGTTGCAGGCGCCGGCGACGGCGTTGATGGCCGCGAAGAACAAGGCCTCGGGCACGACGGCCATCGACAGCCGCTCGGCCGAGCGCGAAAGCCGCGCCCAATTTTCCTCGGGCCGGAACAGATTGGGCCAGTCGCGTGCAATGCGGTAGGCCTTGAGACCCTCGAACACGAGCTCGGCATATTGCAGCGCGCGGGCGCCGGGCAGGATTTCGATGGGTCCATACGGCAGCAACTCGCCCTCGTTCCAGGCGCCGTCCGTGAATTCGGCTTGGAACATGACCGGCGCCGCCACGGCCCCGAATCCCAGGCGCTCCGGCAGCGTGAAATTATCCAACGCGGCGGCGACGCCGGGCGCTGTGCGGTATGAGGCCATGCACTATGCTCGTAGCTTAAGTTCGGAAGCGCTCGTCGACCGGAACATCCAAGGCAACTGCCAAGCGGTTGGTTTGGTTGGCGAGCCCGACGATCGCAAGCAACTCGCCATACTGTGCTGCCGACATGCCCTTGGCCCAGGCGCTTGCGCCATGCGAAGCGATGCAATAGCGGCAACCGGTGGTGATGCTCACGGCCATGTAGATCAGCTCCTTGGTCAGCGGATCGAGCACGCCCGGACCCATCACCTCCTTGAGATCGGACCAGATGCGTCGCAGGTTCTGGGGATCGTGGGCGAGATATTTCCAAAAATTGTTGATCCAATCGGTCTTGCGACTGGCCATGATGTCGTCGTAGATGGCACGCACCTCGGGTGAGGCGTCGGCGTACTCGATCGGCGCGAACGAGGCGCCCGGGGCGGTTGTGCCGGTCGGTGCGGTCATGCCAGGCAGGATACGGGATCGTCGGCGAATTATCACTCGCCGAAGGATGCGCGCGCTCGAGGCTGCGCGCATCGGCTAAGCTGCGCAGCGTTTGCACATTTCAACAGGTGGTCCTCTCGTGAAACTTGCCTTGATCGTGGTCGGAGCGTGCTTGCTCGCGGTGCTCGCCGTGCTCGCCGTCTGGGCTTGGGCTCCGGACCGGGCCCGTGCTGATTTGGAATCGAAATATCTCGACGACCCACACGACTATCTCGAGGTGGCCGGAGTGCGACTGCACGTGCGCGATACCGGCTCGCGGAACGCTCCGGCGATCGTGTTGCTGCACGGCTTCGGCTCGAGCCTGCAGACTTGGGACGCTTGGGCACACATCCTCGCGGCGGACCATCGGGTGATCCGCCTCGACTTGCCGGGCGCGGGCTTGTCGGGACTCGACCCGAACGGAGATTACAGCGATCCGCGCACCTTGCAAATACTCGACGCGCTGTTCGATCGCCTGGGTGTGGCGCATGCGACCATCGTGGGTAATTCGCTCGGCGGGCGTCTCGCTTGGAAATTTGCGGCGACGCGTCCGCAGCGCGTCGATCACCTGATCCTGGTCTCACCCGACGGATTTGCGAGCCCGGGCTTCGAGTACGGCAAGGCTCCGGAGATTTCCCCGTCGCTGAAGCTCATGGAGTACTTCCTGCCCAAGAGCCTGCTGAAAATGAGCCTCGCTCCGGCTTATGGGGAGCCGTCACGGCTCAGCGAGCCGGTTCTCGATCGATACTACGATTTGTTGCGCGCACCCGGTGTGCGCGAGGCGATGCTCGCGCGCATGCATCAATCGCTGCTCGTCGACCCCCGGCCGCTGCTCGCCTGTATCCAAGCCCCGACACTGTTGCTGTGGGGCGCAAAGGATCGCATGATCCCGATCACGAATGCGGCCGACTATTTGCATGCCATACCGGGAAGTCGCCTGGTCTCGTTCGCAGATTTGGGACACGTTCCGCAAGAAGAAGCACCGGCTGCCTCCTTGGTCCCTGTCTTGACGTTTCTCCACGACGGATCCGGGTAAACTCACAGAACGTTTGACGCGCCGCCATACTCTACGGCCCAAGATTCCACGGCCCCAAGATTTTTAGCACGAGGACGATACCCGCCATGCTGAGCACTCGAGCTGAACTGAACTGCGGATTCGCAGCGGCCCTCGCGCTCGCCGCAGCGGCCGCCCTCCTGCGCGTGACACCCGCTGAGGCGGCCCTCGGAGCGCCCTATGCGTCGATCGCGAGCGACCAAACCACGTTCAGCGCGAGCATCAAAGCGACCCCGCACGGCGGTTACACCGTGCACGAGCTGACCCTGCCGTCCGGCACCGTGGTGCGCGAGTACAGCGCCGTCAACGGCACGGTGTTCGCGGTCGCGTGGAACGGACCCGCCAAACCCAATTTGAGTCAATTGCTCGGGAACTACTTCGCCGACTTCATCACCACCGCGAAGACCACGCCGGGCGGTCGCAACCATCTGAGTCTTTCGCGCAGCGATCTGGTCATTCAGGCCGGCGGCCACATGCGAGCGTTTTTCGGGCGGGCCTTTCTGGTGGGCGCCATCCCGGCGGGAGTTTCCAGCGATGAACTGCGCTAGGGTGTTGCCGATGCAAGCGAAACGCATGCTGTTGATTGCCACGCTCCTGGTCGGACTCGGCGCCTGCGGCGGCAAGTCCACGCTGTCGAGCGGCGGCAGCGGCGGCGGCAGTAACGTCACGGGGTCCGCCGCGAATGTCGCCACCGCGGTCGTCAACGCGGGGCCTTCGGGCGACGTCAACACGCTGTTCACGACCGTGACGGTCTGTGCCCCCGGGAGCAAGAGCAATTGCCAGACCATCGACAACATCGAGATTGACACCGGCTCGAGCGGGCTGCGCATCCTGGCGAGTGCCTTGACCGCGAATCTGCCCATCCAGACCGATAGCAACGGGAACTCGCTCGCCGAGTGCACGCAGTTCGTCTCCTCGTACAGTTGGGGTCCGGTCGCCCTCGCGGACGTGACGATTGCGAGCGAAACGGCCTCCTCCCTCCCGGTGCAAGTCATCGGCGCCGCAAATTTTGCGAGCGTGCCGGCGGCCTGTGCGGCCACCGGGAGCGAAGAGGACACCATCCAGGCGTTCGGCGCCAACGGCATTCTCGGTGTCGCGACCGAGGCCCAGGATTGCGGCGCCGCCTGCGCGAGCAGCAGCACGTTCGGCTTCTACTACGCCTGCTCTTCGGCCACGAATTGCGTGCAGACCATTTTGGGAACCGCGAGCCAGCTGCAAAATCCGGTGACCTACTTCGCAACCGACAACAACGGTGTGATTATCGAACTGCCGAGCGTCTCCGGCACGGGTGCCGAGTCCTTGACGGGCGCGCTCGTGTTCGGAATCGACACCGAGAGCAATAACGCGTCGTCGGGCACCGCGACCCTGTTGCCGGTGCAGGTCGGCACGGGCTATTTCACCGTGAGCCTGAGCGGCACGTTCTACGACCAGAGCTTCCTGGACACCGGCTCGAACGGCTATTACTTCACCGACAGTTCGCTGACTGAGTGCGCGGATGCCGGCGCCGCGGGCTTCTACTGTCCCACGAGCACGACGAGTTTTACGGCGATCGTCTGCGGCTACGAGGACAGCGGCAACTGCACGGGTGCGCCGCAAGAGAGCATCTCGTTCAGCATCGGCGATGCCGATACGCTATTTTCGGAGAACGCGGCCTATACCGTCTTCCCGACGCTCGGCGGCAGCTTTCCGACCGGGGAAACCGTCGACTTGGGGTTGCCGTTCTTCTTTGGGCGCAACGTATACGAGGCGTTCGAGAACAAGTCGACGTCCAAGGGCTCGGGACCCTACTACGCGTTCTGAGCCGGCGCATTCCGAGCCGGCCTGAATCCTAGGCCCGACCGCTGGCCTCGATCTCGACCAGCAGATCTTCGCGACAGACGTCGGCTCGCAAATAGACGATGGGCGTATCGCTCGGCAGGATCTTCGCGGTTTCGGCTGCTATGCAGCCCAGGTCCGCGGGCCTGCGCACGTAAACCTTGAACGTCATGGTGTCGAGGCGAAAACGCGGCGCGCCGAGCACGCGATTGGTCTCGTCGATCACGGCCGCAATATTGGTGAACGACTCCCGCGTCTGCGCCGCCGGATCGCCGGCATGGCGCGTTTCATGACCGACGATGCTCGCGGTTCCCGAGACGAACAAGTTGCTGCCGCCGGCATCGGCCAAAAGACTCGCGCGCGCGAAGATTGGCGGCTGATCGCCATATTGAGACGGGTAGTGATAGGCGCTCGTCTGGCGCGGATTCTCGATCGCGATCGGCTGCTGCCGCGCGGCAAGGAAGTAGATCGACAAGGGACTGCCGGCGTCCGAGCCCAGGGCGCATGCAGCCGGTACCCCGCCCGCGGTCGCTTGCCCTGAGTGCACGAAGGCGCTCTTGCGCGCCGCGTTGAAATGGCGGTACCGCTCGTCGCCGTCGGTCTGCGCATTGATCTCGGGAAGATAGTTCCAAATCCTGACTAGATGCGGATAGCCGGCCGCGTGTATCGAGGCAAAAATCTGCCGATAAGCCAGTTCCGTCGCGTGCACAAGCGCGGCGGCGCCGGGCGCTGCCGCGCCTGGCAGGCGCAGCGACCCGAACATCCAGGGTCCGGCACGCCGATACTGCAGGTGGCCGCTGCTCAGGACTTCGCCGGCCGCGGCGAATCCGGCGTCGCCGGCGAGGCGCCAGACCTCGCAGATGTCTGCGCCGAGGCTCGGCGTCATGCTCGCGGCCATCGGAACTTCGCGCATGGCGATCGGCGGCGGACGGTCGAAGCCAACCACGCCGAGCACCCCCTGCCACCAAGCATCGGGCCGCGTGGCGAGTTCGCCGACGGCGACGTAGTGTGGCTCCAAGCCCGCGGCCATCATCACGCGAGCAGAGCCTCGAGCGCATTGGCATAGGTCGCACGCACGAGATCCGGACTGCCGACGGTGTAGCCCAAGTCGCGTACCAGTCCGTTGTCCAGGCCGTAGATCCAGCCGTGCACTTGCAGGAATTGGCCGCGCTCCCACGCATCTTGCAGAATCGAGGTCTGGCAAACGTGCGTCGCCTGTTCGATGACGTTGAGCTCGCAGAGGCGGTTTTCCCGCGCGGGAATGCCGGGGACGCGCAGCAACTGTGCATCGTGCTGCTCGCGTACGTCTTGCACGTGGCGCAGCCAGTTGTCGCTGAGACCCACCCGTTCGTTCGCGAGCGCGTAGCGCACGCCGCTGCAAGCGTAGTGGCCGCAGACGATGATGTGCTCGACCTTGAGCACGTCGACCGCGAACTGCATGACGGACAGGCAGTTCAGATCCGTGTGCACGACGACATTGGCAACGTTGCGGTGGACGAACAATTCACCGGGCGGAAGCCCGACGATCTCGTTGGCCGGCACCCGGCTGTCGGAGCAGCCGATCCACAGGTATCTGGGCGATTGCTGGTGGGCGAGCCGGGAGAAGAAGTCCGGGTCCTGGCGCAGGATCTTGGCAGCCCACGCGCGATTGCTGTCGATCAAATGCTGCAGCGAGCTCATTGCGGGCCAGTCTAGCGGTTTATCGCGACCTGCGTCACGCCGGATCTCAGCAGCGCTCGCCCGGCGGCGCTATACTTGGCTCATAACGGACGGCTAAAGTGAAGGATTTTCAGCGGAATGAGCATCAACGACGTGACTCCCGGCAAAACCGTGCCGGAGGAATTCAACGTGATCATCGAGATTCCGATGAACGCCGATCCGATCAAGTACGAGGTCGACAAGTATTCGGGCGCCCTGTTCGTGGATCGATTCATGATGACCGCGATGCATTATCCGGCCAATTATGGCTACGTGCCGCAGACCATCGCCGACGACGGCGATCCGGTCGACGTGCTCGTGCATACACCCTTTCCCCTGCTGCCCGGTGTCGTGGTCCGCTGTCGGGCGCTCGGCGTACTGCGCATGGATGACGAGGCCGGCGGCGACGCGAAACTGCTGGCCGTGCCGACCGACAAGATTTGTCCGCTCTACGTCCATTGGCGCAGCATCGCCGACGTGCCGGAGATCCGGCTCAAACAGATCCAGCATTTTTTCGAGCACTACAAAGACCTCGAGTCCGGCAAATGGGTCAAGGTCGTCGGATGGGCGGGTATCGACGTGGCGCACGCCGAGATCCTGGAGAGCATTCGGCGCTATCAGGATCGCTTCTAGCCGGCCCGCCCATCGGGTACTTTGCCCTTTTCATCCCACCTTGAATCGCTCCTTGAAGACTTCGACGAGATGCGGATCGTGCAGCGACCGCGTCGCCCGCGCGATCGCCGCGCTCTGACAGCTGCGCGCTGCGCCGAGTGTCGCCAGGTCGTGGTTCGACGCGGGCACGGGGCAGACCCGGGTCGCCGCAACGCTCAGACGTCGATACAGAGTGCGCAGCCCGGCGTCCGTTTGCAGGTTCAAATCGCCGTAACGGACCACGACGGACGGGGCATCGTTGTCCGGGGTCGCCGCGGCTGCAGCTCCGACGCCGGCGCAAGCGAGCAGCAGTATGGCGGCGGTCCCGGGGAGGCGGACGCGCGCAGAATCGATGAGGTTTTTCATGGGGGAACTCCTGGATTTGGGATGATTCGTCAACACCCCTAGTTGGCCGCAAGACGGTCCCTAGCGTCTGCCGGCGGGCCTCGAACTCGTCCCCGACACCGACGATTTCGTCCCCTGCCACCCATCGCCCAAGCCCAGGACCCGCACGATTGCGCTAGGCTAGCGGCGTGTCCGACTCCAGCACGACCAATGCGACTGCGCACGGCTTCTTCGCCAAGGGCGGCATCGCACGCGAGATGCACGTACGCCAATTCATCGGCATCGTTTGCGCGTTCTGGCTCTACGTGACGATCTCCGACGTGGTGTACGCACACAGCATGCGCACCGGGATCTCGCACCTCGCCGGCGTCGATATGCTGTTCGTCAGCTGGGACGTGCGGGTCCTGCAGCATGTTTTTCTTCTGCCCGTGCTCATGGTGTCCTTGTGGGCGGCACTGATCATCGAGTGGCGGCCGCTGTGGCTCACGCTGCCCTTGCAACTGGTGCTCGCGGCGGCCTTCGCGGCGATCGGGTATCCCGCGATGTTGCTCGCGCAGGTATTGATCAATGGCGGGCAGATGCCCGATCAAGAACTGGCCGCGCACCTCGGCAGCGCGTGGCGGGACCCCGCCCTGCAGTCGCTCTGGCTCGCGAGCTTCGTCGCCTTCCTGCCGGCCTACGGCTTCGGACTCGCGTTGGTTCGCGGCGCGATTCTCTACACACGCTATCGCGACACGGAACTGCGCGTGGCCGACTTGGAGCGCAAATGGAGCGCCGCGCGTCTCGCGGCGCTGCGCATGCAGCTCTCCCCGCATACGTTGTTCAACTTGCTGCACACGATCCGCGGCAACATCGAATGGGAGCCACGCGTGGCACAATCCATGGTCGTGCAGCTCGCCGACCTGCTGCGGCGTCTGCTCAGCGCCGGTGAACGCGATTTCTCGCGGGTCACCGACGAGCTGCAGTTCTGCGGCATGTACCTGGAACTGCAGCAGCGTCGCTTTCCCGATCGCATGAGTTTCACGCTGCCGGATCCTGCGCAGGTGCCTGCGGCCTGGGTGCCCAGCCTGATCCTGCAGCCCCTGGTCGAGAATGCGGTCGTCCATGGCCTCGCCGGTCATCAGGGCGCGGTCGCAATCAGCGTCGACGCGCGACTGGCCGCCGACACCCTGCATCTGCGCGTCGTCAACACGATCGGTCCAGGCCGCACCGTCGCGAGCGAAGGCATTGGCCTCAGGAACGTGCGGGAGCGATTGGCCGTGCAGTTCGGCTCCCGCGGCACGCTGCATAGCGCCTCCGCGGGCGGGGCATGGACGGTCGACATCGCGATGCCGGCCATTCAGGGCGCGGCGAACGGCGCGGCTTTCGCCGGCGAGCTACGCGCATGATCGACGTGATCATCGTCGACGATGAGCCCGCGGGCCGGCGCACCGTGCGCGAATTCTGCGCAGCCGAGCCGGATTTGTGCATCGTCGGCGAATACGGCGACGGCGCTGCCGCGATCGAAGCGATACGCAGCAAGCCGCCGAAGATCTTGTTTCTCGACGTGCAAATGGACCCGGTCGACGGGATCACGGTGGCGCGGGCGCTCGACCCCGCGACCCTGCCGGCGATCGTTTTCGTAACCGCCTATGACAGCCATGCGCTCGCGGCCTTCGAAGTCTGCGCCGTGGATTATCTGCTCAAGCCCTTCGGTCAGGACCGCTTTCGCAAAGCCTTGGCACGCACGCGCTGGCGGCAGTCGGACCTCGCGGCCGCCGACAACCAGGCGGCGCTGCTGGCCTTGCTGGCGCAGCTGGAACGCAACGGCCGCGGCCGCGCCGAGGAGCGTCCCCGCTTGCTGGCCGAATTCGCGGGTCATTTGCACGTGCTCGATGCGGCCCAGGTCGAAATGGTCGAGGCGGATCGCAACTACATCACGATCCGGGTGGGCCGCGATACGTATCATGCCCGCAGCACGCTGAGCCAGGCGGAGGCCGCGCTGCAAAGCGAACCGATGCTGCGCATCAGCCGCTCATGCCTCGTGAACATGAATTTCGTGCGTGAGGTGAACCGCACCCTGCGCGGCGACTTCATTCTGGTGCTTGCGGGCGGCGCAACCGTGACCAGCAGCGAAGGCTGCCGCGCCAAGGTCAAGGACTATCTGCGCGGCTTGAAATTCACGCCCCTGTAGCTGCGCGATCTTACAGCACTTCATCGGGCGCGAACGGCGCCAGCAAGTCCACGGTCAGGCGTTGCAGCCGTGTCGCTTCCGGATCGCTGTGCCAGATGCGAAGGTCGGCGCCGGAGCCGCTGAGCCATTCGATGCGGT
>Ga0209208_10006595_pt1 | contig 15980 bp, 14 predicted proteins | sample S1TSphfallax_3_FD_187694 | JGI IMG/M metagenome (GOLD analysis project Ga0209208, IMG submission 187694) | Host-associated microbial communities from peat moss isolated from Minnesota, USA - S1T2_Fd - Sphagnum fallax MG (SPAdes) (version 2) | ecosystem: Host-associated > Plants > Peat moss >...
CGTTTGAGACTAGCTTTTCAACAACCATATGTGTGTTAGATTTGAAGGTTGTATGAAAATGTTATGGAAATTGGAGTGAGGGGGGGTCAAACTATTAAAAAATGTGAATTTCAAACTAAAACACAACACAACACTTCACATCTTATCATGGTAAGTACATTGTTTTTTTCAACATCTTTTGGTATTAACTAAATGGACATGCAATGCCATAGGTTCCTTAGGTGATTCATTATTTTCCATTGAACCACATCTTAACTTATTAAAATATGACGACATAGTAGTTCCACCCCCAAATGAATTTTGTGAGTTGCATGTTTCTAAGTTGAAAGGTGTGCAAAGATTTTTGACACCTACAAACAAATCATTGTTGTCTACCCCAACTCCTTAGTCACTTTCATCATAATCAACATCACAAAAAACATCAATTGCATGACAAGGTTTCGGTGTGATCAACCTCCATGGTTCAACATAACCCAAGGATCTATAGTCAACCGACACAACCTATATGCAATGGTGACAAAAAAAAGAAAATTCCTTAACCTCTAATAGGGCATTATTTGATGCACTTACTACTTGCATTGAGTGCATACTTCAAGAGCTTGCCATTTTTTTATAATCAAAACCTCTAGTCCTATCAACATTTCTTGCTTTCATTTCCCAAAAGACTCATTTAACTCCTTTCCAAACACCTTCATATGTAACATGAGGTTGGATCATTAACCTTTAATGAAGGTACAAAATTTCATCATGAACATTTAAAAGATTTTCACCTCTAGGTTTCAATTGATCTTTTTTAATGGCTTGCTTGAGACATGCACATGCACCATCATGTGGGCCTTTCCCATGGCTTGTACCCTAATAGTTCCACTACATCATACAACTAGAAGGGAGTTCTAGCAAATTGTGAGCCTAAAATACCTTGCAACATGGAACCAAGATCTTGCACCTTTGAATTGGCTAGCATAGCCATCATTCCACACATAATGCATTTTGGGAAATTTTCCATTGGTTGTCAAGTGCTCCCAATGCAAATTAAATGTATGTTGCACAAACAAGTTATTGTGTTTTTGATCATCAAAAATATAATAATGATACTTTATAGTCAATCACAAACTATTTGGATCCAAAGGGTTCCATGCTCGATTGAGTTGGTAGGTAATATGCACCAAGATAGAAAGCTGAAAATTATACCGATTGTTGTTTTTGGATTTCATCTTGGTGTTTGAAAAAGTAATTTTCAACAAAATCAATGAGTGAGAATATTTCACTTTCTTTCAACATCTCTTGTGATAATTTGTATTGGAAATTATACCACCTAGCTACATGTTCATGCATGACAAATTCAAAAACCTTTGGGGCAATAAATTCTAAAAATTCTCATGGGTTTGTAAGTTTACTAACAAGTCGAACAACCTCCTTTGGTTCTCTTGCCCAAATTTCACCTGCAAGGACCTTTTGGAAATGCCTCCAAGGCATCAAACTTTCATTGGTTGGATTTGCCTACCTAGTGGACATTGGCAAAATATGGAAACCACATTTTAGACACTGACCTTGAACCGTTTTTGGCCAAGTACTGTTGGGCACAAAACCTTTTGCCACGAATCATAAATCTTTTCAAATGTGTGGGACATGGCTTGACAACTAACTATCCCTTGTTGGAAGGATCCACTAATGAGATTTGCACAAAGTGAGAGCCATCCACATGCAAGTAGAGTCATGTAAGCCAATATGTAGAAAAAACCTACATGTCATTAAATCAAGCTTCATCTCCACCATCTCTTGGTGGTATTTACAAAAACTATTGAAATCTTAAAGTTTATTCATAAAATAAGGTTTCAAAATGTGGAAGGAAGTGAATTGAATTTGGACATTGGGGTGCATGTTGCCTTGAATCTTGTGAAGAAATCTAGCTACAAAAAAACCCACCAATTTTGTGAAATATAGACCATTGCATTAAATATGCTGCAACCTAAACCCTAAGCTTAACAAATTGGAAAGTTTAATTCCATCTAGATTCGATAATACAAAGCACACATATCTTGACCATAATACTATTATGTTAGAAAAAAAGGTATTTCCTAATTCAAGAACATAGTCCTAACAATAGAGGGCCACCATACAAGGAAAGGACCAATGTGTGTTTAAGGTATATATGTGGAAACCTTTTGTTGAATATAAATTGAATGTCTTGGACAAAAGACACAAGTATTGGTCATAGAAACCAAAAGTCTTGAAATCCTTATTTATGTCTTGATGTCTTATAACTAAATTACAAGTTGAAAGCCCTTAAATCAGGATCATAATCTTGCATCCTACAACTGAATTTTAATCATGTTCACATAAACCAGAATCATGTGCAAAGTGACACAAGTCCTAGTCCCATAAACCAAAAGTCTTGAAGTCTTAACTTTTGTCCTAATGTTTTAAATTAAATTTCAAACAAAGTCTTGAAGTTAGGACTATAATCTAGATTCCTAAAATTGAATTATAGTCCTAGACATAGACAACTAGAGTCATGTTCAATCTTGAAAAGTCTTCACCAAAGTAGCCAAGTTCCTAGACCAATCTTGAACAAAATCCCAAATTCCTGATTTATAAAAAATCGCATACATGGAAACTTGGTTCCTATATGTTATGAAAATTTTTAGTATCTTTTGAATTTATGAGGAATCATGTGCATCAAGATTAAATTAATTAAAATAATATGGATAATTTAATGGTTTTCATTAACATTTTAAGTCCAAGCTAATGACTTTTGAAAAGGTCTTTCTTGAATTTTTGTTACTATGTGATCATGTTAGCATGAACCTCCAAACATTTTTACAAAATCACACTTGGTCTTAAATCTTTAATTAATTAATTAAATTTTATTTATAAATATCTAGGATTCAAGAAAATAAAATTGGAGTGTATAAACACCATTTACAATGTTTTAAATTATATCATAAAATGTCATTCATTTATAAATGATTCCATTTATGCCATTAAATGTCATATAATATATATAATGCCATAATTAATTATGAATGGATGGATTTAATGTGGCATATAGTATGAATGAATGATATAATGTGTCAAATAATATGGATGAACAGATGGTATGACATATAACAATGGTGGCAATGTGTTGGTGGGAAATTCAAATTTTGAATTATAGTTGAAAATTACTTGAAATGATGTCAACTTGCAAATAATTGAAAGCTAGTTGACATCCCAACTATAACCACATATTTCATCCATCCATGGATGAAGGGATTGCCCTTATATAACATTATCATTCACTTTGAACTTTTTTTATGCTCTAATTTGATTTTTTTTTTTGTTTTTTTTTAAGCCCAACTTTTGTTTAGAATTTTAAATCATGTAATATAATATCAATTCATGGATTTTTTCAAGTGAGTGCATCGTGCTTTTACATGTGAGGAATTTCAAGTATTTCATTTTGGGGTTATTATTAAGTTGTTTTATTTTGTAACATGTTCAAGCTTTTTTTTCTTTTTTTCATTGCACTTTTAAAAGAAAATTATTAAGCACATTAAGGTCATATGGTCTCAAGGCAAATGAACATGAATAACATGAGGAGACAAGCTACCACCACACATGCATCTTATAATTGTAGGTGCTTAAAAACAAATTTCATCTTTCATTTTTTAATTTTCATTTACCAAGATATTTATTCTTTTATTTCTCCACCATGTTACCTTTAATTAAATTATTTTTTTGCTAGGTTTTGTTTTGAACTCTTGTTGGGTTTTTTTTGGAACTTTCATTAAGGTAACGAAGCCGGTTTTAGTACATTCAAATGTTAAGGGTAGTCCATATCCAAGGGGAGGGCTTTTTTGTTTATGGTATCCAAGAAAATGTGGAACCCCTCCTTTTTGTGCATCTAAGGCACTAAAACTCATCAAGAACGAATTATAAATGAGAAAGTTATGGCACCCCAAAGTAGGGGGGTCGAGAACTCAAAACAACAAACCATAACCAATTATTGAACACCCAAAACATTCCTTTTATGTTGCTATGTTGTTATTATAGTTCTAAGATTATTTGTAGAACTTAAGGTGGTGTTCCTACATCACTTTAAATCATTTAAAATGAAGAAGAAATGAGAAAGTTATGAGTTTTGAAAGTAGGAGTGGTCCAAATAGAAGGAAAGAAAAAACGTTTTTTGTAAGTATGAAAGTTTTTTTTCTTCAATTCTCATTGGCTTTTTTTTCTTTTCTAATACCAAAACAAACATTTGGGCAATGAGAGCTAAACTTATGATCCTTTTCAACCATCAACGGAAGTAAGGTTTTGATTATGTTTGTTTTAGTGAGCTACTTTCAATTAAGTTTCAACTATATAATTTCTCCTATATTTTGATTGGGTTCAACTAGATTTCAATTAAGTTTATTGACTATGTATAAGGTAAGCTCATGATTTGTACCATTTCTATTCGTTATTTAGTTCTAATTTTTCTAGATTTCAAAAGTGTTTTTTTCTTTGTCAAAATTCCTTATTCTTGAGTAGTAAATGATGATTTTTTATTGATTTTTAATGTGCAATTAATGCACAATGGAGCTAATGTTCTCAACTTTGGATTAAAATACAAGCCCTTGCAATCAACTTGCTAAAAGACAACATACATGTCTTCAACAAGTTTGTAACAATGATTAAGTTTTAATCATGCAATCATGTCCTTATTCATGTAACATGAATTAACCATGCCTATAATTACACGACTAGGTCATGTCGTGAAACTCACAATTACATGACTAAAGCATGTCATTTGATTTCAAAACCATATTTGACCAAATAGCAAAAAAAATCAAACACATTAAGGAGTTGAAAAAATATATATATGAAAAAAAAACTCATTAGTTGGGTGCATGCATTCAAAAGCCATATATTCATAATTATCATTAGGAAAATAGTAATAATATATAATTTAAATATATTTCTGAATTATTCCTAAAAAATGTAATTAATTATTCGAAATAACTTTTGATCATCAACCAATTGAGAATGATTTTGAATAATGTGATTTTGAACATTAATCACAAAAATAAACTTAATTCAACATCATGTCATTGAACCTTTTTTTCTTGGAATCAATATTAAAGTACATTCAAATTAGGTTTTGCCTTAATTAACTTAGGTTTAACATATGTTTAGCCTTTAAGTTTAGGCTAAGCTTAACATCAAATAATTAGGTTTAATCATGATTAACTACATTAAACCTAAGTCTAACCTTTAGGTTGAAGTATAAGTTTAATTTTAAAGTTTAAATTATAGGTTTAACCTTTATGTTTAGTTTAGGTTTAGTCAAGTCAGGTCTATCCTAAGATTAACCTTTATGTTTTGCCTAAGTTTAACCTTTAGTTTTAATTTAGATTTGGCTTATAGGCTTAACTTAGGATTAATTTAGATTTAACTTGTAGGTTTAACCTAGGTTTAACCTTTAGATTTATCCTAGGTTAGTTAAGTTTGATCATGTTCAGCTAGCTTTAATCTTGCTTAGTTAAGTTTAGCCTAAGTTTAATTTAAGTTTAATCTATATTTAGCTTTTGGGTTTAACCTATGTTTAGTTTTTAAATTTAGTTTTTGAATTTAGATTCATAACATGTTTTGCATACATATAACACATCATAATAACATATAGGGGTGAAAAAATTATAAACATATACACAAGAAATTAGAGATTGCAACCAAATATCTTCAAATAAAAGGCATAACAAGTAGATGATTTTATGGAAAATATAACATATATTTTTAGGTGCATTCTTTCTTAACTATTGTTGACATTGATTTCCAAATCTAAATTGATATGATTATGTTTTTACTAAGTACTTGCAAGCACTTGAATTGGACCTTCATATTTGTGGCAATTTAAGAAATAGATTTCAAGTATTTGAACTTCTATTGCAAGTTTTTTTTTCATGCACCTCAATATGGATTTGTGAACTTTCTATTACCATTTTCTTTTGTCAATGGATTTTTTTTAATAACTAAAATCAACCTCAATCCTCTAACAAATGATGTAATCTTGGGGATATTTTTGGGTCATTTTCTCGAGTCGAAATGATATGACAATTTGTTTTTGCGATGCCAAAAGGAAGCTAGAGATGCCAATGAAGAAAGCTAGAGGTTCCAATTGTTTTGATATATATCCTAAAAGAAGGTTAAAAGTTTTAGATTTTTGTTTAGATAGCTTTACCAAGGTAAAAAGTATGTACAATCTATTTGGCTTACAACTATAGTTAAACATTGAATCCTTGAAATTAAATTTTCACCATGTTTTCCCTTGTAGTTTTTTTTTTTCATGTAACTTGAATAACATGCAAATAATGTTTAAAATAAGTACAATGCAAAGAATGTTTTAAATCAAGTACATTGCATTGTATTATTTATTAACATTATTTGTAGTTGTTTTACTCTTGTACTTTTGGAAATATAAAAATCATACATATTCTTGAATGTTGGTCATAATAAAAAGTAAAAAACCAATTTGTTAGAACCTACTTTTTTTTTGTTTTATATGCATGATGGAAAGTAACACTAAGACACTTTTTATATCCACTTTATCTTGCTTGGACCCTAAATCCAATTGAATTAAATCTAAATTCAATTCAAGGTGCATGCCATGTTGTCCAATATTTTCATTTAGATGAAATTTAGTTCTCAAAAAATCAATTAATTTATTTCATCAATTGATTAGTTAATTGTCATTGGTAATGCATAGTAGTGTAGAGCCCAAGTTTGATTTTTTACTTTTAATTGAAGGCATGGAAAGGAACAATGAAAGAAGTAAGATGATTATGCATGACTAATTTGAAACATCATGCATCAAAATGTCCAAATTTGATTTTAAAATGCATCAACAACCATTTCAATACCAAATCACATTGGTGATGAATAATTTTCATGAAATAACCAGAAAAAAAATGATTATAAAGGTGTTTTTTGAATTCTTCAAAAATTTTGAAAACCCAAGGTTCTATACCTTGAAACCAATTTTTTTCCCCACCCCTACTAAGTAAGTGGGTATATATCCAAGTTGATAATTGATGGGTATTTATATAAAAATATAATAACCACCCAAAATTAGTAAAGATCATTACATTAGTGTTGCTTCCTTTCCTTTGAACCTTTAGTATAATTTACACATTTTCTAACATATAATTGAACCTAATAACACCTAATACCTATTATAAGTTTTTATACATATTTTGTATTTTTCTAATTTTGTTAATGCATACCCTATCTTAAATTATATTTGAATTGACTATAAACATAATCCTATCATAGAAGTAGTTGAATTATTATTTCCTCATGACAACCTATATGTGGGACTTCATTTTTTATTCATTTTGTTTTTTAATACAAACAAAAGTGATCCCCCTCAAGCAAACATCTTTGGAATAACATACACATCACCAACCTACCTTGAAAACAACATAGAATTTTACACCAACCTACCTTCACCAACCCAACTTTAAGTGATTTAGGATGCAATTCACACATAATGACAAAACATGGCTTTTAAAATGACTCCATGGGATGGGTTTCAATGAGATCATGCAAATGTTTGAACACATTTATTTTTGTACTTTACAAATCAATGCAGCTCAAAAGATGGGGCCCAAAGTAGTGCCAAAACGGACAACTTTTCCCCAAGGAAAAATCTCCTTGAAAAAGAACCCATCGCTCAAAAGATGGGGCCCAAAGTAGTGCCGGAATGGACAACTTTTTCCCAAGGAAAAATCTCCTTGAAAAAAAATCAATGGCTCAAAAGATGGGGTCCAAAGTAGTGCTAGAATGGACAACTTTTACCCAAAGAAATATCTCCTTGAAAAAAAACCAATGGTTCAAAAGATCAGGCCCAAAGTGCTGGAATGGACAACTTTTCCCCCAAGAAAAATCTCCTTGAAAAAGAACCAATGGATAATAATGAACCTTTGTAGGTCAATCATAGTCACCTTTTCCCAACAAAGGAAAGGACTCATCGTTTCCTTTCCTATTTCTTACATGGTAAGTTTTGGATTTTGAAATACAAGGAATGGTCTTTTCATTATGGATGAAAATTGTGTACAATCTATTTAGATTTTTGAAAAAATTGCATGGTTTTTTTAACCATGTGTAAAATTATAATATTTGGGTGGTCATACATTCATGTCAACAAATATCAAACCTTCTTTACCTCATTCTCAATATTTCACATGTGATGGAGCTCCAATAATATCCTACACTCGCACAAATTTCTTTCAACACATGTATAAACATTGGTGACACTTGTACAAAAGGTGGTGGGTTGTAGTCACAATCCCATGAGCGAGAAGAACATTAGATTGCAAAGAAAAAGAATCAAAATGGGAGAAATATTTATGTTTACCATGTTAAACCATGGCAATCATGGCAAGTTTTTGCTTTTTCATTCATATGTATGTCAAGGAATTGAAACCAAATTTTGATTAGGGTTTAGGTTTAGGACCTTTCAAAGTGAACACCTCTTGCATTATAAGGAATTAGTTCTGCAAAGGACTATCAAAAGGACTCATATAATAAACAAAAAATGATGGGAAAAAAATAAAGAAGATAAAGTCCTATTAGCCACATTCAAAAATTTGACAAAAAATGTGTTTGATAGTATTAGTCAAACCTAGTCAAACCTAGTTAACCTAGTCAAACTTAGTCAAACCTAGTTAGTCAAACTTAGTCAAACCTATTTAGTCAAACCTAGTCAAACCTGATTGATTCTTTTCACTCCATTATATAAGAGCAACCCATATTCCACCATCAATATTAAATTTCATTTTATATGTAGAGTTCACAAGCATGCCCATGTTGTGATACAAGAAACCTTGATAACATAGATCACCATAACTTAGTTGTGAAAAGAATCCACACCATGGTTAACATTGTTGTGAAATGGAGTCAATTGATCACACCAATCCATTTAACATTAGTTTTAGTTTTATTATTTCTAGTGACTATTTTCCACAACTTTATTAGACATTCCCATTACACAAAGTTGAAGAGAGCACCAGGGCCATTCCCTTTATGGCCATTTCTTGGAAACCTTCCTCTTTGCATAAACTCCCCCATCGTGATTTTTATAATTTGTCAAAGACATATGGAGATATCATGGAACTAAAGTTGGGATCAATTCGTACTATCATCATCTCATCTTCAAGATTAGCAAATGAAATATTCAAGACACATGATCAAGCATTTTCATTTCGTCCGTTACCCACAACTCTACATTATTTTATGTATGGTGGACTTAGTGTGGGATGAACATATAAAACTGATGATTATTGGCAACGCTTGCGAAAAATGGAAACTTTACAACTTTTTAGTCCTAAAAGTTTTAATGCTTCCAAACATGTTCGAGATGAAGAAATTTCATCCTTGATGCATGATGTTTTTGAAGATTGCAAGGTAATTTTTAAAATATTTTTCAAGGTAGTAATTTCTTAATTCACTTTTGGAATGATTATTGAAGTTTTGCGTATTTGAAAACAAAATTGAATGCATCATTTATAGAACATGATTGGATCATCCGATGTTTCCAAAATGATTGGGATCGTGAATATCATCAAATTTGGGCATATGAACATGTTTAAGATTGACAATATTTTGGTGCATGTTTGTGTAGGAAGGAAAACCAACAAACATGCGAACAAGGTTGTTTGATACTTCCATGAATATGATGACACGCTTATTATTTGGAAAAAGATATTTTGGCCTAAAACTTTCCAACAAAAAAAATGATGAGTTCAAGGACAACATTTTGAAACAATTGGCTATTGTTGGCATTTTCAATATTGGTGATTTTGTTCCACTTTTAAGGCCATTTGATCTCCAAGGCATTATAGCACAATCAAAGCAATTGCGTTTGAAAATAGATCAAATTTTTGATGAAATGATTCAAGATCGTTTGAAACAAAATGGGTTAAATGACTCCAAGGATTTTCTTGGCGCCATGCTTTCTCTTCCTAAAACACATGGTTTGGGTGATAGGCTTGGGGATAATACAATCAAGGCAATTCTCAATGTAAGTTACCATGCTTTAGCAATTTACTCTATGATTTCATCAAAAGAGTTGAATGTTGTCCAATGATTACAATCAATTTAATGTGTTTAATTTTTATTATTGGTAATCTATTTATCAATATACTAAACCTTCCATGTCAAAATGATAAGATGTAACATTTATTCATGAAAACCATAAAATATATTTTAAAAAATTTATGAATTTAATTTTTCATCCAAAAATTCATCAAATATTTTTTTATAATTAACTTTCCCCATGTGGCAACCCATTACGTGCAGGAAAGTATGCACGCAGGGACTGACACAACTGCTAGCACTATAGAATGGGCATTAGCAGAACTTTTGAGGCATCCACAATTTGCAAAAAAAGCTAGAGAAGAATTGGATGATGTGGTTGGTCTTGAACGTGTCGTCAATGAAAGTGACATTCCTCGATTGAAATATCTTCAAGCCATTGTGAAAGAGACATTTCGCCTTCATCCTCATGTTACCCTTTTATTACCCCATGAAAACATAGAATGTTGTGAAGTAGGGGGTTATCATATACCTCCCAAAACTCGCCTTTATGTGAATGTATGGGCTATTCATCGAGATCCATCTATCTATGTGAATCCTCTAGAGTTCAATCCTGAAAGATTTGTTGGATCCAATGTTGATTTAAAAGGGAAAGATTTCCAACTATTACCATTTGGTTCGGGTCGACGAGTATGCCCAGGTTTTCCTTTTGGGTTGACTACCGTGCAAATGGAACTAGCTAGGTTTCTTCATAGCTTCACATTGAGCCTACCAAAAGGAGAAAATTTGCAAGACATGGATATGAGTGAAGTTTTCGGTATCACAACTACAAAAGCAATTTCATTACATGTAGTTGCTACTGCTCGTCTTCCTTTGCATCTCTATGTAGCTCCACAATTTACTATTTGTGGGAATTAAATCACAATAGTGGATAATGAAGATTTAATGATGTTGTATTCATTGTGATATAATTAATAGCTTTTAATTTTCAATAGTTGGTTATTAAAGTCCTTGTGAGAAAGCTTTTGGTTAACATATGTAACATTCTTCTTGTTATTACAAAACCTACGATCATGTCACTGTTAATGTTGAAATTTTTTCATTTTTTCAAAGAACCACTAGTTTTTCTTCTTCTCGTTGCTTTAGATGATTGTCCCAATTTTTCATATTAAATATTTAGACTTTAGAAAACCTTCTAGGGTTCCAAATTTTCAATTATTATTAGTTTGTGGTTTTCATATGGATGGTTCTTGTAAATTTGATAACTATTGGTTAAATCTTGGGCAATTTTTTGCAAACCAATTATCATAATTCAATTTTTTAAATAGAATTTTGGAAAATAAGTAAATAAAATGATCATGATAGTGGTTTAATTTGATGAAAACCCTACATAGTTGTGTAGTGTGAAATAAACCATCGAGCATAACATTTCTTCTATCAAGTGAGGTTGAACTATCTAACCCCATGGCATCCCATCAATAAAAACTCACCAATGTACTAGTCAATACATGAGGTTGAACTATCTAACCCCATGGCATCCCATCAATAAAAACTCACCAATGTACTAGTCAATACATCTCCCCTCCTCCTTGATGGTTATATTTGGGAAGTTTTGAAGTGCGGGGTCTCCATACATGAAAATCAATTTAATTTTTCTTAGTGTTTATGTAATAATTGAAACTTCAAAGTCGCAACAAGAGCATGTTTGCATATATTCTAGGCGGAAAGTAGAAATCTCCTTTTCAAGCAAGAAAGATTCATTTTCCTTACAAGGTAGGATGTGAATTCATTAGGAAAAAATACATGAATGTCAACATAGAATGTTGAAGTGTTAGACCGATTGATTGGTAATCATATCTCAAAAATGCTTACCTACTAATTACCTTCATGCATCTTTTATGACCTTGGGTGGTTTTTTCAACCAATGACATTATATTGTGAGTGTGTGAGTAGGTGAACATGATATATATATATATATAAAGTTTCTGATAATGTGGACAAGATATTTTTGGAATGTTTTTTGCCATTTAAGAATGAATCAAAATTGACATGGCATAATGTTTTGCCATGTGGACATGGATGAAAATATTCAATGAAATTCATCATAAAAAAACATTTTTCAACAAAACTTTCTAGATGAACTTATTTTTTGAAAATGTTTAGTCCTAAAATATGGGTTTTTTCATATTATAAATATTGTTGAATAAATAATAGTGTTTGTTTGTGGGTTGGATGTATAGAATATGTCATGCATAAAAATATACAAGTGGAAAGAACATTCAAAATTTCCAAGTGATATTTTATCATTGAATTATGAAACAAGCATATTTTGATTGTTTACCAAAACATAAGAGGTAGGACACATGACAAAGATAAATAGGATTTTTCTTTGTTATAGAAAGCATCAATATATTCAATACTAGTTAGGATAATTTACACACACATAAGCCCATGCCCATTAGGCTATCCATTTGCACAAATGAAAAAATAAATAAATTCATTCCAAATGTTTCAAAAAATGAAAGAGAATTTTTCACTTCATACTAATATTTCATATTTATTAATTGCCTCAAAATGTACTTAGTGAAAAAATCCCATTATCGCATGCCATACAAATTGATAGTAGCACTCCCAATTATTCACAAAGTACCACCCTAGCACGACTTGTTAAGTGTTGCATTTCATTTCAACTCCATGTCAAGAAATGAATGAAATTTTCCATTTGGTCACAATATATCACATTTTGCAAGATGAAATAGAGGTGAACTTGCAATGCACCCACTTCCCACGACCACCCAAGGAACTTGCCATCATTGTTATGAAGTCAACACAAGTGCAAGTAGGGAAATTTCCAATCGTCACCTCATATTGCTTTGTGCTAGGAGGTGGATTGAAACTCATGATGTAAATTTGTCCATACCTTGGTGGAAGAACTTTTGTAGTTGGCAAAACAACAACCTCCAAAGTTCGTCCAACCTCCCACTTGTTTGTTTATTATGTTGAAAGCTTCAAATTTGTTGCTGGCCAATTTGCTTTATTATTGCAAGTTTTTGGCCAAGTGGTTAGATCTACAAGTCAATTAAGAAGCAATGTACTCTCACTAATAAAAAAGGTTTGAGAAGCACATTTTCACGCTTCACACAAAATAAATCATGCCTCCTCCAATGTTGTGACCTCAAATTGAATCAAATTGGTCCTTATTTGCATTGGCCATGTTGAAGGGACAAATGGTTTATCAACACAATACTTCCTTCAAGTTCTTCCAACACAATGAGTAAAATCAGTTGCACAAAACTTGTATTTTTGACAGCTCAATGCAGGCCCTTTCAAATTAAACCGCAAACTATCATAACATGGATTAAGTATGCTTCAAATTGTTCTTCTTGTAATGATTTGCGCATCAAAATGCTTCATCAAATCTTTCTAAATGTATAATAATGAGTATTTGACAATGGTGGGCACCTTTCAATTCTCCACATACACACCATCCCCACACACACATTCTTGAACCTTTAATTGTTGAAAAGTTAAAACAAATGCCTCATCACTCACAATCCCACTAGACTTATTAGCATCAACATTCAAACTAATGAAGCCACTTGACATTGTGTTAGCTTTCGGTCGAAAGAAATTCCACAATCATGCTTGTGTGAATCCCCTTTTAACCCTAGGGCTATGTGAACCTTCCATTTCATGGATCCAAAAACCTTTTGACCCTTCAAATGAGGTGTCTTGGTAGTGAAGGAAAAACCACTGGTGTATTTTGCGACAGTGTTGGCCATTTGCAACAGGTCACCATATTGGCTTGCTCATCGCATTCACAATTAATCTTTGTTACAACCTTCTTTGCATCTTTCACCATTCAAGTATACCCTGTGCAATGCACTTTGTTTGAAATCACAAATATAATCATTAGAAGTTGTAGCATAAAGGCATCCACCCCTTTTCCCACATTGTTGTAGCCAAATGTTATGTATTGTTTGAAACAAGTTACAAATTGCTTGAACTTCTACAAACATTTTCAAAGAAAGAAAAAAGAGTTATTGGCATCAATAATAATAATAATAATAACAAGATGTCTCACATGTAGCATGAAGCCCTCCCATTGTCTCACACGAAAATGCCAAAAACCCAACCAATTATTAAATTCCTGAATTGCATTCTTGGGAGTAACCCTTGAAGAATACCACCAACATTGAGTTACAACATATTGACATTTTTTTTTCCCAAAGATGTTGCATTTTTGTATTCAAAACACAAGGCCTTGGTTTGTTTTTGTAACTTTGGTATAATCAACTATTTTTTGTGTTTGTCAAGTGATTAAGTCCAATTGGAACAAGCAAGTTTGTTCCTTGTCAACCATCTTCATAGATGCATTTGCAAAACTATACATGATACGAACACCATTTTAATTAGCATGTGAACTATCTACCATGAAACCTTTGAAATTGAGGTTTGCAAGACCAAACTTGAATGTCACCTAGTTTAATTTTGTCCACATGACACATTGAGCTTCTATGGATTTAAATTGCATGTCGCAAATTGTAATGGTGAGCACTTTACATTACACTAGGTTGTAAATGTTACAAGCCATGGTGGTCCACTCATGAACATGCTTGACATGATCAAACATCAACCAACAATTTTGCAAATCGCCTCTAGGTTGCATGCGCTTCACCAAATCAACACCACTTGCTAGCCCATAGAACAACATTTTAAACATAATCACCTTTTGCCCAACCATTTGTCCAAGGAAACATCTATCTTAAATATAGTCATAAAGATTTTTCAACTTGAAAAGTATGCTATCCATGGGGCCTTTAGTACTAACACTATGCTTAAAGGATGTAATGAGGTTTCAAATGTTAGGAGAACAAAGGAACTAGAACTTGTCCATCAACTTGTCAAGTTTATCATCTTGAAGAATTTCCATAGGCCCTTCCCCATCCTCATTGAACAAAGGATGTGCTAAAAATGTTTTATTTGGATTCAAAGTGATTGCAAAGATTCCCCTTAAAGGTACAACAAACCTAACCTTCTACCAAACCCTTGATTTCTTCCAAAGAATCCTTGCACATACCCTCTATATAGGGTGCTCATGCGTGCCAAGGTGAATCATAGCTCTTGAAAGCAATTAGAATTTGTGGATAACATAATACATCTGACATGGGCAATTATTAACACAAAAAGGACATGGAACACAACTTGCAAACAATTATACAAACATGAAGACCTAGTGCAAAATGGCAAGCCAAGGGAATTTGGGCATAATCATTGGTCCAACTTACTTTTTGCACATAATAGAATGAAGGAAATTCTCACAAGAATCGTTAAGGCGACATAAGTGCCCCAAGCACTGGTTGCTTCAAAATTCCAAACCAAAATTAATCTTGATGTTGGAGGTCTTCAATTTGCACCAAACATGACCATCATACTTGCGGTCCATGCCTTGCATTTGTCTAAAATGGGCAGTTAGAAAACAAATGGGCAAGAATTCAAAGATGATGTCATCGTTAAATGTGATGGGCAAAGAATAAACATTTTGACTTTTGATCTTGTTATAGTCCAAAAACTTCAACTCATTTGACGAATGTGGTGAAATAAAAATTGTTTTCAAACAATCAATTATAGTTTTGAACCTTCCACCCTGAACTTAAATCAACTTCAAAGGCATGCCCTATAGAATGGACACCCCCAAAACCAATGTTTGAAATGAACCATATACATATACATTATATCCCACATGTAAGGAGACATTTTCATCAAAATAGTCACTGAGATCAATAAAGGTTGATGAAAGGAAATGCAAAGATGATACTGGAATATCTTCTTTGTTGGGTGTTTCATGTTTCACAATGAAAGCCCCAAGAGCCACATTCACCACATATGTAATGATCATTAGGTGAGGATTGTGCCTCAAAAACACT
>Ga0209208_10006596_pt1 | contig 15975 bp, 14 predicted proteins | sample S1TSphfallax_3_FD_187694 | JGI IMG/M metagenome (GOLD analysis project Ga0209208, IMG submission 187694) | Host-associated microbial communities from peat moss isolated from Minnesota, USA - S1T2_Fd - Sphagnum fallax MG (SPAdes) (version 2) | ecosystem: Host-associated > Plants > Peat moss >...
TTTAAAACTTTCATACCAACATGGTCTTGATATTGGGTCTTGGTATTAGGTATGTTATATACATCATACCTAATTACTAATATCCATGTTCATGTTGTGGGGGTAGTCTTGTAAGTGGCTAAGATTTCATTTATTGATAAGTAGTGTAGTAGTCATGTTGATCGGTATTTTGCTTACCAACATACTCATGCATTACATTGGTAGGCAATTCAAGTGTGAGCTACATTTGTTCATCATTTTGTGAAAAGTGAAATGAACAAATGCAACTTACATAATCTATTCACACATTTGTTCATTTCACTTACCAACTTTTTACTTTCCCATTTGAAGAGAATTTTTTTTGAGTATATATATATACATGCATATATACTCATGCAAATTTTGTTTACTCATGCACTCAATTGCCTGGGAATGGTAGTAGCACTCATGAGTCATGACAATTTACAGAGTTGGCCATGACCAAAGAGATTCCAGAGAGACCAGCAGCCACCCCCCCCCCCACCCCATTTGATCTACTGACAAACACTTCTTAGACACCATGTGAATCAATGAGAGATTTTTGGGGGTTGTAATGTGGGTGGGCTCCCCAGCGCCACCCACAAAGCATCTCATCCACAGAGCCCCCAAAGTTTTGGTGGGCCTGTATTCAGAGAGTTCGTAGTATAAGTACTTTTCTAGAGTGCCTTTTCTTGCAGGTTCTGTCTCTGACTACCTACTATCTTCAAGAATTGTTCCCGAAAGTAGCATCTGTCTCAAGCAGCAGCAGCAACAAACAACATCCTTGTGATGCAATCAATCCTCACTTCCTCCACCATCTCCTCACCATCTCCAACGATCCAACTACTAGGTACTTTCAATGGGGGGGGGTTCAGACTACACACACAATGTTTCTGGGTTGCATGTGAATTTCCTACTGAAAACAGTGATGATCTGAAAATGTTCTTGCATGTTTCTGTTCACGTCCAGTACCAAAGCTGGGAACTGAAACAACTATTCAGCCCAGTACTGCAGATGAGCTTCCTTGGACTTGGACTTCTTTGAAGCTGGAACTGAAACAACTGTTCATCACAGTACTGCAAAGTATACTTCCTTAGACTTGTTCTCCCTTACTCCTTATTACCCTTTTTCTCTCAAGAGTCAAGGCTGCCACTGGTTTGAAACTTTTTACATATGCCCAATACCAAGACACAGCTAGTAGGTACGTTGCAAAGTCAATACCAGAGAAAAGCACAGGTATTTGCTTTCTTATGAAAAACTTCAAAAGCATCCAATATCTATCATGACCAAGCTAGTTTGCTCTCAAAAGTCAATTACCAGACCAACACTAGTACGTATGCTTCTTACAGTTCAATTGCAAACAAAAAGTACCCAATACCAGGAGCAACAGTTTGTTCAAAAGTGGCTACCCAGAGACCCAACAACACTGGAAATTTTCTTATGGAAATTTTCAAAAGCATAGCATCCCTATACCAGGACCAGGCTAGTATGTTCAAAAGTTTATATGGGAGACCAACGCTATTGAAAAAAATCAACACAGTTAGTATGATACCAGACCAACAACACTGACCAACAATTGAACATGTGTTTCTTGTTCCTAGAAAAACAAGAAAGGATGAGACCATCTTCTAGCTAACAGAAACTATTCACCCTGAGTAGAGTTTTTCTTAAACTACTGCCACAAATGAGAGTCTTTAAGAGACCTATCTACTACAACGCCCACCTTGTAAATACTGGATAAGGTCATGAACCTTTTTCCCTCTCAAACTTGATAGGGTTTCAAAGCCCAGCCCAGCTATCTCCTTGTACTGATAAAAAAGGGCCATGAGCTGCACAAAATCCTGTAACTTGGGTTAAAAGCACATGCATGAAAATCACACATTTTCCAAGCTCAAAACACCTAGATCAGTTTCTACAATGTAAGCCAGATTCACAAGATTATGATACTAGTTTGCTTTCATTCACACAAAATTAAAACAGGCCACAGCACACAGGGTACTTAACTATCATAAGGTTTTATTTTTCATTAAAAACATTACTGGAAAGAACAAGATCTTCACCCAAATAAGAATTTCATTATAAGCACATTCTTTATATAATCATCAACATGCGAAGGCCAAAAAATTACTCCTTCTAAAAACTCTTTCTAACATGTACCAGGGATTGAAAAAGGGCAGTGTTTTTCTGTCTATTCTGCCAAAATGGATTTACAGATTATTGATTTTCCTTCGGTTTGAGTCTAAACCCCTTGCATCTATATAATTAAGTGCTGAGTTCTACAATATATGTCAGGGAGTTGAGGTCATGCCAGTAAAGCAAATTCCCCATTGTTCTAACCATTAATCATCAAGCTGTGGGTATAGTTTAAAGCAACATACCATAAGTCCTTGCTCCTGTGACAGCATTGAGACGTAAAACACTCTGGTCTTCCCTATTCATAATGGAATGTCTGGAGTTGGATGTGTTTACTATGATTGTTGACACAGTGAAATCAGATGTCTAGTAAAGGTCATATCCCTTCTTCTAAGCTGTGCTGGGTTATTTTTGTACATCTAATTTTACAGCTTTGGAGGAGAGACCAGCAGCAGCCATCTACAGGTCCTTCTTCCCTTGAGATGTTGAGTGAGACACTGGTGCACTCTAGCCAGGTTTGACAACTCTTGATTTGCAGAAAGAGATACAGAAGGAGATGTTGAATTTCTACAACTTAGAGGACATTAGTCCAGTGGATATTGGCTGTGGTGATGTATGCTTTTGTCAAACTCCTCATATCACTAACTACAATGTGTGAGAAAGCCTCCTGCCTACACTGGGATTTTTATGTACAGAGAATTGAAGATCTATGGCTTGATGTTAGCTGTGAAAAAAGGCACTGGATCATCATGAAGCAGGACCTGGTCTCAGAGGCACTATGCAATTGTTGCCAGTGTGGCCACCCTCTCCTGGACAATGTCCTTTACAGCTTCAAACTCTTCATTTGCCAGGTTCATAACTTGTAAGACTCTTGCAAACAGTTCATTCTTTTGTTCAGATGAGGATTGCATCATGCTCAGGTACTGATGAATTTCATGAGGGCACAATCCCTGAAACAAAAAAGGAAGTAAGTGTGCATGGGAAGCCTCCATTACTGCAAGGCTCTCAGCTACCAATTCTCTTTGCTGCTTGCTCCCTATCCCAGCTCCTTGCAGCATTGGCAGCAGTTCCCTCTCTTCTTCATGGTAATGCTCCACACTGTATGCCTACACATTTGGAACCACCACATACAAAGATATTATGTAAGATGCTCAATCACAGTTGCCACCCTCGATCAACTTGACAAATCCAAATGCCTTCTACTCCATAGCAGGTCCATTTGGAGGCAACTAGTCATTTCGGTTTGGGAGCTACTCCAATGTGTTTTCTGTTTAGTAAGGAAATCTGGTGGTGAATGCCATCTGAGGAAGCTACAAAGAAAATTCTTGTGACACCTGGAGGGTGTGCAGCCGGAGGGCAAGAGCAAGGAGTGCTTCAAGGTGATCAGAGCTGCCTTGCTCCATGACCATCACCCCCTTCATGTCTGCATGAATACCATTCATTACTGGTAAATCCCGAGCATGGTCTCCAAGTACTGCCTCACTCACACCTGCAATGAACAGGCATGCAGAAGTAAATCAATCCCATCCAAGCCAAATTGCTATTCATCAATAAACCACCAACAATAAGAAAAAACACATGCATTAGGTTGAAGAAAGGATCAAAGTTGCAAGGGGAGTAGGAGTTTGCAGAGACACACATGGTTACAGTTGTATTCGTTTGTTACCTTCAGCAGCCACTTCAAGAGAAGGAAAGACAACCCTCTCCTCCATTTGTGCATGCTCCTGCATCAGTTCCAGAAGGCAACCATAGCCTTTCCAGAGAGACTGCATCTGTGTACTGACTCGTCTCTTCAAATCTCCCTCTCTTATCCCAGCCTTGGCCAATGCTAGCACATCTGCCAGCTGCACAAGCCTGTCGAGCTGCCAGAGGATGCTGCGGTGCTGCAGCACTATCATAACTGTGATTTGTGATGGTGCCCTTTCCAGCAAGGTTTTGCCCACAGCCCGCTTCAGCAACTCCAAATCAACTTTCACAGGCTTGTAGCTTGAAAAGAAATGCATAGCTTTGCTGTAGGTGAGCAGATGCGAATGTTTGGAACTGATTTCAAGCCCACGGAAATATGTGGCAACCTCAATTAGGAGGAGAATGGGAATAAGATAGATATCTACAAGGGTGAATTGAGGACCAAAGAAAAATTGGCCCAACTTGTTCCCATGCTCCCAAATACCACTATCCAGCTTTGCAAACGCAGCTTCCAGCTTTGGTTCTAATTCTTGCTGAACAAAAGGATCTCCATCATACAAAAGCTGTCCAATGAGAGGAGTGAAGGTATCCTTGATATAGATCACCCAATGATCCACCTTCTTCTTGGCATGGGTAGGCACCAATGTTGGATCACTGAACACGTCTTCAATGTACTCCAACATGCTATCAGTTGATCCATTGAGCTTGTGAGTACCATGTTGCAAAACAGGGAGCTTTCCCTTGGGACAGATGCCACCCTCTAGATTGCAGCTGATCAGATCACTAGGTGTAAGCCAAGTTGGGTCAACACAAACACCCTGGATTCATTCAGAGTGTAATATATAAGCATAGATTTTTATGCTACATCCTTGTATCTGGCAAGGTTTTATCTCAAGATCACTATCATCAGACTTGCACAGACAAGATCAAATGCATTCACCCAATGGGTCATAAGCTGGTAACTGTATATAGTGAGAGTTTGTACAACATTGGGCCCACGGACATCTAAGATTTATGGACATCCTCACAAATTATTCTTGAACTTGTGGTACAGCACAGTGTGGAAGGGTTTAGGGTTTGGGTGCACTGATTACCTTATGCTGCAAAGCAATCCGCACCCGCAGTGTGAAGGGACACAAAATGTCTCCAATAAGCTGCACCCTTCCTCCCTTGGTGGCTCCATCATCTTTGTGTGGTGGAGATATGCAAGCTGGAACTACAGCAGCAGAAGCCTTTGGATTTAAAGGCTCGTCCTTATATCTTTTTCCAGTGCTGAATAGCTTGCAAAAACAAACTCCCATTCTGTTACAAGTGCTCCAACACCCTCCCTGTCTTGCACCACCGATCCTCTTTATACTCTTTGCTTTTGCAGCTTCTTCAAATCTGCACATCAGGATATATTAAGGAGACATTTGAACCCCTTAGTCTAATTGTAGAGTTCTGAAGATTTGAAGGGAGGATAAGCTTAGGAGGATGGCTAGGAATGAATTCTGATTGTCTTAAGACGACACCAATTCTACTGGGCAAAGCAGCGAGCGTTATTACCCCGGCAATCATCAGCTTGAATCATGTGTCACGATTTACGGTGCTGAGAAACCTCCGCTTTGGCCACTGCACATCGAGCACGAAGAATGAACTTAGAGAGAGACAAACACAATGGACGAACAAATCACGAAGACAGCGTAGCGTAGCGCGTTGCACAGATTCTTTCACGGCTGACAGCGTAATACTATACTTTGCGAGGCAATAGAAGGCACAGAACAAGCGCTCTTTCTTTCTTTCTTCGTTTTGTTGCATCCTTTACTGCCTGAGATTGCGATTAAGCCCCCGATAGGCGAAGACAAACTTATCAGAAAGAAAGAATGACGAGCCAAAAGGTGGGCACACGATGCAAATGAAATAGAAACGGGAGCTTCTGCTTTAAACGCTCAAGAAGGTCATTGCAAAAGACAAAGATCTAAAACGCATTGGACAACAGACAACGTCCGTGTGGAAAAGAAAGATGAGTGTATCTCCTAATCTACGAAAGCAAGAAGCAGTTGCACAGCTTCACTCTTGCACCAAAAACATATACTCCCTGCTACGATAGGCCTGTGTTTTTCGCAATTGTGTCGTCGCTGCGGGTTTTCCAGGTCTCCGAGCGACAGTGTCGACCGCCGAGCAACCAAGACGACGAAACCAACACCACCAGAGAGATTTGCCTCTCTCTCTCTCGCAAGGCGTCACAATTTCGACCAGCCTACAATCTTTGACAAAGTAATTGACTACCGCGCTGCAGATTGATGGTCGCAAACTAAACCGCATATCAAAGTTGTACTACGTATGCGAACGAAGCAACAAGAAAAAGGAGGAAAGATCGTAGTAATCAGCTCGAAAAGCGTCCCCTAGAGAACACAGCAAGATTAGCCTCTATCAGACGCACAGTTACAAGAACAAACGACTTTAAAGAGCAGCATGAAAAATACAAAAAGCCAGACACATGGAAATCCAAACGAGTCTAAGACTAGAATTATTGTAGAGAAAAACAGAGTAGGAAAAGAATGACGATCGGATAGTATAGACTGATTTTGTGGATCATCTTTGTAGGAGGAATAGGCACTTACTTGCACTCTCTCTCTCTCTCTCTCTTCCTCAATCGTCAATTTGGTCGTTGAAACCTATACTCTACTACTACAGCACCACCACCACACGTACCAATGCGTACAGTCTTGTTTTCCGCAGACGCGGAAAACAATTGCCAAACGGCTTGTTGCCGGGCCCGCGATCAACAAGCTGCCGACAGCAGCGAGCATCGTGAAGCACCCTTGCTCGGGACAGCGGCAAAAGAGCAACAAAACGACGTTGCAACAGTTTCCGTTCACGAGAACAAGAGAAAGGCAAAGATGGCCTGAGTGACCCAGTTTTTTCTTCTCGTTTTTTTTTCTCATCTTACGTGTTTTTTTCTTCCCGGCCTTCTTGTCCTTTTACATTTTTTTTTTGGTGACCCTGGGAGGAGGAAGGGTGTAACAGCAACAATTTATTTTTTTTATCATGTTTTTTTTGGCCCCACCCCTGACCCCAATTTTTTTTGGGAACCTCATACCTCCCCCCTCCAACCTACCTTCCACGCTTCCTCCTACCAACTTACCTACCTCCCTCATGCCATTGACCTCCTTCTCCACTCACCTCCATCACTAGACCTCCAAAACCAAGGAGAGTTTCAACAGCTCTAAGCTTCGATTAGGGTTTAGGCGCTTTCCACTCACCTCCATTTATAGACCTCCAGAACTAGGGAGAACTTTAGCAGCTATGAGCTTCGATTAGGGTTTAAGTGCTTTCCACTCACCTCCATTGATAGAGCTCAAGAACCAAGGAGAGCTTCAATAGCTCAGAACTTCAATTAGGGTTCCATTAATTTCCACTCACCTCCATTATTAAAGCTTGAAAACTAGGGAAAACTTCAATAGCTATAAGCTTCGATTCAAGTTCTAATGCTTTCCACTCATTAGCTTGGGGAATGTGGAGAGGCAAGGAGTTTTAAGAGTGTGACAACAAGATGAATTCGAAGGTTTTAGAAACGAGAGGTTCAAGTATTAAGCTTCCTTCTTTTTTTTTTCTTTGTTTCGTTTATCTTCTAATCTTCAACTACCATATTCTAGAACAAACTGCCAAAAGACAACAAGAAGTAGCTTTGTTACTTAGAACTACTTGTTGTCATCATGTGGTTTTTGTAAATGTGAAGGAGGACAACAAGCGAAACTTGTCGTCCTTTTCATATTCTAGAGTAAGCACCCAAATATGACAATGAACAGCACAACTACTCGTCATCATCTTCATGATCTGGAACAAGCATCAAAAGATGACAATGAATAATGCAATTGTTCATTGTCATGTTGTTTTTTCCAAGTGTGAAAAGACAACTAACCAAGCTCATCATCCTCTAGAACAAGCACCTAAAAACGACAACGAACAACGCAATAATGTTACATTCTCACATATTCTTATTTGTATGTCTGATGAAATTATCAAAAAATGATTTTAGTCTTGCACTCACACCAAAAAACCTTCATTTACCCCAAGGATTGAATTATTTTGGTCCAGGCTATTAAAGGGGTATTACTTGTGCCCATAATTACTCAATGCACATGCAATACCCTATTACAATATATAAAAAATCCTTTAACTTCCATCATGTATCTATTGAAACCTAGAGGGGTATTGCATAGCCATACCAAAACCTATAAGGAAAGCAATACCTTTTTTGGGGTAATCTATAAACACCATGGGCTCAATTATTTTGGTTTGGGCTATCGGAGGGGTATTACTCATGCTTATAACTACCTAATTCACATGCACTACCTTTCTCATGGTATCCCATAAAACCTTTGGGCTCCATAACATATCTTTTGGAATTTGGAAAGGTATTGCATAGCCCTAGCAAAACCTAGAAAACAGGCAATACCCGCATCATTTTGTGATAATATCATAAACCATGAAATAAAATAATGTTTTTAAAAATATTTATTCCATGTTCACTATATGATGCCAAACATATTGATTCAAATAAATGAAGGTATTGCAAAGTTCTTCACATTGATGTTAAAAGATCCACTTGAACAAAGTTATGGAGTTTAAATGCAAAACCTGCATCATCTTGGAACATTTACATTCACTTAAAACTTGGAGGGGTATTACATAACTTTAGCAAAACCTATAAGCAATAGAATACCTGCACCGTATTATGACAATATCCTAAACCATGGTACAAATGAAGATATTGTCAAGTTAGTCACATTGATGGTGAAAGGTAATGAAACTATCACTAAAATGAAGGTATTACAATTACACATTAGAACTTTGTTGAAATAAACCTTATACCATAGATGTGGCCAATACTGTAATACCTTCATGTACATATACCAACAATTTTGCATTGATCCATTTATGAGTTTCAAAATGTCTTTCCATTATATTTAATGTTTACTTAAAATTTCTAACATAATTTTTTACTAAAATATTATATATTTAAGAATGTAATTTTAAAAATAAATCCACACAATCTAATTAAATATATCGTTATTTCATATATTGTAAACTAAAATTTGCATATAATTATAAAATTACACTGACCATACATACATAATTATAGGTACTTTTATTTTAAAACTCAATTAAAATCCTTATACCTAAACCCTAAACCCTGATTGAAAGAAGTTAAGGTTTTTACTAAAAAAAAATTTTAATTCAAAAAAAGGAAAAAATTGGGTCATTATTGAAGCCAAATATTCAAACAAGAACTAAATGAATCACAAACACAATTTACACAAAATTAGTATTCAATTACATGAATTAATAAAATATGCAATGTTAAGAACATATTTTCAGGAAACTTTAATTTTCTTTGAAAATAAAAAACACCATACAAAATTTACACTATACATGACAATGGGTTTATATATATTAGAATTACATTTAACATAAAATTTTAATAAATATTTATTTTATTTTAAATAAATATTAAGACATTATATGTATTAAAATGAATAAAAATTATAATTTAACATAGCAAGTAAATTACTAGCCTATACTTATGTTAGGCTAGGTTGTTTACATTGGTTAATGTCGACATTTTAATTAAACAAACAACCTTGGCTATGAATTTATGTTGTAGCTTGCAATTTGTCATGTGTTTATGCTTGCATCTACACCTCTAAAGAATGTTTGTCTTAACAAATATCTAATGTGTTTATTTAAAATCTGGAGGCATGCATGAGCTAAGAGTCCATGCAAGAGTCAGGAGGCGTGCACAAGGTGGGAATCAAAGGTCCCGAAAATGGGGGGAGAGAATCCACATGAAAGTCAAAGGTCTTGGGATTGGCGACGAGAGTTCACACATGAGTCGAAGGTCCTAGGAATGTAGGAAGGAGTCCATGTGGGAGTTTAGAAGTGCATGCAAGCCAACAGTCCATCCGGGAGTAAGGATGTGTGCATGAGGCAAGAGTCAAAGGTCCTAGGAATGGGGGCGAAACTCCACACACAAATCAAAGGTCCTAGGATTGTAAGCAAGAGTTTACGTGAAAGTCAAAAGGCATGCATGAGGTGAGAGTTGAAGGTCCTAGGAGTGGATACGAGAATCCATGTGGGAGTCAAAGGTTTCGAGAATGTAGGCAAGAGTTCACACAAAACTCATGAGGTGTGCGTGAACTAAAAGTTTATGCAAAAATCCCAAGGCACACACAAGGTGGGAGTTGAGGGTCCTAAGAGTGGGGGGATATTTCAAATGAATAAACAATATAATTTTACATAATAAGTAGCTTACTAGCCTATTACTTATGTTAAGTTAAGTTATTTACCTTAATCAGTATCAACATTTTAGTTAACCAAAGAACCTTGACTATGAACTTATGTAATAACTAGCAATTATCATGTGTCTACGCCTACATCCACACCTCTGAAGAATTTTCATTTTAACAAATATCCAATGTGCATGTTTAAAGCAAGAAATAAAAACATTGTCTATAATCAAGAGTAGGTCATATGATCTTCATGGTCACAAAACTCTTGATATTAGACCGACCTATTAAAATGCAAATAGGAATTAAGAATGTGATCAAAACCACAAAAAATAAAGAGATACCATCTATACTTATATAAAAATGAATATTTGGATAAGGAAGCCATCGAATGGTTTCCACAAATTGAAATTTGGTTGTAGAATTATTGAATTGTATCCAAAAAGAGAGAGAATATAGAAAAGTAATCAAAGAGGTGCACAAACCAATACCTCATATCAATCGTATTCTTGAATTGGAAGGAAAATAATTAGTTTTTTAGTTATTATGCAGTCATGGTATGAATTAAAGAATAGATAATAAATCACAAAGAGAATATTATTGAAAACTAGAGTTCAATTTGAACTTTCAACGAAAACACACTTGATTATGAAAAAACTTACAATGTAGAAAAAGTTTTCTTTTTCTTAATTACACCACCACCCACATTGCTTAATAGGGGTTTTAAAACCAGCATGATGTACCAAGTTGGGGTAGGAGTCAAAGGTCCCAATAGTGCGAACAATAGTATGTGCAAGCATCAAAGGTCACAGGAGTGTGAGCAATAATTTGTGTAAGAATCAAGAAGTGCCTTGAGCTAGGAATAAAAGGTCCCAATAGCGGGGGTGAAAGTCCATGTGGTAATCAAAAGTCCTGATAGTGGGGGCAAAAGTCTACACATTATTCTAAGGTCTCGAGAATGCGGGTAGGAATTTGCACATGGGTTGAGGGTCCTGAGCGTTCACGCAAAAGTTGAAGGTTGCGAGAGTTGAGGGTCCTAAGAGTCTATGTGAGAATCAAGGGTCGTAGGACTCCACACAGGAGTTGAAGGTCCTAGGAATGTGAAAGTCCGTGAGTAAATCGAGAAGGGGGGGGGGAGTCAAAAGTAAGGTGGGAGTCGAAAATCCAAAGTGAATCGAAAATCAACACAAGAATCATGAATCTGGGGCTAATTAAGAATGCGAGCAAAAGTTGGGAGTCCAGAGGTAAGGTGGCCATGATGCCCTATCACAACATCCATAATTTTGTTATTAAATATTATCAAGGTTTTTCCTCGTATGGTCAATTCCTTCCATGACTAATGATGAACACAAGCTTCTCCCAACAAGCTTTTCAAAGGGATTCATGGGTGAGCTAATTGCTTGAAACAAACTATGTGTTACATGCATGCCTAAAATGATTGAAGTGATCAAAATTTTAAAACCCTAAGGGATGCAAAAAAACCTAAGGAAAGATGACAACTACTCTCAAAATGGACTAGAGGATTGGATATGTGGATGGGTGGGTCTTCACCATTTCTACCCATGATGATCTTTTGGCAACCTAGGAATTTAAACTTAGCTCGTCTTAAGGCTTCTTGTGCATGTGCAGCGACAACATCTTTGTAATGCATAAACAACATAACTTAGCATGTTGCAACCCAAACACAAACATTGTATGGCTTGAATTTTTAAAAAATTAGTAGAGATTTGAAAACTTTATTATTATGTCTCATGGTCAATGGAGTTATCAATAAAATAATGAACATATTACATTTACACTTCAACATTTTGTTCAATACCATCAATGTGACCAATTTTCCAATACATTTGTTTACTTGTTATAATATGGACATGGCATGATATATTGAACATGGAATAAGTATGAGAAAAAAAACTGAATATATTTCATGGTTAATGACATAATCAAAACACAATGAGGGTATTGTGAATACACATATATTTTGTTCAAGTAACCTTATATCATCAATGTGGTTAATTTTGCAATCCCTTCATTTACATATATTAACCAATTTGCATTGGTCCATTGATGAATTATTGTCATTTATGATGTTGAAAATATCTTTAAATTATATTTCATCTTTAATTAAAATTTTAGAAGGTTAAAACAACTAGACAAATATTATATCTCTAGAAATGAAAAAATATATAATTTCACATATTAATTAATTAATTAATTCATGATTTCAATTTTTTTTAATTAAACTAAATTTTGATAAATTATGCACCATTTATATTTTTTGAATCATAATTAACCATTCATTTATTCAAATAAACTTCACATGTGTTTTAGGTTTAATAAAACATGAAGAACAAATATATTAATATATTTTAATACAAAAGGGAATACAAATTGAAGTGTGACAAAATTAGTGATCATTATTGGCATTATTTGATATGTTATTCCCTACATTTCAATTTACATAGAAGAAATATTTGATTACATGCATTAATTAAATATACATCATTAACAAGTTGTCTTTTGGATTTTTTAAATATTTTAAATATAAATAAAATATCATAAACAAATTGCAGTATACATAATAATGGGAAGACATTATATTATATTATATTATATTTATTTATAAAATTTCGAAATAGTATATATATAATACTATATATATAATGAATTTTGATCCTATTTTAGGTGTAAATATTGGTGTAAATATTGGTCACAATCTATTTTTAGTGAACAATTATTCATTATATGTTTTTTAAAAAATTTAAAATTGTCAATCATACATAGGATTAATATATGGAAAAGATATCTTTTTTATTATTATGTGAACAATTTAAAAAAATGGAAGATCATGTGCTTTAATTTAATTTTTTTGAAAAATATCAATCAAATTTATTAAATAAGGATTCTTTTTTTTTCCCCATAAAACTTAAATTCTAACATTCAGCAGTAAATCTTACCTTAAATCTCTATAATTTTGTTCAAGCTCTTCCATACCTTCTACCATCAATGTGTCCAACTTTCCCTTACTTTCATTTATTTGAATCAATATGTATGGCATTTTGGGATTTGAATGGGTTGTTACAAGGTAATTGAAGCTTTATAGACATGAGCAATACCCTCTAATGAACTAGGTGGAAATGATTCAACCCATGTGGTTTTACTTGTAGGTTTTGGTAGGTTTATGTAATAACCCATTAAATGTAGAAAGATATGTGATTGACCCCAAAGCATTTATAGGATACTAAACAAGGGTAATGTAATTTAATTCCATGATTCTAGCCATGAGTTATTCTTTTGATACATGGTGTTTTACAAAATACCCCAATGCAAAGTATTGCTATCCATTTAGGTTTGGTTATGCAATTCCCTTGATAGTGTCCAACATACTTGATTGGCCCCAAAACATTTTTTGAATACCTAAAAAATATATTACACGTTTATGGATTATACAGTGTGGGGTATTGTAATTAAATTAGATTTTTACAAATAAGAAACTTTCATTGTTTTGTGCATTACTTGGAGTTTTAGATTTCTATATTAATTGCATCTAGTTGTGATTAATAATTATTCATTGACACATATTGGTTACCTAATCATTTGGATATTACTTTAACACGTGCATTGGAGTTTCTTTTCCAATGCAAATTGTGCATAATTCAATTTGATTTGGTGAAAGGTGTAAAAGGTTATGTATAAATGAAAATTGAATCACATATATATTAAATCCAAATATGGGTACAAGTGACAAACCTTTATTTATTCCCTAATCTTCTTTTTACGGGTATCTAAGTGTTCCATCATTAGTTCATGCCAATCCTTCATTTGGTTGATGGAATTTTTGAAACCATCATCCGCTTGGCAAAATACCATTCCTGGGTGCACTGATTTGTTGATTCAGGCCAAATGAAGGTGGTGAATGTTTTATGCAACTCCTGAAGAAGTGATGTTGCATGGTTAGAAAATTCAATGTTTGCACCTGGGTACATTCTACAGTGATCTTGACCATTGTTTCATGCAAGCGGGCTAAGGCTTGATCCACGGGTGTGGATGAAGTTTCTAACACATCAACATTGTCAAAACAACTATCTTCATCCATGGTTGTAAGCCCTCCAATGTCAACAAGGCCAACTTCATCAACTAAATCTTGGTTACAATCCTAGTCATCAAATGCACCATCATCCAATTGTAAGTATGCCGAATCAGCAAACATGCATTTCAAACCATCACAGTGTGTTCCATAATATGTGCAACAATACTCAATGATATTTTCCATTGTTAAGGTCAGTAAAAATCAATAAAATAACAACTTTATGTTTGCAAAAGTTGCCTCACAATGCCCATTCACAAGTGTAACTTGCATACTTGGTGAAAGGGGCATGCATTTTGTAAATAACACCAAAATGGTGTTGGCTTCACACCCGCCAAACATTGTCACCATCATCCCTTTCAAAGGTAGGTGAAATCACATTGGTGTGTGGAATTTGACTAGCTTTGTCAACATTTACCACCATGAGTCATGCCATGACCTTGTTTTTTATGAACCCTTGCCTTTTCATTTCATCTTTGTGCATATAATGTCATGTCATTATTATGGTTAACGTCCATATTAACTAATCAATGCGGTGCCCCCTCAACCTCTTGGTTTCAAGAGAGAACCAACGTTTTAGAACCTTGTGATAAGATTTTATGCTAACATGTGTGTTTTTATTCAAATGTGGCACATGACATAGTTCAACCATCCAAAACTCTGCATGGACATGTACAACATACTTTCAACCCATGATGTAATTCAAATATGTGTGAAAAATGAACATGCAACTTGTAATGCCATCAATAGCAAACATGTTTTAAAACATGCCATACTTGGAACTGGGACCCTTTACTTACTGAGTTGGCAATAATAAGCCCAAAAATACCTTGTCCAAGCAACACCAGGTTGTAAATTATCAAAATTTTCCACCACCATCTCCTTCCTACATGCCTTGAAATCATTAATGGTTTCATTTGGGTTGATGGACATGAACATCACCACATGGAGGCAATCAAGTATTGCATGCTTCACCTCTGAATCCTTGATTTTTTCCATGGAGCACAAGTTTCATGCTTTCAACACATGCCATGCACAAAGAAAAATTGGGACATGATCTGGACCCCACATATTCCTACCATCGTACACCTGACATTAGTGTGCTTATCATGAATAATAAATATGTTTTGGAATCCCCATGTTAACGTAATACCAAAACATAATATAATGCAACAAAAAAATAAATCAATGTATAACTTACCATAATGCTCAAAGTTCCTATGGAGCATCATCCACAATGAAACATGATGGTTTCCAATGTGGCATATGCGAGAATAGCTTTGCCTGTAGGGCACTCAACCATTCCACCAAGTCTTCACATGTTTGTTGATTCATGATAACCCAAGCAACTGGCACCTGGCACCCATGTGCAATGAAAAAAACACCATCAATGTGAATAGGTGGTACTTCACATCGTTGGTGCCAAATGTGGCATCCATAGAAATAAACATGTTGTGATTGAATTGGAGCATAGCTTGAAATTGTGTAGGTGTTTGGATCCATATGGTGAAAGGGACCTAATTCCCATTCACTTCACTTGCATCGTATAAATAAAAAAATCATCAAAATGAACATAAACCCATGACTGAATGGAAAACGTTGGGTTTTTGTGTAAGCGCCAAGTGCCCCTCTTGTGTTTCCAATTGAAGTAGGCAATATTTTAGAGTCGTAAGAAATCATTTTGGGTCATGCATTCACCTACATTCACCCATGCCCACTGAATTTCTTTGTGCTTGTCATAAATTTGCTTCACAGTGTACCTTAACCCTAACTAGGTCCATATAAACTCCTTCAACTTGT
>Ga0209208_10006597_pt1 | contig 15974 bp, 9 predicted proteins | sample S1TSphfallax_3_FD_187694 | JGI IMG/M metagenome (GOLD analysis project Ga0209208, IMG submission 187694) | Host-associated microbial communities from peat moss isolated from Minnesota, USA - S1T2_Fd - Sphagnum fallax MG (SPAdes) (version 2) | ecosystem: Host-associated > Plants > Peat moss >...
TTTTTAAGGTTTTTTTTTTTTTGTTTCTTCTTGCTTGTTTTAGAATTTCTAATTAGTTTTTGTTGTTTTTAGGGTTTCTCATTTCTTTTTTCTATCTTTAGGGGTTTGAGTTTTTTCCTTGCTTTTTATCCAAGTGGATTTTTCATTTTCATTTTTTAATATTAGGGTTCTTCATTTTGTTCTTGCTTTTTTAATTTTAATTTCATTTAGAGTTTCTTTATTAGGACTTATTTTGGGGCTTGGTTTAGAAATTTTTTAAAAGTAGTATTTTGAAACTTTTTTGGAGGTTAAATTTTAAAAGTTCTTTTAGGGTTTTGTACGTCTTGTTTTAAGGTTTTGAAAATTGAGTTTTTGGGATTTTTGTTAAGGTCTTTTGGGGGTTTTTTTAGGGTTGCTTGTTGTGTTCCATAGGTTTTTCTAGTAGTGATGTATTTTTTAACATGGATGATTTCAATAGTTCCTTGTCAAATAGTGATGTTGAAATGTTTTAAAAGACACAACATCAAATTATTGTTTGTAGTTGCATGTGTCAATACATTGGAACTATTCAATGCAAATGAGGTAAGTCAAGCTTTAAGCAATTGATTGATCAAGATTTGCATGTCCAAGTTTATTCAAATTTGAAACACACTTTAGTTTGTCAAAGTTTGATAAGTTACCAACATTAATGGTTCCCACCGTCTAGGCCCATACAAGAGCTAGTAATAAAACTTGCATTATAACAAGACAACCAACTAATTTGAGCCCATAGCATTGACTGTTTAAATTCATCATGTACATGAAATATGACAATGTGATCATGTATGATGCATTCATGTGGAATTAGAGTAAGAGTGTAATTTGTGATGATGCAATTTTCATTGCATCTTACATCAAGAAAACCATAGGCAATGAAATTCAATGGGTTAATGGTGAGGAACAAATGACTCTTGGTATGCACATTTGCAAATTCTAAAGTTGTATTGGATTGATTGATGGGATTCTCATCAAGATGCACAAACCCTAAAAGAATACCAAATACATCTTGTGGTTCAAGATCTTGAAGGAAATGTATTGTATAAACAACATGATGGTTTTAAATCAATTGTTCATTTACTTGGATAATGGGTATCCTAACTCCTTTCCTAATGTGAACATTTTATGCAAATACAAAAAAGACTTATCCTGCATAAAATTACATGTTGCATTGGTTGGAAAACCTCGTGGAATCAATTTTTTACATAAGATATTCAAGTAGCAATTGATGAAGAACTTTATATTGACTTGGACAGGGAAGTGCACAAGCTTTTGTAGGAAAGTTGTTTTCTTATCAACATACTCTGTCACAAATTCATTTACTTTTGGCACATATTTGAAAGTTGGTGGAGTTTTGAAATTTGTAAATTTGTAAACATCGAATAACTTTCATTGTGCTTTAGTTGGTTGGTACGTCTTTTCAACCTTTGGTTTCTTGGGGTTCAATTGTTGCATTCTGAATTAACTCAATTTTCAACTTATATGACAACATTCCATAATTGACTTTTGCTTTAGCATTTTTTGCCATTATCCATGAAGTTTTGATCCTTTCAATATTATTGTCATTTTGTGATATCATGAATCACATTCTACTACACAAATGTTGTTACATTGAATGTTAAAATCCCTCTTAATACAAAAAACTTGGCAACTTAAATATTGTTGGGCACCTTGATGGACTTTAGTGACAATGTAAACCATATGGTTGACATGTGTACAATACAAAATAGAAAGCTAAAAATCACAAGGGATTTGTATTACTTGTGTTCTAGGCCCATATAATATGTTTACAACTTGGCAACTTTTATTGTTGGGTTTTGGTGGACTTTAGTGACAATGTAAACCATATGGCTGACATGTGTATAATACAAAATAAAAAGTCGGAAATAAAAAAATGGCACTTTTTAACATCAATTTTTTAATTGTGTTTTGTTTTGGATTATGTAGGAATCAGTCTAACTATTTTAATTTCCAAATTATTTAATAATAATTATGAACAAAAAATGTGCCTCTATAAGCATGTATACAAATAATATTTGTTTTTGTAGTTTTCTTGTCACAACACATGTGCCAACAGCCTTTGTACTACAATACATTCAAAGCCTAGTTGCATTGTTCCTTGGTTTGTTCAAATTTCCCTATTATAAAGGCTTAATTTCATCTTATCCACCATGTAGTAATTATTTTTACATTAATTGCTTTAACATTTTTACATATGTCAATTTAAAAATTAATCAGCAAGAGTTCTACTTGTGTAAGCATGTATTAGTAATAGAATATTTGCTAGTTACACTCAAATTATTGCATGTATGTCCATGTTTTCAAAAACAAAAGAATGCATATAAAAGAATTATGAAGTAGAACTACAAAATATTTAAATTACTTAAAAGATAGTCCTTAATAATGTTCCAATGGAATTCTGTGGTGATGATGTCATACAAATCCTGTGAATCCAACTATTTCTGAAGTTTTGTGAACCTGAAGAAATTTGCAATATTGTTGAATGCTCCAAAGAGTAGGATCATTGTTACATCACCTAGAGGTTGCAACATTGGATCAACAATTACAATTTACATTCTTTTATACTTCACTACTTAACTTGTTATTCGATTACAATCCTCTCTCTAAAACAAACACTTATATGTAGACAACATGACCACATGAGATTCATAAAAATATCTTTAATGCATGCCATGAACAAAAACTTGAGTATCCTGAACTCATGACCTACTTACACAAGTGTGTGAATGATGCATTGGACAAGGTGACAAGGTTCATCATGAAAACACAATTGAAGAACATATAGTCAAGTTGTAGGAAAATAAACAACTTGTTTTTGAAGGGTATTATGCGTTCTCCCATTTCATAGACCACACATGGAATGCATCTTGTAATTAAATTACAAAGCATTTGTCACTTAGGATGGCTAGTCCCATCATCAAGAATTTGAAAGTTGACATTTTAAGCTAATGAGACAATCTAATTGACTTTTGAGTTTTTTGAACTTTTTGAAAATTCATTTACAAACAATCTGAAAGAATATATTCATGGACTTAAAACCTATGAACTTTGTTGTGAAAGAACATAAAACAACTAAGGTTCATCTCACTTTCTAGACTTGAAAGTTGCTTGCCAATGACATGAAAAGAGGCATTTTCCACAATGAAGACCTGATATATGGAAGATTTTTGCATCAATTTTGTTCACAATATATTGCCACAATATATTTAATCTTTTGTGGGAGAAACAAAAATTGCAAAAACCATTCAAGGAAAACTATGAATGTTTTGTCTTTGACACTTCTCAACCCTCTTAAAGGTGGATGTAGGTGCTTTCCAAATGGAAAGATTGTAATGTTTCCTCAATCCCATACTATAAAAGAGATTTCTTGGATCAGAAAAGAACCCTTATCCATTTTTTTGTCCTATAATCTAATTTATGTCTTATAATATATTGAAGGTGACACACTCCCAATTTCCTTGATGGACTCAACTAAGAGTCCAAAGATGAAAAGAACGAAAGGAAAAGGAGTTGGGGCGTGCTCCCTGGCTTGTAGCACTTCAAGGGTAGAGGGGCATGCTGAAGTTCCAAGATGGGGATTAAGAAGATTGATAAGCAAGTCAATTACTCGCATGGGCTTGCATAAACCAAACAACAAGTTGCATTGGTTAGTGCACAACTAGAACACCTTTGGTGCACAGACGAACCATGGGCAAACACATACTCACAAGACTCACCATGACTTGGATTTGGAGGAAGCCACCACCTTCCCCTTTATAGTATACTTTGTGTTTGGCCACAAGGCCAACACCCAAATGTCATTTTGTCTAAGGACTCCCAAATGGGAGTCCCAAAATTCCCAAAATTAGGACTCTCACAACTTTGGAGGCCCATAACTTTGTGTGAAGATTTCCGATTGAGGTGAGGTTTATAGCAACGTTGTAGCTCTCGTCAAAAGCTTTCTAACAGTATGTGGCATGCTACCTACACACAAGGAAGTCAGGGCGATTCTTGACTTTTAGTGGTCGGGAGTCAAATTGTTAATTTGACTCCCAGCCCTTCTTTTGGCCATAGCTTGTGTTTTAATTACCCAAATGGGTCATGCAAGCCCATTTTAGACATATAAGTTTTAAGAGCTTTTCAATGATATAAGGAACTCTTCAATCTAATGGGTTTTGACCTTTGTAATCACACTCTGAAGATTCGGGAGTTCATCGAAACTCCAATTCCCAAAGTGGGAGCTCACTTGGGAGTGTGGAGGTTCATTCCTTCACACTCTCCCACACTCCCGGGAGCATGAAATGTGACTCTTGGGCTTCACTCCTAGCTCGCACCTTTGCAAGCCTTTGCCTTGGTCACGAACCCAAGGCTAGGGTTGCAATAAAAAATGTGTCAGTTGGTTATCTAATCATATTATTTTTAAAAAATTCACTGGTTGGTGCACATGCCTATAATTCAACAACCCCACCTTAGTATGGTGGTTAAGGATCAAACATTATATAACCTGATTATGAGTTATTGGTACATGATTATGTGTGTGTTATTGTAGCTCATCAAGGACTTTTTTCTGATGCAGAGAGGATTGTAGTATTCGCACCATTAATAGCCTAATGATGTGTGACTTTTGCAATTTGGTTGTTGCACAATTTTATGCAATACTCAAATAAACCTAACATTTAAACTTTTGATGTAAGTTGTAGTGCATTGGTAAGATATTTACAAGAATCATTTTATCTTGGAAGGTAATATAGACCAATAACATCTCTTTCCTTCCTTTCATCCTATAAAACAAAAGTTTCATATTTGAAATTCAAGGGATACTACAAGTCATTAGAGACCTCTATCTATGAATTTTTTTTCTTTCAAACCCTATGTGTTGTTAATATTTATGTAGGTACCCAAAACTGAAAATGTACTTTAGATGTGAATTAATGTCCCTTTGTGAAAAGAAAAATTTAACTACAATTGATGTAACATTTCATCAAAAACTATAAGATTGCAATATAATGTATATTGTTAATGTAGAACAAAGATTCTATGGAAGATAAAAAATGATGTGTTTTCTATGTATGTAGGGATTATGTGTTATGAACTTGACTGGAAGATTAACTTCATGTCTATTGCATCTATGTACTAAAGCATGTAAAAAATCCTCAACACCTAGGTGTATGAAAAGGGCTACCTTGAGGCATCTTCTAAGTTATGTCTTGTTAATGGTCTTTGAAGAATTGCTTATTTTCAATATTTGTTATGTTTTCTTAGTTTGTAACTACACATTTATGATAATGTAAATAATCCAATGTTGCATAAACATGTGGATACAAGAAGGACAAAAAATTGAAATTCAAGGCATAGAAGATGGATTTTATGGTGTTTGGTTTTTTGTAACAGTTTCAAAAACATTTTCAAAAAAATGTTTGGTTAAATACGATGAATTTGTCAATGAAAATGACAACTCAAAACATTTATGTGGAATGGTCCAAATCTCACAACTTAGACTAGTTCCACTTAATATAAACAACACATCACGGGTTGAGAATGATGTTATTGAAATCTATGAGTCTAATTGTTGGTGGGTTGGAAAGATAATACACCATCTACTTTGTGAAACAAAATATGTTGTCTATTTCCTTGAAAGTTCAGAAGAAATGTAAGTTGATGCATCATGCATATAGTCTTCTCAAGATTGGGTGCAATCAAACAATGCGTGTAATTTTACTTGGCAAATACACATTATTCGCATGGTATGTATTTTATTTCATTCAAGTTTTTTTCTTTTTTTTTGAAAATTTGGTTTTCACCATATTTGATAAACATTTATGCATTAAAAACATATTGTTGGTTATTGTGTTTATAGGGAAATTCCAAGGCCGTAAAAACAAATTCAACTTCAAAACAACAAAAGAATAAAGATGGAGTCATGAATAAAAAGGTTCGTCAATTGTAACTAAAGGCGTATTTGAAAACTTTAATTATTTTACATGCTGAAAAAAAAACTCTAACGATAGCAAAACACTTTCTACTAATGGATCTTCATAAAGTCTTTAATATCAATGAATATGAATCATATTGCCTATTAAGAAAAATGCTTAAACATGATTAGGATCATATGAAATAGTATGCATCTTGTTAGTAATTAGGTCAAGTCATTACACCAAAATGCACCCTATTTCACTTTGGGTTTCATTAAATTTGGAGTGAATTTGGACATTTTTACCATGGTGAAATTAATCAACCCCCTAGTGAATGGGGAACAATTGCTACGAATAGTGAACTGATTCATTAGTATCTAGTGAAACAAGGTTACTCTCAAATGAAGTATAAATTTACCAAGCCATTCACTTGCTAGTTAATTAACTAAACAACATGGAAATAAATTAAATTTAAATCATTTAATATATAATGTTATTGATAATTTTATGATTTTCAATCTATGATTTATTGACATGTGTCATTACCTAAGTGACATAATCAACCTAGGCACCTACTCTAAATAACTAGATAGGAGAATATTTTATCAATTCACCATTGTTGACCACGTACACACCATTTGTGAAGTTTGATCCCTTGACTTTAAAAATGAAAGCAAACACCCCTACCGTCAAGTCACCCCACTTGTTGTGTTAATGTGTTACATTGCATTCTATTTATCAAATACTTCATTTTAAACTTTACAAAAACATAAACTTTGAAAATTCATATGTTATTGAAATTTTCTTCAAATGAAATGATCTGAGTTTACTTTTAAAATAATTTCAATAATGTGCATAATTACATTTATTTCCTTTTGAAAATGTAAAATCATTTGAACAAAAAAAATTTGAATATCATTATTTAATAACATTTCAATGACCATGATTTTGAAAAACAAATGTTTAAATGGATAAGATTTTTGTTAATATAATAATATTACCTATGTTAAATTACTTTCAACTATTATAGTGCTACTTTTCATTAATCTAAATTATTTGACCCTACATTATTTATAGTTATTTATGGTTATTCTTAATTACTTTTGGATATTTTTGGTTATTTCACCTTAGTCTACTTTTGGTTATTATAAGTTACTTTTGGTTATTTTAGCATATTTCACCTTAGGCTATTTTTTGCTATTATAATTTTTTTTGGTAAATTATTTTATTTTTGGTTATTATAAATTATTTCAGATTAGGCTATTTGCAACTATTATAAATTAATTTTGGCTACTTTAAATTATTTCATTTTAGGTTATTTTTTACTATGTAAGGCTATTTTTGGTTATTTTTTATATTTTACGTTACTTCGCCTTCAATCACTTTTGTCTATTGTAAATAATTTCACCTTAGATTATTTTTGGCAATATTAAACAATTTTAATATATGGCTATTGGTGGATATTATATTGGGGAAACTAAAATCTAAGGTGGGAGAAAGATCTAGACAAAATGTGGAACCAACATCAAAAGATGAAGGAAGAAAAAAGGTGATGAGAAGAAACATTGGAAAATTTGTACCAATAATTCTAGGAGTTGCATGGAGGTACATACTTGCGAATGTACATAGGGATGTACATTCTCCACCGCTTTAGGAAAGGGTGAAAAAATAATTATGAAAAAAAAGGAGAATAATACTCAAAATTTGGAACAAGTACTAGAGGAACAATGACAAAAATATCAAGTTTATCTATTGGATTAGTGGTATGGATATCAAGCACAAATGGAAGTACATAAAATAGTCCCTCTAGAACCAATAGAAGTACAATTTTCTTAAAACACTTTAAAATAAACACAATAACGTCTACAACAATCAAGAAGATAGAAGTAGCATTCAGAGAATGTAATGAAACAAATGTGACATGTAGTGATGGATACATTATAGATTCCAACACAATTTAAGCCACAAATAATACATGTATGGGATAATAGGTTGGGATTTGCAAAAGGGAAATCTTTAGGTTAGATGTGTAAATGAAAAAACATGCAATATCTTCAAGAGAAGGATCTAAGAAGCCAACACCACATAACCTCAAATCAAAATCAATAGAAGATCTTATTGCAAAAATCATGGAAGCAAACAAGATTACAAAAATGTTTTAGGTTATGGTAGTAGTTAATTACAAGATGGGCAATCTAGGATTACAAATTAGTATCTTAAAAAATAGATTACTTAGTGCAAAGTAGGAGAACCAAGAATTACAAAAGTCAATGAAGAAAGGTGTGAAAGCATAAGCAATTTTAAAGAATGTGAATAGCACATGGGAAAAAAAACATCTAAACCTGAGGTGAAGATTAATGTCAAGAGCATATCATTATTGCAAAAGAACAAAAAGTTATAGGAGTTAGATGAATTGTAACTATTTAAAAAATGCAGTTAATTTGTCAATAAATGTATGTAACTATTTCAATTATAGGCACCTTAACAAATTCAACTTTTCAAGGGTAGTCAATCTATCAATAACTATATGTAACTTTTTCAACTATGAACACCCTTACAAATTCAAATGTTTAGTAGCAATAATTTGTCAATAGAAAAAGGTAAATCTCTTAACTTTCAACACCTTGACAAATCCAACCATTCAATTTGTTAACATGTATAAATAACTCATTTAGTTGAACACATTGTTAAATCCAAATATTGAAGAGCATTCAATTTGTCAATAGATGTAACTAACTTTTTCAACTACAAGCACCCTAAAAAGTTTAACTCTACAAGGGCAATCAATTTATCAATAGACGTATGTAACTCCTTCAACTACGAGCACTTTGACCAATCCAACTTTTCAAGGGCAGTCAATTTGATCAACAAATGTAAATAACTCCTTCAATTGTGAACACCTTGATAAACACAACCATTTAAGGGTAATTAAATTTTCAATAGATGTATGTAACTCCTTCAACTATGAACACTTTAACAAATCCACCTTTTCAAAGGCAATCAATTTATCAATAAATGTAGGTAATTCTTTCACCTATCAGCACCCTCACAAATTCAAATATTGAAAAGTATTTAATTTGTCAACAGATGTGGGTAACTCCTTCCATTACAAGCAATTTTGACAAATTCAACTTTACATCAGCAATCAATTTTTCAATACATGTAGGTAACTCCTTCAATTGGGAGCAATATGACATATGCAAATATTGAAGAACAATCAATTTGTTAATATACGTAGATAACTCTTTCAATTTTGAGCATTTTGACCAATCCAACTTTTCAAAGGTAGTCTGTCTATCAATAGATGTAAGTTACTCCTTCAACTTCGAACACCTTGACAAATCCAAATGTTCAAGGCTAGTCAATTTGTTGATAGATGTACGTAACTCCATCAACTCCAAGCACCTTAACAAATCCAACAATCGAAAGGGGTATCAATTTGTCAATACATGTAGGTAACTCCTTCAACTCCGAGCATTCTAACAAATTCAACGATCGAAGGGCAGTCAATTTGTCAATAGATGTAGGTAACTCCTTCAACTGCGAGCACCCTGATAAATACAAATTTTGAAGGCCAGTCAATTTGTCAATAGATGTAGGTAACTCCTTCAATTGCGAGCACCATGACAAATCCAAATTTTGAAGGCGAGTCAATTTCTCAATAGATGTAGGTAACTCCTTCAACTGCGAGCATTCTGACAAATTCAACGATCGAAGGGCAGTCAATTTGTCAATAGATGTAGGTAACTTCTTCAACTCCGAGCATCGTGACAAATTCAACGATTGAAGGGTAGTTAATTTGTCAATAGATGTAGGTAACTCCTTCAACTGCGAGCATTCTGACAAATTCAACAATTGAAGGGCAGTCAATTTGTCAATAGATGTAGGTAATTCCTTCAACTTCGAGCATTCTGACAAATTCAACGATCGAAGGGCAGTCAATTTGTCAATAGATGTAGGTAACTCCTTCAACTGCGAGCATTTTGACAAATTCAACAATCGAAGGGCAGTCAATTTGTCAATAGATGTAGGTAATTCCTTCAACTTCGAGCATTCTGACAAATTCAACGATCGAAGGGCAGTCAATTTGTCAATAGATGTAGGTAATTCCTTCAACTGCGAGCATTCTGACAAATTCAATGATCGAAGGGCAGTTAATTTGTCAATAGATGTAGGTAACTCCTTCAACTCCGAGCACCGTGACAAATACAAATTTTGCAGGCGACTCAATTTGTCAATAGATGTAGGTAACTCCTTCAACTGCGAGCATTCTGACAAATTCAACGATCGAAGGCGAGTCAATTTGTCAATAGATGTAGGTAACTCCTTCAACTCCGAGCACCGTGACAAATACAATTTTTGGAGGCGAGTCAATTTGTCAATAGATGTAGGTAACTCCTTCAACTGCGAGCACCGTGACAAATTCAATTTTTGAAGGCGAGTCAACTTGTCAATAGATGTAGGTAACTCCTTCAACTGCGAGCATTCTAACAAATTCAACGACTGAAGGGCAGTCAATTTGTCAATAGATGTAGGTAACTCCTTCAACTCTGAGCACTGTGACAAATTCAACGATTGAAGGGTAGTCAATTTGTCAATAGATGTAGGTAACTCCTTCAACTGCGAGCACTGTGACAAATTCAACGATTGAAGGGTAGTTAATTTGTCAATAGATGTAGGTAACTCCCTCAACTGCGAGCACCATGACAAATCCAAATTTTGAAGGTGAGTCAATTTGTCAATAGATGTAGGTAATTCCTTCAACTGCGAGCATTTTGACAAATTCAACGATCGAAGGGCAGTCAATTTGTCAATAGATGTAGGTAACTCCTTCAACTCCGAGCACCGTGTCAAATACAATTTTTACAGGCGAGTCAATTTGTCAATAGATGTAGGTAACTCCTTCAATTGCAAGCACCCTGACAAATCCAAATTTTGAAGGCTAGTCAATTTGTCAATAGATGTAGGTAACTCCTTCAATTCCGAGCACCGTGACAAATACAAATTTTCAAGGCCAGTCAATTTATCAATAGATGTAGGTAACTCCTTCAACTCCGAGCATTGTGACAAATTCAACGATTGAAGGGCAGTCAATTTGTCAATAGATGTAGGTAACTCCTTCAACTGCGAGCACCCTAACAAATACAAATTTTGAAGGTTAGTCAATTTATCAATAGATGTAGGTAATTCCTTCAATTGCGAGCACCAGGACAAATCCAAATGTTGAAGGCGAGTCAATTTGTCAATAGATGTAGGTAATTCCTTCAACTGCGAGCACCTTGACAAATACAAATTTTGCAGGCAAGTCAATTTGTCAATAGATGTAGGTAACTCCTTCAACTCCGAGCACCGATACAAATTCAACGATTGAAGGGCAGTCAATTTGTCAATAGATGTAGGTAACTCCTTCAACAGCAAGCACCCTGGCAAATACAAATTTTCAAGGCCAGTCAATTTGTGAATATATGTAGGTAACTCCTTCAACTGCGAGCACCATGACAAATCCAAATTTTGAAGGCGAGTCAATTTCTCAATAGATGTAGGTAACTCCTTCAACTGCGAGCATTTTGACAAATTCAACGATCGAAGGGCAGTCAATTTGTCAATAGATGTAGGTAACTCCTTCAACTGCGAGCACCCTGACAAATACAAATTTTGAAGGCCAGTTAATTTGTCTATAGATGTAGGTAATTCCTTCAACTGCGAGCACCCTGACAAATATAAATTTTGAAGGCGAGTCAATTTGTCAATAGATGTAGGTAACTCCTTTAATTGTGAGCACCCTGACAAATACAAATTTTGAAGGCTAGTCAATTTGTTAATAGATGTAGGTAACTCCTTCAACTGCGAGCATTCTGACAAATTCAACGATTGAAGGGTAGTCAATTTGTCAATAGATGTAGGTAACTCCTTTAATTGTGAGCACCCTAACAAATACAAAATTTGAAGGCTAGTCAATTTATCAATAGATGTAGGTAATTCCTTCAACTGCGAGCACCACGACAAATCCAAATTTTGAAGGCGAGTCAATTTGTCAATAGATGTAGGTAACTCCTTCAACTGCGAGCACCTTGACAAATACAAATTTTGAAGGTGAGTCAATTTGTCAATAGATGTAGGTAACTCCTTCAATTGCAAGCACCCTGACAAATCCAAATTTTGAAGGCTAGTCAATTTGTCAATAAATGTAGGTAACTCCTTCAACTGCGAGCATTTTGACAAATTCAACGATTGAAGGGCAGTTAATTTGTGAATAGATGTAGGTAACTCCTTCAACTGCGAACAATTTGACAAATCCAACTCTTGAAGTGCAATTAACTTGTTAATAGATGTAGGTAACGCTTGTAATTTTGAACACATGGATAAATTGAAGTGTTGAAGAGTAGTCAATGTTTCAATAGATGTAGGTAGTATTTTTAGGTTGATGCATTTTGATAAATCGAGCACACGCAAGTTGGGACAATGACCAAAATTGAATGGTATTTCTTTCATTTTGGCTTCTTGCCAATGTATCCATCGTAATTCACATACATGTCGGTCATGTAAGAAATCTTCCACAATGTTTGATGAAACTTGAGCCATGTCAAACAACCTTAATTTGGGGAGGGGTACATTCTTGAAAATCCCTAAAACCAAATTTTCATTTCCTTCCCATGATAAACCTTGTAGTCTTGAGGCCACCTATCACATGAAAAATTACAACATATGAGTTAACACATAATTTTAAAATTATGCAATAATTTTGATGCGTTTTCTAATATACTAATTTTGAATTATAGATTTGAAAAAAATTTTTTTTTTTGACAAAGTGATGATAACCTCTTGTTCATGAAGATATTTAAAATTTGTTTCAAGATCCCATATTCGATTCTTTTCCTCTCGTATTGCAAATTTTCGACCCATATCTCGCAATTGGTCATGGATGGATAAATTTCCATCTTCCTTGACTTTCACAAGAGATCTGTCTTTTAAATTTTGTAATTCAAGTGTCGAAGAGTCAGAATCCCATATTCGAAGGGCTATAATTTCTTTCAAACCACCAAAATAACAAGCAATATCCAAAAACATATCCTTTTCTGGTTGGTCCAAATCTTTGTAAGAAATCTCTAAGCTTTTCCAAAGTATGTCGTCTATACCCCCATCCAAATTGTTCCCTGCTTGTAGCTTTTTTAAGGCTCCTCTCCAAATTTTCAATCTTGTTTGCATATCCCAGTTTTTTTTCTTGTGCATAAAACCACCCATGACTTCAAGGCTTAAAGGAAGACCAGCACATGCTTCCACAATCTCCTCAACAATCTTTTCAAAACCTTTTTCCACTTGTTTTGTATTTTGAAATGCATGCGATATAAAAAGTTCTGTTGCTTGTTTCTTGTTAAGATATGGCATTTCAAACTTTCCATTTGGATCTAAATGATCCTCCAAGATTCCCCAATTTCGACAAGTCATAATTACATTGCTTTTTCTATTTTTTCCTTGAAAAGCAAGAACTTTTGATAAATCATTGATAAGCTTTTCATCAACATCATCAATGACCACTAACACTTTTTTAGAAATCATGGTCTCCTCAATACGCTTAAGATCATCACCATTTATAACTTCCCCACAATATTTTTTTCGACCACACAAATCTTGTAAAAGTTGTTTTTTCAAATCTTCAATAGTTTTTGATTTCACGTCCTCCAAGAAACTAAATTTATCATATTGCTCATGGAACAAATGGTATATCTTTTTGCTCAAAGTTGTTTTTCCAATACCCCCCATTCCAACCAAACCAATGATAGATACCTTTTGTAACAATTTATGAGTATCCTTTGCTTTTTCTTCTAAGCTCACTTGCCATGATGGTAGTGATGGAAGTTGTCGTGGATTCTGTTGTGATCATGCAAATCTTATATCAATATTTTGATTGAAAGAAATATATGCCATATCATAATCATTCTAAACACATTAAAGAAATTTTTTTGTTAAAAATATATAAATTATAAAAGTCCCATGCTATTACATCATATGTTTTTATGACAATTTAAAATCTTATCAATTTTGTATATGTCAACTAAACACAAATCAATGACATGAATTAACAAAAAAAATTAGATTAAATTTTTGTCACCTATATGTTTGATGTTAGATCTTACAAAAGTGTTATGAACATAACTTCCCACCAGGGTTGTCATGGCATTATTAAGTCCCTCACAACATGACGTGTCATGTTGAACATTGACACAACCTAACTTTACATCAAAATAGGGTCAACTCAAGGTGAACTTGAATCAAAACCTTAATAAGGTTGTTAAGAACAAGGGTTTAATGTAAAAATAATAAATATATGTCAAATGAAACAATGACAAAAAATGGGAAATGTTGAAATGATTGAAAAATGAGAAAAATTGAAGCAATCGATTTTTTTTGGTTATGTGGTTATTTACTTTTTCTAGGTGACCAAAATAATTTCGATTGCCAAATCAATGGTGAGGATCAACCTTGCCATTGATTTGATGATTGCAAATTAGTATGATAATTTAAAGAAACAACATTTAATCATTTGGTGATTAAAAGTTCAGTTGAGTGACCCCTAAAAAAAGAATTTTGTTGCTGGGCAATTGAAATTCAATAAAAAAATAAAATAAAAAATTCAATCACCTAATTAGAGAAGAAAAAAATGAACGATCAAAAAATTTTGGTCGCAAAATTAATCTTGTAGATCAATCCATTGATGATTGAACATGTTAAATAAAATACTTTTTTTCTCGATTGCTATTAACTATTTTTTGGTTGCCTTAATGATTTTTGGTTGCTAAAGAAATGGCAACCAATTTCTTTTAAGTTTTTTTTTCATCAACCAAGTTTGATTGTTTAATCAATAACATGGTTGATTTCCACCATTGATTTTACGATTGAGATTTTTTAATCCCAAAGCAAAATGACAAATTATTTTTGATTGCTCGAGTAATTTTTCAATCATTTGATTCTTTTGGTATCAATTATCATTTCAATCATAATTTTTGGGGATGGGCATATCACCTTTTCTTGAAAAAACATTGGGCATTTGACTTGATAGGTGTGTTAGGATTTCATGTGGATATGACACTTGATGCAAAATCAAAGTGTCATGTGCATTATGACAACCTAAAAATTCCTTTTAGTTTCCTCTTCATATAATGACTAATTAAAACTTTTGCATTGAAGTTGATGTCTCACCTTTAAACAAATCTTTAAACAATCCACCAATTTTGAATAACTTATGTGGTCCCTTGTAGGTGGCTTGCAAATAGTCAAATGGTTTGCGTCTTCAATTTTGTAATAATTGTTACGAGATAATCGTTGGGCTGATGCAGGTGAAACAAGAATTTCCTGCACATAGTTTAATGAGAATTGAAATCAAATACAAGTTAGACATATTTTCATTGATTTTAAAAATATTTTGTCAACATAAATCTTTTTTTCAATTAAAAAAATGTTATGAAAAACTTGAAACATAAGGACATACACACCAATTTCAAGCACATTTATTTAATCACATTTTTACACAAGGCTTGTGCAAAGAATTAAAAGAGAAAATTGCAAAAAAATTGAATTTCTACAAAAATATCAATTTGCATATTTATTGAAGGTCATTGTATTGAAAAATTACCTCATTTTGGTTAATGGGTTGTCCTTCAACAAAAGCATAAATGTTAAGATTTTCTTTGGTTTGATCAAAGTCCACAGAAAGTTGTTCCATTTTTTGATCTAAAACTTGAACATTCTGAAGGAAGCTTTGTTGTGTTATTGAGTGGGTTTTATTCAAAAGACCCACTTCTTGGCATATTTTTGCAAAATACATTGAAAACGTTTTTGTCCCACCTTCATGTGGAGCACCATAGAAAATTACCCCGGTAAGGTTATCATAAAAATCCTTGGATCTTGCATTCATGGCTGACTCTATATCATTTGATGTTTTTTGATTCATGTATCTTTGGATTTCCACCACTAAACTTTTGATGATCAAGCCACCAAAGCTATGACCAACCAATACAATTGGAGCACACCAAAGGTTTTCATAGCTGT
>Ga0209208_10006599_pt1 | contig 15971 bp, 9 predicted proteins | sample S1TSphfallax_3_FD_187694 | JGI IMG/M metagenome (GOLD analysis project Ga0209208, IMG submission 187694) | Host-associated microbial communities from peat moss isolated from Minnesota, USA - S1T2_Fd - Sphagnum fallax MG (SPAdes) (version 2) | ecosystem: Host-associated > Plants > Peat moss >...
TGATCTTGCTCACCCTCTAGCAAGCTGACATTAGATACAGATTTCATATCTAGATATCTAGAAAAGGAACAATGAAAAAGAAAAGGAAGACATGCACAACACAAGAGGACATAGGACCAAGAGCTGTTAATCCAAAGGCCCAGATTACTGCTGATGCCTCATCTGTGTATGAATTGACTACCTGTAACAACTCCTCATAATCCTCCACCAGAATACCATTGCTGCCCACATCAAAAGCTGCAATCCAAGTAATCCAGAATCAACAACTTTCTTAGGATCCATAGCAAATATTTATCACAATGGAAAACATCAACCCCTGATGATGACTCATGCAATCATGCTACACAAAACAGTCACTACACTTGATTTTCAATATTGCCAACATGCTACAACTTGTGCTCAAATGCACCTGACAATGGCTTGCCATTTGTATCTTAACTTTTGCAGACAGCTCCAAACAAATATACCTATGCTTAGTCTAAACTCAGTGATGGATTGTGTCAGAAACATGTTCTATGTTTCCATAGCTCGGTGATGACCTCAAAAACTCTTACTGAATAATGACGAGCACAGATTGTTTCTTTACATAACCCATGTGCTCTAGGCAGTTTGTAAGGATGATCTAAAGATCATGATTTTCACCCTACAAATTCTTTGTCAGATTCTTTGAACTGTCATAATTTTGCATTATTAAGATCAGTATATATTCTGACTTGGGTTGCTGAGAGCCAGATATCTGCTTGTTATGTACCCAAAGTTCTTTCAGTAAGAAGCATATGAGTGAAAAACAATTGCTCCTGATACTATGATGTTGACATTTCCTCTCAAAACAGAGTACTGACCCTTCCCAATAGGGTCAGAGTACAAATACTCACATGGGTTCAAGTAGATTTCTTAGATGCTCATCTGTGCTCAAGTTGCTTGAATTTATGCTCAACTACTGGCACTCTCAAAAGAAAAGCTTTAAGCCAATGTTTTTAGATTCAACATTCTCCTCTGTACAGATGAATGCAACAGACTTTACAAGCATCTTGTATTGTAGAAATGCGGTGCTCACTTACATGCTTCAGCCCCCTGAAGTTCTGCAGAAGATGCTCCTATGACATCTGCCTGCAGCTGCCATACAATCAATAGTCAAATCCACAAACACTAATCCCTTCCTCCATGAAACTAAATGAGTCTTTGAGTCATGGAGAGAGAGGGACACACACAAACACACACGGAGATGAACAAACCTCTATTGCTGAGAAGTCACTGCTACAGCTGCATCTGCAACATGTCTTTCTGCTTGCATCCGGCCTCCTGCATAAGGTCCATCGCTCCATGGAACTCGACCATACTGATAGTGCAGGTATTGCCGTATTTCGGGCAGAGGACCATGTATATGCAATACTCGGTCTCTCTACTTGTATCGAAACCATCGTTTTCAGATACCCCGGCGAGGCGCTGAGAAGAGACAGGTTTCCTGTCATTGCTACAGACATTCTTCGCGCCTGCCTTCTCTTCAACAAGAGAAGGCCTTGAGCGCTGTCCAAATATACTGGACACTCGTGAAGCTCCTACCAAAAGCTCTCTCTCTCTCTCTCTCTCTCTCTCTCTTTGCTTTCTGGTTTTGTTTACGCCGTTCTACAAGTTTTCTCCAAATCACAAACAACAACAGAGTCCAATATCCTTCCACGTTTCCGAAAGAACGTGACGGTCTTTCTAGGGTTTTCCTTCTTTCATGTTGTCATGGGTTTGAACGTTCTTTTGCAGTTTTCTCTTGTGAGCTTTCCAGTCTCCCTGAAAAGCTGACCCAATTTTAGCTGAACCTCAGCTTTTTTGTCAAGAATATCTTCAGATCTAACTTTAGGGTTTTATCAACTAGTACTGAATGTGAATGCTTTCATTCTGTTTTATCCAAAGCACAGATGTGTTTCTTCTCAAGTTGGACTTGTCACCCAAGAGACAACCTTGGGTTTGCAGGTGACTGAAAATGGACACATTTGAATGTGGAAACTGGATGATCAAGATGTCAAGCCTCATGGTTCAAGTTCAGGCCAGAAGGATAGTAAAGTAATGGATCTGATTATTAATGATATCTTGAGATGATGTTCAGGAGAATTTGGTTGAAAATGGGGATGCTTGCAGCTGTTTCTTGTCTCAGAAGGATACCCAAGAGTCCTCTATTGCAAATGGTTTTGGAGAGAGGCCATGGTTCGAATTAATGATACTTTGGTGCATTCCACAAGTTGTCGTTCACAATGAGCTGATAGGAAGGATAGAATCACTTCAATGCAACTGCGATGGGAGCTAATTGAGATTTCTTGTCAGATCTCTTGGCAATGGTTGCCTGGTCTCAAGTTTGTATGTGTATTGACACTCAGCTTGACAGGTTCCTAGTGTTTGATCTGAGGTACAAGAATGTCCATGGCAAATGATTTTGAACTTGTGTGTGTATGACCCCCGCTTGATAGAGTCTATGTGTGCTCTCATTGTTCTTTTCACGTGTCTCACCAAGATTTTTGCTGCAAAAGTGACTTTTCCTGACCATCTGTATTTCTGATTTCCACATATATGCGTCCTTAGGACAATGAACAGCAGGCCTGTTTCACATTGCTGGGACAGAGGAGAGTCTAAGCTACTTGCATGTGAAGTCATTGACATGCAATGGTAGAAATGGTAAGTGAAATGGTAGATATCGCAGCTTGTCATGCAGGCATCAGCTGCTCATGCCAGTCTACTTTATGTTATTGCTATTCTCTTGGAACATCTGGACCAGATTTTTAGATAATTGGAGATCTGTAATGGAATTATAGGGGACTAGAATCTGCTAAGGCAGTTCTTGCCCTTATGTGGGACTCTTTGGGTCTTAGATTGATGAAGCTGATGAGATTCAGTGAGGAAAGGGGGCCACAAAGCAAGGTCCTAACCTACTTTGTGACAGCTGAAACTACCATTCTCCAGCATGATAAGGTTCCTTTTTTTCCCCATCTCCATAGAATGCACTTACCTGTCTTTGTTGAAAACCAGTGACTAGCAAGCTAACATGTGCATACTATGTGCACATATGCAGGCAAAGAAGGGAGAGCCCTCTTTGTCTTATCACAGTAGCTTTTGGATTGTGCATACTGATGCTCAAGGTTTATCAATGTCTTCGGTATATTGATCGCTGGTGGGTCACAATTACAGACAAAGCATCTTTGACGACTGCTGATCCAGAGACTGAGCACAGAACCATTTGCAAGTTTCTGAACAACTACATTGGTGATTCTTTATATACAGATGGCCCTTCTGTGCTTCAGGATTGGAAAGAAGTGCAGGGTTAGGAGGGATGGATTAGCTAACCCCAAGGAGGGGTGGAAGGGGATTTTCAGGGTGGGATGGAACACTAGTAAAGAGAAAACCACAATAGGTGAATGGTTATAGAGGGTGGAGGTTGGAGCTTCTTACAATAGTTTTTTTTAGAATCATGTATTTTGGTTTCATGTTGACTGGTTTTTCCTTGTTTCCACAAAGTTATGGAGAAGAAACTGCTGAGTCTTGACTGCTATTCATATTCTTCAGCCTGCTTTCTGACTGAAAGTAGGGTTTCAATACACACTCTCTAGTTGTCTTTTTTTCAACAATGAAATGCTTCTTGATGAGATTCCTATACATGCTCACTCAATGATCCTTTGCTTGAATATAATGTCATCTATTTTTTTCCTTTGTACACTCAAGTACATCCCTGGGCAGACTGTTTACCTCTGTTGTGAAGGCTACTGGTGCTATGATCATTCAAGTATCCTTCAAGCATTAAGGTTCCTACTTGTAATGAGAACTGCCCAGTTGGTATCAAAAGTGAAATAGTACAAGCTCAAAGAGTCCTGTTATTACCAGAGCCCTCCATTGTTGTAGCTACAAGAATATTCTAATCTCCAAGCTTCCATGAGAACAGTGTGCAGAACATGGAGTGGTGTTTGCAATGGAAATTTCTGATGATCTTCTGTTCTGTGCTCTTGCAAGGAAGTCCAAGTTGTCAAATCTCGGCCTCAGCTACTGTTCACTGAGCACATTTTTGTGACGTACTGTACTTGACTTCCAGCTCAAAATGCATATCAAATGGTTTGATACTTCGTAGCATCATTCCTCATTCGATACGGAGGTGAATGTCATGTTGTTTGTACCTTCTATAGGGGTCTGATGATTGTCCTTTGTAGACATGTCCTATGTCTCTACATGAACACCACAATCAGCTTAGTGTTTTTGACATATTGCAAATGTCAAATTAGATGTTTTCACAAGACACCTTTGTAGTACTACAATATTTCAAAAACTTCAATAAATTCCAAACTTGCCTGCAACATCATATATACACATTAGTGTGTATTTACATGTGTGATTCGCCATCTTTTCCTCATGCTCTAGATGTTGAAGTTATCCTCCCCATGGAGGAAGTGGTTGCCATTATCACTTTCTCCTTTTCTGTTTTTTCTTACTCATGTTTTCTATCAGATTAGCCGCCTGCACAAATGACAAATCTTACCATATACTAACATCAGAACAAAATTTGAATAGAATTTGTGCATTTAGAAAGGTGCAAATGTCTTTTGTGGCCATCTTCTTCAACATTTTTTTCCCTTTCTAGTTGGTTAGGTTGTCTTCAATTTCCTTGCACTCCGATCCAAAAGGCTCCATCATAATTTTGATGTGTGTTGCAATATAAAACACTTATGTTCATGTAACAATTGTTAATAGACTTACATCTTGAGTCTACCATGAATTAAACTAATTAATAAATCTAATACATTTGCAAGGTAATGCTCCATATTTTTCCTAAAACATGATTTTGTTTTGGGCATGCTCTCACACAAAGCCATTGACTTTGCCAAAAAATTTAACACAAGTGATGTCTTAAAATCTTTGAGCTCACAAACATCTAGTAGTTTTGTTTGTGCTTCAATCGAATAATACATTTTTTTGACTTTTGGTTCTTTCAAGTGCTTGTTTAAATTTTGAAGCATATCGGTCTTCAACTTCAAAAGTTGTCCATAGTCCACTTTGTTTGCAACATTATCTACCATTGTTTTACATTTGTTAAAAAAGGCAAACATAAGTAAATATTTATGTTGATGTGTGTAAGCATTTCCAACAAGAGCAAACTTGGTCATAGGAAAAAATTTACACATCAACATTTAAAACCCTTGGACAAAGAAACAACTACAAAATCTCAATTTGCACGACTTTTGAAAGGAACGAGATCACAAACATGGAGCAAGTGACAAATATGGAAAAAAGAAGTAAAAACTTAGGCAGAACACATGGATGGGGGTTTACACTCAAGTGTTTGGATATCATACAAATATTTATTTAATTTCAAAACTTAGATCGCTCATATTAAAGGACACATAACACAAGTCTTTTAACTTTCTTTTCATAGCTCCTAACCAAATTAAAGATTTCATTTTACAAATTGAAACCAATGCCATCATTTATAACAACACCTTACATTTTAAAAAAGGCTTAGGATAGTAGTTCCTACAAAGTAATTTCATTTGAAAAACTTTACTTTCTAAGCTACCTTCCACCTACAATAAATAAAAATGTTACCAATTTTACTTAAAATATGATGTTCATAACTTTGAATCATGCATCATAAAGTTGTTGTTTATTTGTATGTGTGTTTTGTATGCACCCATGTACATGGGTTTGGGGTTCTTGAATTTTTCATAGAAGAACAATTGTTTGAAAGTTCAAAACCACGATTAGCTAAATATTTCATATGGATAGATATAAGGAAGAAAAGAGCTAGTTGGCAACTTTTGTCACAAATTGAGATTATAGTTTACATTTTAAATTTGTCGATTCTGCAAATTGAAATTCCATAGTTGCATGTTTGATATTTCTAGTTCCAATTAATGATCTTGAATGTTTGAATTTTTTGGTCCACAATAGAAGTTGTTTAATTCAATTCTTGCAAGTTTAAAACTTCATATACCTCATTGTAGTATTATTTATTTATTTATTTTCAATGCTTTTGGTTTTTTCCATGTCCCAACAAATTCACCTAGCCTACATTCACTTAAACAACCTAAAATTGAAAAAGTTTTTTGTTTTAAAAATATTTATAAAACAAGACTTTGATTACAATGACTTTATTTTGGGAGACATTTTCTTTCATCACCAAGAGCCACCCAAGCTAAGTCCTTACACTACACTATAAAGACTTAAAAGAATAATACTACTACACCACACTTCAAAATTTATCGATGTGATCGCCAATTGTTTCAATCTAAAAGCAATGGACCACATCACATCTAAGCACAACAATTCATGGTAATGCACTATTGTTATAATATCATTTACTCTTCGCATTACCAAACCTTATCAAAACAATCATTAATGTTTCTTTGAGGAGAGGAACAAACCACACATGCCAATACACAACAATTCTATTTCTATTTGTGATGACTCATTTGACAAAACTAATCCCTAACGTTTGTCTTAAGAAACCAATTAACTACACATAAGCACAACAATCTCAATATAATGCAAACAAATTTAACTTATTTTTTACAATATTATGAAGAATATAGTCATGGTGTGCAAAATTGTTGCAACTACCTTTTACCGCTTCTTTTTAATGTTAGTGAATTGTAATGTACATGGGTCAAGTTAAAGGATTGGCATTGTCAATTACAAAGGAAAAAAAACAAAGTATTGCTTAACATTGGTATAAACACAACGCATCTTCAAATTAAAGCCTTCAAATTGTAAGCATATTTGTAGCAATTGCTCAACAATATGGATCTCAAGAGATCACAAATTGCAACAAACAAACAAAATTTACACATCAAAACAACAAAAGCCTTATATTTTTTCTTTGTTAGTTGCTATAAGTATATGCTTCAACCAAATAGATTTTTAGGAAAGAACTAAAGTCAATACTTGGAGTATGTAGATAATGATCCAAATATCACATCCCTCTTTTCAACAACTATGTCCTTTTGCATGTAGGTTTACTGATCGGTAGATACCTAATGTCAAAAGCCAAGTGATCTGACTTAGTACCACATGAACAAACGAAAATGTAGCAACTTACCATCTTCAAAGTTCAAACATGGTTTTAGAATTACCACATGGTTCATTAAACATGGACAATTATAGCAAAGTGGGCAAATTGAGTTTAGGATTAAGTTTATTAGCTTGATTTTTATCTAAACAACTCAACATTTAAATTAATTTAGTTTTAGATCAAAACACTTTCACCTTTCTATTTCTCATCACTTTTTTTTATTTGTATGCCTTCATTTGTTTCTTACAATTTTCATAGACAAAGATTAATCCTTTTTTATTTGTCCAATATCTTCTCATTCATGTTGCTTAAGTTCCTCAAAATGGTTTGGATCTTGAAAGTTCACAAGTTATGTGCCCACATTATGGGTAAACAAATTCACTACATAGAATTTCATGTTTTGAAAATTCAAAATGGAATTAAACCTTGCTAAAAGTGACAATTTTCTAAAGTCTCATTAATGAGAAGGACACCAAGTCGTCACAAACAAAGGCTATTAATAATTTGGCTACTTACAAGAAGAAGGAGAACTATGCATTGAATTTAATCTTTCAAAGTCTTTCTAATGGCTAGTTGTTCATTATGAACTATGGCAAGAGTTTGGGAAATGTGTGAAGCTCAATATGTGTACAAGGGCTTGCCCAACAAGTTGTTCCTAATTTGAACCACATTTGAACAACCATCCCAAAAGAAGTAAAGGTGATGGTACTCATAATGATGAATTTCCTTAAAAGTTACAATATTTGATCACATCCTTGGCGTTTCTAGATTCTTTCAATCCAAAAAAACTAATTTGTGAGGTTATTGTTACAAGATTGTCGAATGAAGAACTCATGAATAGTGAAAGGACCAAAACATTAGAAACCTATTGAAACAACATTATTATTCAAAAAGTTGCATATGCAAAGATCGAGAAACAAGAGTGCAGATATCTACAACTAGTCTAAACAAAAAGGCCATCTAGAAAAATAGTGTAAAAAAAGAAAAAAAAAAATTGATAATGTTAAAAATAAAAATGAACAAGGAAATGTTGTTGAAAGCAATGAACAAGATATAAAAGCTTTTGTTTGTGTGTTAGCTTCTTCTTGTGAATCTAACATTTGGTACATATATTCTATAACATCTTCACATTTGTTACATTGTAAAGATTGGTTCAAAACTTATGAGAATATCCTACCTATAAAGATTTACATGGGGGAATAACTCCACTCAAGATGCCATTGAAAGAGGAAACATATTAATTTTGATGACAATGGGAGATGCCATAATAAAAGGAATGTATACAAGAAAACATGACTTTTCAAAAGGTTCAACTTGATTCAAGGTTTGGGCCATAAAATATACAAGTTACTTTTGACTGAAACATTTAACTAAAATGATTTTTTTATCACATGACAAACCAAACACAAAACACATGGTCAAAATGCTATAGGTCCATCAAAATGACCAAAATTTAATCAAATTGATCATATTCGATAATCATTGTGATTTACAATTAACCAAATTGGTCAAATTGACACTTACACAAATCAACCATACTAGTTTGGCTATTTAACTTACACATTTATTTTGCCTAGGGTACATATATATTGCATTTTAATACTGAAAACAAAGAAAGTGAAGATGCTTGTCGAAAATGTGTTTGACACTCGTTGAAAGCAAAAAATAAAAAACAATGATGAACAAAGGCAACGAGAAAATGCTAACAACACTTTACACAACTCTAACCTAACCCTCAATGCAAACAAGGATAGTGAAATAAACAATGTTAATGATGAATTGTTAATGTCTTTAGTTAGTGTCAACACACTCTTTGTAGATGGGTTTTTTCGGCATTAGTGCCATAGTGAAAGAATGGTGAAATTTCAAATATCTACATCTTTCAAGGAATCTGGTTTGGGGTCCACTTGATTAAACAATAAATCCTGTTCCCCTTTTGAAAATCAAATCTGGTTCTTGCTCTTCCAACACCTTTGAAAACAAGGTGAGTTATACACAATGGCCCTGCCATCAATTTAATTTCAACAAGTAATATTTATGATAAATTGGTCATAGCTAGGTGAAAAAATAAAAATAATAATCTATTTTAATGTACATCATGTTGTTGTAAGAAAAAAAATTCATAATTTGTTTTTCATTTTTTTAACATTCCATTAGTTATGAGGAACCCAAAAGGGATATCACATTAAATGATGACATGTTCTAGGAACCTACATACACATTTCAACCAAAACCAATAGGTAAATGTTGTAACATGATTTTTTAGTTGTTTGAAAATCTAATAATTTTTTTAAAAAAGTGATTAAATATTCTCTTTTCATATTTATTTTTCACATTTGTGCAAAATTTCAAACTAAAAAAAAAAGACTCGTCATGACATGTGTATTTGAATGTTTTCAATCACATTGTCACATTTTGAAAGAATTACATGAATTTTTGTGTATGATGGGTGGTATAATCATTTTTGAAGAAAATATTTTTCATATTTTGCTGCAAATGTAAGAATCCATGTAAACTTTTCATCCATTTTTTTAATTTTCAAGGGACCCTTGGGCTCGCAACTCCTTTATGTGTGAAAAGAACTGAGACCACCGACACAGGCTTTGTCCTCCTCAGATTGAGTGATTTTGGCATTTCATGGTTGTTCAGGGGCTCTCAACACTAAGGGGAAAGTCACCCTTAGCCTCAATTCAATGTTTTAGGTCATTAAACAAAGTTTTTTGAACAAAGTGAGAGAAAGAAAGGTTGAGGACTAAATAGAATTAATCCCAAACACACTAACATAAATATTTGCTCATAAAGTGTTCCAAATTCTTTCTTGGGTTCAGTTCATGGAGCTTTGTTATTAGGGTTTAGGGTTTAAGGGACCTTATTTACCATTTGGGTAGGCTTATTCATGTATGCAAATGGAGAGAGAAGAAAATTACCTATTGGACAATTAAATGAGTAGTTGAGGGCAGTCACAAATATAAGGGGGCCTAGGACAAGGTGATAGTTGAGTTGGGTCTTTGCACCGTGGGAATTGTCTTTCACCCAGATGCTTCACCCATTGTAAAGCCCGAAACCACTATATGAACCCAGGTTTAAGGGTTTAAGAATTCAAAAGTTTAAACAAAGTGGAGGAGTGGAGAATTCTTACTCTTAATCCTTGAGAGTGTGAGGGCTCTTACACCCAAAAGTAGGCTTTTTTTTTAAAAACTCTTGAAGAGTAGGTGTAAAGATCCCTCCTATTTTTTTAAGAATGATATTCATAGATACAAGGTAAGGTGCCTTTGGTTTTGAGCAAGGTTCTTTACATGTGTTAAAGCCCTTAGATGGGGGCATAACTAGGATTTGGTAACACCCCGAGATCTTTGGGCCTTACCTACCACTAAGGAAATTTCTCTGCCTCTCTTTGACTACATGCACATGGATATCCTATTTTATATATACTTCAGATAAGTTCAAATCATTCATAATGGCTTTGGTTAAACTAGTTTGAGCTTGTATGGTGGAGGGAGTATATAGGGCCAGGGTCATGAACCACCAGCACCTACACCACTTGTTGTTCCTTCTTCACCTTCATGAGTGAGGGCCTTCTAAGCACAGCTATATTTAACCTGAGAAATGCTAAATTTGGAGTCAGAGGCACTGATTGCAAGTTACAACTGGATACTAACTTTATGATGTTCAGAAGCAACCAAAAATAAATTTACCTATTGGGTATCACAAATGAATTAGGAGAATTTTAAATTCACACCTTTTTTGGTTAAATTCACACCCTTTCTTCGCGTGTCCGATTATATGCAGATTAAATTTGAGTGTATCTGCCCCACCCCCCTGATGTCTAAATGAAAAGTTATTAATAAAATTATGATATATTTGGAAATATATATATAATATAAATTCCTAAGTCAAATGAACATCAGGGGGGTGGGGCAGACACACTCAAATTTAATCTGCATATAATCAGACGCGCGAAGAAAGGGTGTGAATTTAACCAAAAAAGGTGTGAATTAAAAAAATTCCATGAATTATTATTATTATTATTTTCTGTAGGTGCTTCATGTCAGGTATGGGCCTAAATATTTCAGGAGCCTGAAACCCTAAACCCTTACACTCTGCAGTTTTTGCCAAAATATGGCCCTCAAGACTAACATACCAAGTCCTTAGGCATTACCCAAACTTTAGTTGTGGTAGTAGTTCTCTTACTCCTTGGGGAAGAACCATAAGAAAAAGGACGGAAAGCACTTAAAAGAAAATTTGTAGTATATGTGGAGGGAACCTTAAACCCCATGAATTTGCCTCCTCCTCCCAATTTATGCCTACTTATAGTTTCAAGAACCCTACCACTATTGTGGTGTACTAGGCATAAGAACCCTCCCATTCATAAGGAAAACATGATCTACATAGATCCCTCCAATTCAAAATGCCTTGCAAATCTACATAGGTTTGGCTCATGATATACGGTAGGTAAAAAGCCCATGGGTGGGGGGACATTCTCAAATTGTGGGGGCTCGACTCGGCTATTGCTTCATCCTAGGCCCCCCTAGTTCGAGAATGCTACCACCCTAAGACCTTATACCCTACACATAAACTGGTTGATTTCCTTTTTAGAAAAGAGAGAAAAGAAGAAGAAGAAGAAGAAGAAGAGAGTTGCCATAATAACTTAGTACCCTAATAAGAGATGAATTTTTACTATTTGTAAAGTAATTTAACCGCAGATTTGAAATAATCTCAGTTTCTTACTTTTTCACCTTCCTTCTCGTAAGCTGTTAACGACGGTCGCGAGTCGCGACTCCTCGTAGTTGTCGCCCGCGACGGAGCTCCTCTCCCTGCATCATCATCGCGAAGAAGACGCGCTGCAGCAGCGCAGGAGAGTGCCGTCGTTGCAACGCACGCGTTCATCAGCGTTTCTTCAGTTCTTGGTGAGAGTGGATCTCTTAGGCTCGGACATCGGAAGGCTTCGTCTCTTCTCGTCTTCGTCTCGGAAAGCTTGGCCTGTTGTCTACCTCCCAGAGGATCAAAATTTCAGTGTCTGAGGTGAAGAAGACAGCGAGCGAGCGCGACGGGTACCTCTCATTCATTCATTGTACTACTCTTCTTTTCTCTCTCCTCTTGCATTTTGCTCCTGCGTCCTTTCGTGTCCTCGTCGACATTGCCGTGTTTGCTGCTGTTCCCATTTTGTGTAAAACGTCTCCATTTTATTTCGATCTCGTGATTCCATTTTGAGCTTGTTGTGAGAACCTCGGTTTAGGAGGGGCAGACCGTTTCTACTCTCGTGTTTCTAATGTAGACGTTTCTCAGAGCGGTCAGGCAGAGAGACAGAGAGACAGATTTGAACTGGGATTTGCAAACATCTGCAGATCGCATACTTATAGATGACATTGCTTCCAGAACCGTTTGGATGCAGTACTCAGCGTACAAGATCTTATTCATGTCTTGGTCTTAAGGAGACGCTTGGATTCGAAGTGCACTTCATTGTGCACCGTGTATTTTTCTGACTTTTGTTGCTTGCTGTGACTGACAAGATGTGCCGCATTCTAGTTGGAGAGAGCATGAGTCATCTTTCTTTCCCCCCTTCCCGTAGATTCAACAAGCGCATCTGCGCTTCCTCAAGTTTCGCTTTCGACTGTTCTCTTGGTCATAGAAACAAACAAAAGACGTACATATGTGTTGTAATCTTTACAGATCATGAGCACCTTGATATAGCTTGATGTGTTGTAATCTTTACAGATTAAGGACGTTTTGCTTTGGCATTTGCACAATCGCTCACAAATCCATTTGGACCTTCTGTAATTGGGGTTTAGGGTTAGCCATTGAACAGCCAGGCTTCTGAAAACATAACTTAGCCGTGGATGCTACGCAACTAAGTTTTGGCTTTTTTTTCAGCATTGATGTTGAGTTCTGTGATCACCTTGTTCCTTGGTTGCAGGATGTTTTAACAGAAGAAAGCTGGAGAGGAATGAAGTGATGATCATTGGTTGCTGTTAGTAACAGGTAAGAGGGCAAGTTGGCTGCCTCTACTGCAGTTAGGAGCTCAAGAAGCATTTTAGGGCATGTCTCACACAGAGAAGAAGGGTTTGCAGCTGCAATGCAGTTGTAGCATGGCAATGTTGTATCTTACATTTGCAATAGAAGGCTTATGTGAGCAATGCCAATTGTTGAAGAGTGCAAGAAAGTTTGGCAACAAAACATAGAACAAGATGCCTTCCTTCCTTGTAGCTTCTTTTGAGAGAAATACTAGAAGCATACTCAAAAGGTGTCATACATGGATTGCAGGATGGTGTGATGGTTATGAAAGCTATGCATGCAGAGGTGGTTGCAAAATCTGAACACAGGCTGTGTTTGTCAATTTGAGCAGGTACTTTTTGAGAGGGTACTGTGACTGCAAATTTGCTCTCAGTGGTCTTGGAAAGTCCAACAGAGTTGACAAGACGGTGTAGAAATGGGAGTTGATGTTCTTCCAGGTGGACTCTCACCTGCACACAGGCGGTCTGGAAACCCATTGTCCCCAGCTCCATTTAAGAGAAGCCAGAGCCGCATTGGTGATGAGCCTGACCTTGGGTGGCGTTCCTTGGCACAGCGCCACCAGTTTCTTCTTAGCATGCTTGGTATCTTGGCCTTCCTGTGCACTGTGTATCTGTACTTTGCTGTCACTCTCGGCACAAAGGATTTATGCTCTGGCTTGGGGGGGGGTCAACGTGCTCTTTGTCAACTTAACAATAAGCTTGGGAACCAGATCAGTGAGCACTATAATCATCGTGCTACCCGCAGGCTCTTGCTGGCTTGAAGCAGAAAATTGGCAAGTTGTACTTGCAATAAGAAGTTGAACATTGTTTCAGTATTCCAAATGTTCTTTTGTGGTGACTCTTCCAGGGCATTTGTTTAAGTGCAATGATTCTGTGCTTGTCAACAAGCATGAATGAGTGTTACTGCCTGGAATGTGAACTCAGGGGGGACAATTGCACATGCATATATGCCTAGAATCTAGAATATTTAGCACCGGTGCTCTTGTGGTGTCAACCCATCACAGCTGTCTACTGTGTGAGGATTTCCTCTGATGTGAAGGAAAATCCCCTTTCTCCATTAATTGAACAAAGTGAATGGTAATCAGGCTATTGTCTGGGAAGTGAATCTAGAATCTCACAAAGTAGTCAAAATACCTCTCCCAACTTTAGTTGGGGAAGGGGAAGATGCTGCTTCACGACTGATTCAATGGGGCATGCTGTGATATACATAATGGTGGGATTCAGTGGTGCATCAAGGCATTAGTACGTTGCCAGATTTTTATTTGTTCCAAGGCAAGTTCTTGTTTGTACCCAAAAGACTGTGTTGACTTTATTTGTGGACTTCACCTTCACAGTTTCAAATGATTCACTCTCACCATAGCACACATAGACATTCTGTAGGACCAAGATTCATTCCATTGTTGCAACCATTTGTGGTTGCAATATATGGCTGTTTGCTACGCCTGTTGCAGCCATTATGTATGTAAGAATTTTGAGGGTTGTAATTTTTTTCTGGGGGAGACAAAAAGTCTGGGCTGGAGTAGGACTACTTGCATACACTGGATTTTCTTCTGTTAGAACAACCAGGGGTTGTGCGAAAAAGAGAAGCATCTTGTACCTGAGATACACACTTTTTGTGGAAGAGATGATTGTTCTGCTGGTTACAAATATAGATGCTTATGTTGATCTTAGCCTTCGGGTTTCAGATGTGAGGCATGCTGCACTTTATTGGTCTGTGATCTAGTTTGCATTGTTACCATTGCAGTGGTTTGTTCATCCATGTCTATGGGATAGGTATTTGTTACCTTGAGCCTGGCTACAGGTTGTAGCAGGCTATCTACCTTGTTGCAGTCGAGTGCAGTAACATTGCTTGATGGCCTGCTACAGCCTGTAATCAGGTGAAATCTGACAAATAGCACACATAGTAGAGCTTACTGGTGTGTTGTGTGGTTCTCTGATTATGGTAACAACTTCCAGGTCCAGTTTTTTTTTGAAGTTTCAAAATCAAAGAATCTCTGGTTCTGGATTTTAGGACGAGAGAACCTCCAGTTCCAGATTTTCAGAATGACAGAACCTTTCGTTTCAAATTTCAGACTTGAAAGAACCCAGTTCCAGGTTTTTGAGAACTTTCAAAGAACTGGAAGTTTTCATGAAAGAACCAGCAAAGAACTTGTGGTTTTACTGTTGGTTTCTTTCACCCAGTTCTTTGATGTTTTAGAATCCTCAGAGTAAGTCAAAAACTGATATATAATGTTTTTGAGAACTTCTGGGTAAGAGTCAGCATTGCCGGTCAAGTGTTCGTATCCTTGTCCTTACCTGCAAAATTTGTTCTTTCAGAAAGAGAGAGCTGCCGAACACTGGTTGCAAACCTATACATTTAGGGTTAGGGTTTCTTTGCCCCAGTTCTTTGATTTTTTAGAACCTTCAAAGTTAAGGATCAAACCCTGTTCTAAATGTTTTGAGAACTGCTGGGCAAGAGAGTCCAACTTGCCAGTGAAGCATTCATAATATACCCACCAACCCTTAACCCACTGAATCGTTTGTCAAAAACGAGAGAACCGCCCAACACTTGTTCCTACCCGTTCACCTATTTTTATCCTGACCTTGCCATTTACCCAGTAAAGACATATCCGGCAAAAGAATGCTACATCAGCCAACTTTCTCAAAAACCTCGACTTGTTGTTGGTACTTCCCAGAGACAAGATCGTTCGCTTTTTAACATTTTCTCATCCACATTAACATCCTTCCACAGGCTTTCATCTTTCCGTCCTTCACTCTCAGGAGACAATCGAGAGCGGGAGAGAGAGGGAGAGAAGGGAAGAGAGAGAAGCGAGAGCGAGGCATGGAGTCGGAGCAGCAACCCCAAGGAGCTCCTGCCTCGGTTCCCTCGCCTGCCATGGCCATGGAAGATACCCTAGCCTCGGTACAGAGATCGCTGGTTCTTC
>Ga0209208_10006600_pt1 | contig 15968 bp, 18 predicted proteins | sample S1TSphfallax_3_FD_187694 | JGI IMG/M metagenome (GOLD analysis project Ga0209208, IMG submission 187694) | Host-associated microbial communities from peat moss isolated from Minnesota, USA - S1T2_Fd - Sphagnum fallax MG (SPAdes) (version 2) | ecosystem: Host-associated > Plants > Peat moss >...
AAATTTAAATATCCAAAATGGATTCACATTCCCAATTTGGAGATCTAAAACACAAGTTATGACCAATGTTGCATTATTGCCAATTATTAGGTTTAAAAAAAAACCGTTGGTTTTAATTTTAAAATTTTCATAAAACAAAAAATCATTGGTGTTGGTTCTTTCGATTTATCAAAAAATCAAAAAATTCAATTCTAAATCGTTTTTATCATTGGTTCCTAGTTTTAATGATTTTTATTTTGATAAGACCCATATTTAGTTCAAGTTTTAAGTTAGTTTCGAATTTTAGAATGTAGGGATGGTTTGGTCAACGAAGCTTCTGGATTTGAAATTATAGGTCAGGGAATATTATGGGAACACAAGAAAAAAAATCAATCTTCACACCCCTTTTATGCCCCCAAAGGAAAAACCTTATTGGGTGTATGTCTAATCATTTCATTGGCTACATGCATATTCTATTCCTAAACATGGTTGTCACCATTTTTTTGCCATAACTAACGCACCTTCTACAAATCTCATGATACCTATTTATGTCTATTGGCTATTGTTTTAAGAATTCTTTGAAAACTTGTCAGCAATTATTGTCACAATATGCTTAGGATGCTAGCCAATACATGTAAAGGAAAAAAAATACTAGCAAAAACTTTTGTTTTGTGCACATGGTTTATGCATGGTATAATGGCTCAAAATGGCATAATTTATACTCCATAAAAGTCCATGCAAAGTCTATATATTTTTTCAAATGGACATGGTTGTTATTTTATTATATGCCATTATTGTAATATCTAACTACTAAATGTTCACCCACCTATGAAAGTTCACAAACCTAGGTCAAAACTTACATAAAAAGACATTGATGTCATTTTTTAATTTTGAAGTTTTAAAAAGAAAACTCACATAGTCCATATGAACAATGTTTTAAGTAAAACTTTCAAAAAATGTGGTTTTGGGATTTTTTGTGTGAAAAATAAGCAAAAGTAATAACTCATATGGACTTATAAAAATATGGACCAATTTTGAACTTTCAAAAGTTCCAAACTATGATTTGGCTAAGGTTAACAAGGAAAGGGCTTTTGATATGAATTTATCATTTCATATTACAACATATACCAAGTTATTAAAATGAATTAAAATGAAAATCAATAAAAAAATTGGGTAAAAACATTACACCCCCCAAAAATTGTAGTAAAAAATATTACATTTCTGCATTTGGTTTTTTAGTGTAAGTATAAATATCACATATTGGATTAATATTTTTTGTTTGAAGTACATTGGATTAGATTTAGATTTAAGACAATCAATTAAAAACAAACTCCAAAAAACATTGGTGAACTTCAACATATGAAATATATTAGTGATTAAATAATATTTGTCATGAATTATGAAAAATTGCATACATACTTCAAAACTAGGGTTGTGGATGGAATTTATTGATGAATTTTTTTTGTGATCAATGATATGGATATATTTCAATTGAATCTAGGGCCATTTGGAAGTTTAAATTTTTTTGTTGAAAAATCATTAAAAATTGTGTTTTTTTTTTCCAACAATAAAGGGGAAAAAAATATACAAGGGAAAAAAATACCAAATGAAAGATAAAAAAGATTTAATAGTTGGGCTTTGCATTTTTTTAAAGATTTTTTTTGCTTAATAATTTTTTATGAATCACAAACATGAGTGATGCACCCCCAAGTTCTTTAATGGACTTAACTAGAAGTCCAAAAGTGAAAACATCGGAAGGAGAAGGAGTTGGGGCGTGTTCCCTAGCTCATAGCACTTTAGGGGTAGACGGGCATGTTGGATCTTCGGGATGGGGACTAGGAAAATTGATAAGCAAGTCAATTACTGACACGAATTTGCACAAACCAAACAATAAATTGATTAGTGTATAGTTAGAACATTTTTAGTGCACAAATGAGCCACGAGCAATCATGGATTTATAAGATTCACCATGATTTGGACTTGGGGGAAACCACCGCCTTCCCCCTTATAGTATTGTCTCTACCTGGCCATGAGGTTAGCACCCAAATGTCATTTTGTCTCAAGTCTCCTAAATGGGATTCCCACGACTTTGGAGGCCCATAATTTTGCGTGCAAACTTTTGATTGAGGTGAGGTCTTAAGCAAAATTTTAACCTTCGTCGAGAGCTTTTCAACGGTATGTGGCACACCAATTGCACGCAAGGAAATCATCACTTTTAATGGTCGAAAGTCAAATTTACAATTTGACTCTTAACCCTTCTTTTGACCATAACTTGTGTTTTAAGTACCCAAATGGGTCATGCGAGCCATTTTAGACATTTCCATTCCAAGATCTTTCCAATGATATAAATAATTTTTCAATCCAATGGATTTTGTCATCTACCATTACTCTATGAAGATTTGGGAATCAATCGAGACTCCAACTCCCAAAGTGGGAGCTCACTTGGGAATGTGGAGGTTCATTCGTTCACACTCTCCCACATTCCTTGGAGCATGGAATGTGATTGTTGGGCTTCACTTTTGGCCCGTACCTTCACAAGCCCTTACTTTAGTTGTGAACCCAAGGCTAGGGTTGTGATATAAGTCCCTATGGGTAACAAAAAATTGCACCTTATATATGTTGTGTACATTGATTTATTCAATCATCTTTATCTAACCATTGGATCAAGATTAATTTTTATTTAAAGTGGAATTTGAATTTCAAAATGTTGTCATGCACATTTTAGGGTTTTTTCCTTATGTATACGATTGTCAAATGATGCCATCAAAATTTAAATTTATTACGTATTATGATATTAATTATACATCACCTTTTTTGGTTGAAAATTGGTTCATTCGTAGTGTGTTTTCACCCATTGATCCATTTTTTAATGTTGCAACTAGATGAACATTACATATTTTTGGATTTCAAAAAGTCCATTATTATTAATGGAAAAAAATATTTATTAAAAATAATTTGGCAAAAATGTTCATAATCAAGTTGTTAGTTTTGATTCAAGTTTCAATTAACATATCCAAAGACATATTAATCACCATACACATTTGGGCAAAAGGTACCTAGAAATAAAACACAATTTCATCACAAAAGTGGGCCATCATATCTTACATTTACCCCACATGCAAGTTTCATCCATTCTCTCCACATGTTTATTTCTTTCTTAAATAAAATAAATAGGATACTTAAGATAGCCTATAGATAAAACCCAATATGAATCCTACAATAGCCTACCACCTACCTACATTCAAGAACTAGAACCGGTCAAGTGGGTCATAAAAATAGTGGAACTGGTTATTGTGACAAATTTTCACACCCCCAAGAACCATTGGACCAATTCTTGAGGTGATTCTTGAACTCCCAAGGACCATTGGTTCAAGTTTTAAGAATCAAAACCAAAACTAGATGTGGAATCAAATTTGGCAACATTGGTTATGACCCAAAAAAAGTAAAAGATTCAAATTGCCAAAATTATCATTGGCCATTATTTTAACATTTTGAAAGGCTAAAAACCATTGATTGAGGATTGTGATATGACATTAGAAAGATCTTTTCAAGGGTAATAATTTTGCCTTTGAAAGCTTGTGAATTGGGGTTTACATGTGAGAGGCATATCACATTGGAAAAATCTCTTCAAGGGTAATAACTTTGCCCTTGAAAGCTTGTGAATTGGGGTTTATATGCATGAGGCATAAACTTGTAAAATAACAATATTCATAACTCAACACCTTTTGATGCAAAATGTTTGCCCATGTCCATTCCTTTTGAATTGAAAAAAACTATCCTTGTTGCACACCAAAACCATTTTTGGTGTCATTAATATCTTGTCAATGGCAACTCATGCCAAAAGGTTGGATAATTTGGCAATGAAAACTCACCATAAACAAAAATGATCCACCTTAGAATGTGATGTTTCTTAAGGTTGCTCCCTCTTACTTGTTAGTAACAATTTTAATGTCATATTTCCAATCAAACCCAACATTCCCCCATTTTCACACGAAGTGGTTATAAGGCAAAAAATGGTAGTTTCCAACACCTTGAAGATTACCATTGTGATGGAGTGATTCCTTCAATGTGGCATGAACCTTATAATTAATGATGAGTTGAACTTGCACCATCCTTTGCACCTTATTGTCCTCCTTGGGATGTACAACTACATTAGCTATTGTTATATGAAAACATCATTGTTTTCCTTATCAAATTGTGCCAATTGCATGTACATGGTGTGTGGAATGTCATTTTTTTCCTTTTGGAAAATTTATCTTTTCTTCATCTAATGTTTTCAAATGCCCCCATACTCCATGTCTAAAAGTTGAAATTTTTATTCCAATGAATCAAATGTTGATGGATCACCAATGGTAACAATATTAGCACCCAATGTTGGTTGGGAAATTTGTGACAAAAAATACATGTAGGATTCAATTGTGGATCCATGTGAGTCACAACACTTAAACCCTTTGGTGGATGAATTTATTGAATCTTGGGAATTAATGTTAGATTAATATGGATTTGGCATAGTCACCCACAACATTATTGCCCCTTCCTTGAAAGTTTCATGAATTCCATGCATTATTTCTAATATTAATCCTATCTGTCTTATAATTGTTTTTGAATAACAATTCATTTCATCTTGAACTTTCATAGGTTTGCAATTCATTTCCTTTAAATGTTGAGATAGGAACTCAAATGTCCACCAAGATTATAAGTTAAGTTATTTTACCTTGTGGTCCACATCTAAATCTTCAAGTGTAACTTCCATTCTTGGAGTGAAATATTGTTCAGCCATCTAAAGAATTATATTTTCATAGACCTAGGACCCCCCATATTGTCCTCCACTTCTTAAAAGAACTCACAACAAATGTGAAGCTTTTAAGAAAAATCTCCATGAGCTTGCATTCCAAGTCATCTAATTTATAACTTTGAACATGTCTTTTTGGGGACGGTGAAATGTAGTACCACCTTTGAGTTTGCATGCATTATGCCCCTTAAGTTTTAACCCTATCCCTAATTTGCATAGCCAATTTTGTTGGACTTATAATGATTGTAACCCAAAATTAAAACTAGGTAAAACATTTTTACATCTACCCACCAAACTTAAAAAGGCCAAACATACATGGTGGTTTGTTATGAATACAACAAAAACAATTTACTAATCATCACCTCCATCTCACTACCATATAACAATGAACAAAACAATCCCAATGATCAAATCCAAAAATGCTTGCAACAACATTCAAATGTACAACTTAATCTTTTTTAAAACCTAATCACTATGTTTGGAAAATTGATAAATAAAGTATGACCCATATATTTGGTTAAATTGATGGGCTTGTCACATGCCTAGTAATTAACCAAGCCAATTGTTGCCCCCAATTATGGTCAATGGTCAGACATATGACAACAATTAAACAATTAACATGCATTATTGACCCTTGCTTCCTAGGCCAACATTACTTGAGCTACTATAACAAATTAACTACCATAAGAAAGGGAAAAGTTGATGGAACAACAATTCATGTTTGATGTTGATAGCACAAAACTGCACATCACCCATGGGATGAGTATGTAGTGTTTACTTGCATAAAAGTTTGGTTGCCAACAACTTGTTGCACATTTGTTAATTCCATTCACTTATTTTCTTTTGCTTTTGAATAACCTCCAATTTTTTTTGTTCCAAAATCAATTGAAGTCTCCCACATGTGTTATCTTCTTGTTTAGGAATTAATCATGCAAATGAGATGCAATTTCAACCTCATATAAAGTTGTAATGAATTTTCAAACTAAATTCAAGATAAATTCAAATTTTGGGTTAAACCCTAAACCCTTTGCAATATAGAATACAACTTTTGCTATTCAAAAGTAGTGCAAAGGCAACCAAATCATAATCTTATTCAATTGATAAAAAGTGAAAAAACCCAATTGTGCTTCTCAATTTCACCCGATTGTCTTTCGCTTAGGATTCAAAGTTAAAAGCAGATTGCTAGACATGCATGCTAGAGCTATTCAAAACCATCACTACAATTATCTTTGTGAATAGCACAATGTTCATTATGCACATGATTATCAATTCAATGAAACAACAATCCATGGCACTATAGACATACATGCAGGGCAAGTGCATGACTTACATTAGCACAATGTTCATTATGGACATGATTATCAATTCAATGAAACAACAATCCATGGCACTCTAGACATACATGCAGGGCAAGTGCATGACATATGTTAGCAATGCAAGTACAAACACAAAGGTTCAATGTTTAGCTATCGCATGATTTAACATGACACCTAGCTACAAGTGCAAAGTGCAAACAGAGGCATTTGTTGTGCACAACCTTTTTCATATTAAAGTTCCATTAGTGACAGGCGGTAAGCAGTACACTGTGAAATTCTAGTGCTAATGGTTAATTGTCTTTAATCTAACACTAGGTGCTCCGAAGGCTTGAGGTAATGTCCAAATATGTTGTCCATTAGTGAGAGAACAAGACCCAGAGATGAAGAGAGTAAAAAAACATGATAGATAATAAAGTTATCTGTAAAGTCAGGAAAAGATGGCACCTGAACCACCTGTTTGGTCACATAGGGAATGAGAAATCAAAATACAGGGAAAAAAAGTACACTAGTCTTCAACGGGGTATGAAACTGAGTTTAGCCCCATATAAATGCTCTTGATCCCATGTGCATTTGATTCTGAGTCTCAGAATTTCATAGCCTTATTTAATAAAAATTTCATGACTTTGGAGATAACAGCCAGGAGGGGATGTGGCGTCGAATGAGGAGTGCAACTCAGGCTCAACAGGGCATGACTTCACTGATGACTCAAATGGAATACAGAAATAATACAAGAAGATGATAATACTTCATTTTACTGTAAGGTACATGTATAACTATCGGCAGACTGATCAAATAACTAGAGTGTGAAGTAAGCACACATGTTCACTGCAAGGTAGGTGAATGCTTGTGGCAATGTTGTGATAATCTACTGACAACAGATAAATTGTGTCATACTACAATGACAGTTGTTGACCTACTGATGGAATCAAGCCACTGCAATCTCATGTCTTCCCTTTGGACAAGGATGACAACTTACACAAGCATACAAACACAACACCAGTAAATGGCATGAGTGGAAAAAAGCAGTTCAAATCTGGACAACTTTATCAACATCTAAGCATTGCACACAAAGAGTTTCATGTGAACTCAAGCTACATAAGTTCTATGCCAGAAACAGTTCATCCAGGCAGCTAAGAAGGAACCAACATCAAATACTAACTGTTGTTTGTCATGCATAGAAAAGCATTGTGACCTCTTCCAGACAATGTTCTGCTATTGTAACGTCCAAACCCTCTGCTGCTCCATGATTGATACAAAATGCTCCCATCCCAAAGCCCTTTCATGTCTGCATAACCAGTACTACTATGTCAATGCCAGCTCTAACTTTTGACCTGTCCTGAATGGGAGATTGAGATAAAAGAGATGGAAGAATAAATGGAAAAACTGTGTGGAGAAAGGCAAAACAACATACTGATGTCCTATAGGGAACGCCCCGGACTTTCGAGGATGATGATGTGTCAAAAGCTGTAACAGGGGAGGCCACTGTTGCAGGGGAGCCAGCCAGGCTTGCAGCCTGGCGTTGATAGAAGCTTGCTGCTGCAGCTGCTGCATTCTGCATTTCTGCCCAGCTGCCTGTTGTGGCCTGTGTGCCCATCAGTCCTGTTATTCCAAATGCACCAGCTGCTGCCTGCAAGCACACAAACCCCTCAACTTCATGTATAAGCAAACCCATAGAAACTCAATGAAAGTATATGTTTCAGAACAACTGACAATGAAGTGGGTGTGCTAGAAGGAAAACTATTGAAATTGATACTACCCAGAGCTTGCCTCATTGAGAGCCTCCTTTGCCTCTGCTTGGGGTTATAAGGTTGAAGCACTGAGTTCTTTGATGATCATTCATCCCAGTATGTCCAGTATAATGGAAATTAACATATAAGCTCACGTGAGATTCTGGTATATCCACCTCACTTTAGCTGCAACAGTGCTAGAAGACAGGAAAAGCACCTGCTGCTGTAAGAGTAGGAGTTGGACAGCAGGATCCAATGCTTGTGCAATGCCAAAGCTTGATAACCCTCCAGTTGCCAGCAACATTTCACTGTACCACCCAAGAAAATATTATTACCCAAGTCAAGGATAAGGAAACAGATGCAGCAAAAGAATTCCTTGGCTCCTAATTGTACTATTCTGTCAATCAGAACTTGGTTTTAGTCCAGGGCTGCAATTTGAAGAGAAGCATGCTACTTTGTGCTGATTCACATTAAAACCAGGTGTGAAGTCCTAGTCCATATTTAAAAACTCATGCAGCTTACACAATTACATAAATGTGTACCTTTTGGTTGCCCTGAACAATTCTATGTAGCGAGACCCAATGTTTTGGCGGTGACGCTCCATTCCACGCTGGGCTTCATCGGAAGATGTGAACTCCACAAATGCCTCACCAGTTGGACGATCTGTAGCTCCCATAACAATGTGAATGCCATTGGGCATGATGTTAAGTCCATCAAAGAAATCCATTATCTCTCTCTGTGTAGCATTATATGGGAGACCCCGCATCTTGATGCAAACATGCTCTGATGTATCAGTTAAGCCTGGCAGCCCTGTGATGCCTCCCAACCCTGCTGCCTGCATAGCTGCTAAATTCATCCCTGTCAACCCCTGCACTCCAAACGCTCCCATCATCCCTGGAATCTGGAAACACAAACATTCCACCACCACATTTGCATCAGCCATTTGCAGAAGGAACTCAGCTTCCCTTTTCCCCCAAGGCCTTAATTAACACATCTATTACAGTTCAAACTTTGACTCCCAGACATATATTCAAAACCATGGAGCACCTGGCTGACAGCACCGAACTGTGTGAAGCCCCCAACACCAGAAAACATGCCATACATCCTTTGCTGAACTGCTGTCATCATTTCTCCTTTTGTGCTCCGAAAAAGTTCCACATAACGCTGCCAATCCCAAGCAACTAAACATCACAAACCTAGGCACAGTCTGTGTTCTGTACCTTGATAGCCAACACATAAATACAGAAAACAAAATGCAGGATCAGCATCTGTGCAACTGTTTCTGGGCAAAACAACAGACCGATCCCATGGGTTCTCTGTGCAACTGCATAGCCCGTGCAGCAGTTTCTTCATTCGTGAACTCCACAAATGCCTACACCACAAACACCACAGTCAAACTGCTAATAAGAAGGGCTGCCGACACAACATTTCTTGAGGACTCAATATAGAAGCTTAGGAAATGGTGAGCCAAATGTGTTCTCCAAACTCACCTCGCCTGTAGGACGGCCATCTGCATGGCTGCAAAGAAAGATGCCATCAGCAACAACCTGCATCCCTTTGAAGAAGGCTGTGATGTCGGCAGAGGTACAGCTGCTCACATCAAACACACAAGGCTGGGTCAAATCAGCAAACGAGGGAGCTGGACAGGTTCAGACATAGATCCCTCAAAACAATTGCTGACCTGTAAGGCATCCCCCGCATGCGCACCACACCAGTGTAACGCATGTCCGGATTTCCAGACATTCCAGGGATTCCTGTGTTGAGGATCCCAGTCACAGCAGCAGTCACACTACTCCCGGTCCCGGTCCCGGTCCCGGTGCCGGTCCCCGTCACCACCCCCGTCACAGACCCACTGGAAGTCCCACTACCTCGACCAACCATCCGCAATGCTCCCTACAATTAGAAGTGCCATACTCAGAGACATGCATAAAATCTGCACTAAAGCCATCACAAGAGAACTCGGGATACATGTCAGGAAACCTTAGCTTTCAAGCCTTCAGAGGGGCACATGGATAGGCAGTGTGAATGAGCATTGCTCGTATTCATAAAAGAAACATTCAACTATTCAAGGGAGAATACACAAAAACACAATACCACACCATAACTTGTGTCCTGCAGTGAAAACATGGTCTCACCTTGCAGGCTCCAAACACATACCTGCATGTCTGCTGGATGTCCTTTGAAGACCTCAATATAGCGGCTTCCAATGTGTTGCCTGCATGTCAAAAAAGAGAGCAAATTTTCAGCACAAAGATTCAACATAACTTTTTAAGAAGAGCTTGTAAAAGCACTGACAAACTTTCAAAACCATCAAAATTGAGTGAAATGATATGGCTTTCCCACCTATTCCTGTCCAAGGCTTTGTTTGCTAATTCTGCAGTTGCAAACTGAACATATGCCTGCCCAGTTGACCTCCCTGTACAAAATTCCCACTGGTGTCTGAAAACCACTTCCATACTTGGACAACAACACCTACTGTGCATATATTCAGACAGATCACAAGCATTGCCTTCCAAGCTGCTCTTGAGCCAACAATAATTTTCAGGTGGATAATGCAACTTCATGGATATAACAAACTACTAAACCAACTGACCCCATTTCCAATCCTTCGAAAAAATCACCTGAAACAAAATTTCAGTTACATGATGTACCTTGAAAGTTGACACAAACTACTACCCCATCTGGTCCTTTTTCCAACCCTTTAAAAAAATCAGCAATATCTGCCTCTGAGGCACTGAAGGGAAGTCCCCGTAGCCTGACGACATTGCTTCGCTTCCTGAATGCACCCAAACAAACCCAAAAAAAAGCATCACTGAAGAGCAGGGGATTGTGGGGCTCATAAAACACGAGGGAGCGCTAGATTCTATCTCCCAAGGCGAGAAGATGTTCAGAAGCTTTTAAGAAAACGTTTTGAGTATTCCATTAGCACCACCCTAGACAAAACAAAGAGAGAAGAAGAGAGGCCCTTATTCCACAGAAGCCCCGCCCCTGAACATCCTGAACCAGCCCCAACACTCACAATTCATCATCGAGAGCACTTCCTCCCACAAGCCCTCCTATGCCCGCCATGCCTGGGACTAAAACCTCTGACCTGCTGCAACGCCACAAGTAAATAAATCACCACAAGCAAGCCACCCACAAGACAAACGCCATTCCTCTCAATCCTTCCAATCAACCCTTTACCAAGCCTCGCCAAAATCCTTTCAATCACGACACATCTTTTGTGGTCAGCTTTCATATCCACGACACGTATCTATCCCTTCCCGTGTCACTTACATCGAACGCCCTCGTAGTAGTAGTGTTCATGCTTCCAAAACACCGCAAACCAGACATTGCAAACGGAGTGCCAGTTTCACAAAATTCTGGCATCTTCTGTTTCCAAGGTACTATTACTAGCCCAACCTACCTTCCAAACCCTGAAGAAAGCAACGAGCCCAAAACACAATGCACTTCCCCCAACACAGAAAATTGGAGAACTGAATGGACAGCTTAAGTCCGTTCCTTCATCACCAAACCTACAGATTTACAGAACTTAGAGTCTGTTGTTGCCCCTGAGCGGCTACAAAATTAGGGTCTGGAGATCATCAAAGCTCCACAAAAAAACCACAATTGAACCCTAATCGTCGCCTCTACCGCAAGAAAACCACAAACACAAAGACAAGAGAGTCTCAAGGCTCTTGATATACATACAGACCCAACAAACAAACGTACCCAAGAAAATATTGCGGATCGGAGGTTGAGAGATCACCACTCTTGTTGTTGTTTGTTGGGGGTGTGCTTGTTGTTGTTGTTGGTTGCGTTCTTGGGGGTCGGTGTGACGCAGAAGATGAAAGACGAACGAACAAGAGTCGGCAGTGAGAACCGAGAACAGGGCGCGCGGGAGTCGCGTCCCCCTTCGGTTGAGCCAACGATTCGCTTTATGGTCCGTTACCCGTGGGGCAGGGCATCACCACCGGGGTTGGGCTGTTATGTCGGGTTGGACAGTTATAACGGCCCGCTTAAACATCGGGTGGTCTGTCTCTAAATCTTCTTCACCCCATGTCAAACTTTGTGCTAACCTGCCACCCGCCGGTTTTCAAACCCAGGTTGGTAACACTGAACAAACTTACCCGGCAGTTCCCATACACACTTGGGAACCTTTTTATGTAGACAGCTATGCAATGCAATGCCACCAAAGAACCTCCAACAACCTCAACTGCTTGCAAATTTTGATCACCCTTTGCATTATAGAGCAAATCATAGTTATGACATTCTTGGTGCGGGAATGTTATGGAAGCCCAAAGAAGCACGAATTTTAATGAATTTTATAGATCAACTGGTGAACATTCGGTAAACATTCGCGTCGAAGAATGTTTTGACAAGGTGCTTTACCACGTAAATTCGCAAATTCTAAAGTGCAAAATGAAGAATGTCATTACTATGGAGCAAATCCTCCCTTTTAAACTTGCATTTCTCTTTCTTGTTGGATCTTCTTTTTTGGTCTCACTCCAAAAGCTTCTACCTTGAGGTGCATGTTATTGGCATAAAATGAAGTCCATGAAGATAGCAAATATTTCCTCATCCGTTTCTCAAATTGTGTTGAGAACACTTTCCTAGCCCTTTCATTCATATGCCTCGTAATTTATAAGTTTGATTCATGATATATTTTCCTAGCCCTTTCATTCATATGCCTTGTAATTTATAGGTTTGATTTATGATATATTTTCCTAGCCTTTTCATTCATATGCCTTGCAATTTATAGGTTTGATTCATGATATATTTTGCCTTGTGCTTTTCGATAGCTAAAGCCCACGGATGAAGGACATTCCCAAAATGTAGGGTGGGACTTAGCTATCATCTTGTCCTAGGCCCCTTGTTTTGATAATGCCCTCACCCTAAAGCTTTACCCTACATACTACTACAAAATGTGGGTGCAATTCATTAGTCCCCATTCACTAGACCAAGGAATTTTCTATTTCTTCATTGGTCTCTATTCATTACAACCAGTGAATTGACTCAAAATCCGATGAAATCGCTTAGCATACATGGACATTTTTTGTTATAATGACATAATGATCATGTTTTTATTATTGGTGTGGCAAACACAAAATTAAACATATAACATAGTTCACCATTCAAACACAAGCATACAAACATTTTGCTTAAATCAAAAGGTTTTTCACAAATTGGGGCACATTTTTTTGCTTATTATATGATAATTTTATTTTATTGGTTAGATTTCTCACTACACATTACACTTAATGGTTTATTGTTTGGAAGTAACAATATGAAATATGGATCATCAATTGATTTATATTTTATAACAAAGTCTATGTTAAATTTAATCATTCATTTTTCAAATAATCACATATTATAAGAAGTTTTTAAAATCATTAGTTTGTGATCATTTGTGAGATTCCCCATGTGTTTTATTGCACTAGAATCCAATATTATTTAATCATGGAAATGCCATATATATTCAAGTAATGCTGAAAAAATGATTTAATTTAATCTAATCATGGTTGCAAAACCCTTGGCAATGGCAATCTTTTGCATTAACTTAAACCATTGACACTCTCTAATGTTACCTATGTCATTGGCCCAAGTGTGAATTCGTTACCCAATTAAGTTTTTTTCAAAACAATTTTTTATAATTTAATTGAATTTCCAATGACAAAAATGGCCAAACTTTAATATTTCCTACACCTCAAGTTTAAAAATTTCCAAATCAACTTCATTAAATTTTGCTCATTAAGGGCTTTCCAAAAATACTAAAAATTTGCTCAAATTCCCCTATAAATTTTAGTTATGATTTAAATGAAATGTTAATGAAAATTTTGTTCAATATTCAATAACATTTCCACCATAAGTTGAAACATTATGAAACCAACTTAATGCACCCCTACTCATCAAAGGTTTTTCAAGAATACCAAAAGCGTAGAAAGAGGTGATGTAATTTGAAAGGTTTCAATGTGACGAACAATCAAAACATAAACAACCTTCCTTCATAAATAGATATTGATTAAGAAGAATAATTCCAATGCTTATGATTCATCAAAACTATTTTAAGTAATGTAATTTTAGGTCCTATAAGCTATCCATTTTAATGATAGTTCCAAATTAGAATCTGTTCCAAACAAGAATAATGGAAAGGTGTGTTTTTAATAATATATTTTCAACCCCCTCCCCCCCCCCCATAGCCACAAGAAGATTTCAATATTTTCAATATCAATTTGTGTCACATTTATCTTCAATTGAATTTGAATTCGATTCCATGTAATGTATTTCAATTCAATTTAACATTGAAGTTACATGCAATGCCATTCCATATTTTCATTCAAACGGAATTTAATTTTCATAAAATTCATTCATTTTTTCCATTAATTTATTGTCATTGGTAGTGCACAACAACATAGAGCCCAAACATTTTAATGAATATATATATATATATATATATATACAGACATGAGAATAGCAAAAACCTTTTTATGTACCTCTTCACAAAGTTTGCAAGAATTTTGATCTAATTAAGTTTGATTTTATACACTATAAGGCTACATATTATATATGTCTGAGTCTACATACAATGTTCTTACATTCCCATAAGTTCATTAATGTGTTCATGCATTGTAGGTCATTGGCTTTTAAATAGAAGTCATTTAGAAGGGGCTATGTTGTCTTTTTAAAAATTTCAACCTTGTTTTTCTTCCTTTTCTTTGTCCTCATTTCTCATAGCTTGCAAATTATTTGGGAATCGAAGTATCAATTGTATTGCTTGCAATCCAATTCCATATTTTTTACCAACGTATTGAGTGTTTCGGTGGAGTAACCTTGAGCAAAGGTCACAATAGGTTTGTGCTTATCAATCATTTTAATATCATAAGTTCTCACATGTATTTCATTTTTTTTATCTTGTTCATAAGTGTTATATACGAGCAGCCATGGTTGACACTTAGACGTCCTCCTACATTCATTCCTTTGTTGACTTTGTATGGCGTGTGGCAAGTAATAGGATGACATGTTTATTATTGGACAAAATTACTCATTAAAAGTAAGGTTGAATATTTTGAAATTCAATATTTCTTGAACAATGTATTTAACTTGTGATTTGTACTTAAGTTTTGAGAATTTGAATTGATATTTTTTTCTTTTTTAATACCATCTTGAGACCCATCTTTATCCCACCATGAAAATTTGAATAACTAAATGTTCCAATTTCAGGTAACTATTATGTATACTTGTTTTTAATGAATGACCTTGAAAACAAGGTTTTGGGTTTAATGGTACCTTAAATATGAATGCCTTCATTTCTCCCACTTTAAATATTCATGATTAACAAAAAGAAACCTAGGCCAGAAACAAATAAATTAGACATTTTTTGGTGTGTTGTCCTTCATGCATTTTGCAATTATATTTTCAATTACAAAATCTACTTGTAATGTCATGAAGGACAACACCTTGACTAACATCATGTCAATTTTATAACATATATGCACACCTAGTATACATAATATACTAGGTTATTTAACCAACTAGGTAGGGCACCTAGGTTAGGCTACTTAAGTTGTTAGAAAAAAATGTTTATAACAATATGATGACGATTATGTTAATGTAAAAAATATGCGGTGTAATGGTTAAGGATTTGAATCTTTGATGTGTAGGCGAAGGCTAATTCAACTCCTCACACTTGCAAACTACTTAACCATGATAGCCCACTAAGCTACCTAATTTAACTAGGTTTAGATTATTACATGAGGTTTAATTTCTACCTAAGGTGCATAGGTTGTTTAATGTAGGGTACTTAACCCAAGTTGCCTAATAAAAGGTACCTAGCTTAAACCAAGCGCATGGCAACACAACACTAAACCACCATACACATATAAACCACATGTATAGTGGATTAAACCATGACTAACCACTATGCATGGGTATTCATTAAAACACACAACACAAAAACACGAGCAAACTTTGAAAAGTTTTTAAAACCATAAGTGAAACTCCAAAGCACAAGCAAGGGGATAATACCCCTTAAACAATAAATAATTCACACTTGATTCACACTTGCATCAAAATTTGGACTTATATTAACCCAATTTAGTTTAAGCTTGAATTAGACCTAACCAATTGGATTAAAACTAAAACTTTTAACAAATGGAATGTAAGTTTTTTGGATTG
>Ga0209208_10006601_pt1 | contig 15965 bp, 16 predicted proteins | sample S1TSphfallax_3_FD_187694 | JGI IMG/M metagenome (GOLD analysis project Ga0209208, IMG submission 187694) | Host-associated microbial communities from peat moss isolated from Minnesota, USA - S1T2_Fd - Sphagnum fallax MG (SPAdes) (version 2) | ecosystem: Host-associated > Plants > Peat moss >...
CGGTCTGGTGCCGGGCTTGTCTGCCCTGCTCTGGGTCCGTGTGCTCTTTGGAATTGGCGAGGGGCCATCGTCTTCAGCTGCCCCGAAAGCGCTGTCCCTGTGGTTCGCTCCCAGTGCACTCGGACGGGCGCTCGGCGTCTTATTCGCATCAAGTGCGATCGGCGCGACCGTCGCACCGCTGTTTGTCGCAGGATGGGTAACGCATTGGGGTTGGCGCTCCGTCTTTTATTCTTTGTTCGTGCCTGGATGTGCCTTGGCTTTCGTTGTCTGGAAGTATGTTGCCGACCGTCCCCCAGGGTGGCAGGAAGCGGAGGTCAAAGACGATACCGTTGAGCCCTCCACATCCGGAGGCTATCTGCAACTCCTCAAAACTCCTGCGGTTCTCTGGTGCACGTTGTGCGCATTCGGTACACACATGGTGGTGTGGGGGCTCATGAACTGGCTGCCGACTTATCTGCTGCAGTCGCGCAATTTTCCTGTCGTGAAGATGGGCATCTTTGCTGGCTCTGCCAACCTTGCAGGAGCCATTGGTTACCCGCTGGGCGGATATGTTTGCGATAAGTACTTCAGCGCGAATCTCCGAATTCCAATCATGGCGGGTCTGTTGACAGGCAGCCTTTTCACGTATTTGGCGGCCGTAGCGCCAACCGGCGAACGCGCCGTGGCGTACTTATTGGTGGCATTTCTCGTCCTCAACATTGCATCCACCGCGATTGCTATCCTGCCTCTGGTCATCGTACCGAAGCGCACGGCCGCCGGCGTGTACGGAATGGTTAACTCTGCGGGACAAATTGCCGGATTTCTCTCGCCGCTGCTGATCGGCGCGCTACTTGAAGTGACCCACGGTAATTTCTTGATCGTGCTCCTTTGCTTGGTAGGATTCGCGGGCCTTGCCGTAATTCCGGCCACCCAAATCAGGCAACCGACGACCAAGGCGCTCAAGTCATCAATCCCAGAGTGACAGTGACTTGCCGTTCCTTGATCCTGGCACCCCCGCAAATGCGCACGCGGGTCTCAGGCCGCTGACTGCCGCTCATCAGCAATCAGCTTCGAAAGTCTTCGGCGCGCGTGAACAGCAGCCGTATCCGCGGGCAGCAGAAGGGGCCGCCCCGACCAGAATTCGGCGCCGTTCATGGATTGGTGCACCGCTTCTATCATCGGCACATCCTCATTGTCGAAGGCTTCCCGCAGAAAGTGCCGGTGATCGTCATCGGATAACCGGGAGTTCGCCGGTACCGCCGAGGCCCAGAAGTACCGCGTGAGCGCCGCGGACTCGGGAGTCAGTACATGAGTGGACGGTACCGGGAATCCGTTGTCGATTACCGAACCGGCCGGACCGAACCGTGTTTCCAAGAACATAGATGCCGGTGCATTCCAACGGATATCGTCCCACTCCACAATCCGCGACATGCTCCCCTCGGGAACCATGGCTGCGAAGAATGCGGGTATCTCGATATCTTCAATCACGTATTGGGAATGGATCGTGTCACCCACGGCTTGGATCCGATGATGGGGTTGCCAGTCGGCGCCGCCAAAGGCGGGATGCAAATAGGCGGTATGGGATAGATCCAACAAATTATCCGTCAGCAGTTCGTAGTGCGCCGCGACTCTGGAGGTGCCGGTCACGACGCGAAATCCGGGGTCAAGATGGTAGATGAAGCGTGGGATTTTCTCTGTTTCCGCCTCGCCTGCCTCGCCCATCCAGACCCAGATCATGGCGTCTTGCTCATAACAGGGGAAGGCGGGCACGGCGATTGCGGAGGGAACTCTGCCTCCTCGAGCAGTGGCGATGCATTGACCGAACGCATCAAATGTAAGCCCGTGATACCCACATTGCAGCATGCCGGAGAGCACCGTGCCGCGCGATAGAGGTGCGAAGCGGTGCGGACAACGGTCCAATAAGGCACTCGGCGCACCGGATGGATCGCGAAATACACATAAAGGGGTGTCCAGTACTCGCCGAGGCAAGGCGCTCGCTCCGAGCTCGTGACTCCAAGCCACCATATACCAGGCATTTCGCAGGATGTTATCCACTGGGGAATGAAGGTTAGCGAAGGCGCGTTCGCGCCGCGTACCCCCCGAGGGGTAGTCCGGCGCCCGTCTTTTCGTATTACAGTCGAGCGACTTACTTCTCGACGGCACCGGCGACGGGGCCTCGCTTTCGGAGCATAAGCCGGTGGACAATCCCCCCGATCCTCCTCGCGTCCTTAACGATTCTCTGGAGCTCGATGCGGCCGCCTGGACCGCGGAACAAATCTATTGGCTTCAGGCAGCCCTGGTGGTGCCAAGGCCCATCGCCTGGGTATCGACAATCGATGCCACGGGCGTTCGCAATCTTGCGCCGCACTCCTATTTCAACGCCGTCTGTGATGACCCGCCACACGTGCTGTTTAGTATCGAGGGCGAGTCGGACACCTATAGAAACTTAGTTGCCATTCCGGAATTCGTCGTGAACTTCGTCACGCCCGAACTGGCAGAGGCCATGGAGTTAACCGCCAGCAAGCTGCCGGCGGACCAAGATGAGTTTGTTTGGGCCGGTCTTACTCCCGTGCCCTCGCGCCGTGTGCGACCTTTTCGCGTGGGCGAATCGAAAGCGTGTTTCGAATGCCGCGTCGTCGATATGCGCGCCGTCGGCAACGCGCCCAACTACCTCGTTCTTGGCCGAACCGAGCATTTCTTTGTGAGCCCTGACATATGGCGTAACGGCCGTGTCGATCCAACACGGTATGCGCCCTTGGGCAGAGTCAGCGGGCGCTATCAGAACGCCGGGTCCCAATTTAAGTTGTCGAGACCTGACTGGCAGCAGATTCAGGAGACGGGTCACGGGGCAGCGATCAAGCTCGTTCTCCGCTCCGACTGACGCGAATTGATGCCAATCCGCAGTCCCGATCGCCTGTTGTTGCACGTCGCCTCGATGGTCAGCGCGGGATTTATTCCTTTGGGCATGCTGCCGTTTACCATCGTAGGCCTGACCAGTGGCCTTCACTTGGACATTGAGGCAGCGGGATGGCTTGGAACCGCGGAACTCAGCGGTGTCGCAATCGGCTCGCTCTTGGTTGCCTCACTGCTGCGGAGAGTGTCGTGCGTGCGGCTTGCGCTCTTCGCGACCGCCGCGGCGATCGCTTTTGAACTCCTCTCGTGCCTCGCCCACGACTTCACGGGTCTCGCCGTGTGTCGGTTTCTCGTGGGTCTTGCATGTGGCGGAGCGCTGGGAGCCGGAAATGCGCTTGGGGCGTCCGCGCCTAATCCCGGGAACTTTTACATGAAGGTTCTCGCGTTGGAGAGCGCAGTGACGACTGTGACGTGGTCTTGGATGCCGACGGCTCTTCGCCTCGGCGATCAGGTGGGAGCATTTTCCAGCTCCGCCGCAGCCCTCCTCGTCTTGTTGCTGGTGGTGGCATTTACCCGCAGGCCCCGCTCCTCTCTGCCTGCCACTGTGACAGAATGGCAACCCTCACTACGCCCAGCGAATGGCGTGAAAGGGGAAATGGCTCTGGCGATCCTCGCGATATTGTTCTGTTGTTTGCGTGACGGCCTCGCCTGGACCTTCGCTGATAAGATTGGCACGGAATTGGGTCTCTCGACCGGCCAGCAAACCGTGCTTTTCGGCGCAATCGGGCTGATAGGGCTGGTCGGATTGTTGTTAACCTCGCGGGTCGATATCAAAAAGCATCCGGTCAGCCTGGTCGTCGTCGCGATTCTGCTGGCGTCGACAGTTACGACTCTGCTGCTCTATGCTCCGACCGTCGCGGTCTACGTCAGCCTGTCGTTGTTCTGGACCGCTGCGCAGTTTTTGGCGATCTCTCTGCTCACCGGCATCGCTGCGGAGATCGATCCCAGTGGCCGTTTGAGCGCCGCCTGTGGTGGTGCATTTCAGTGTGGCTACGCCGTTGCCCCCTTCATCGCGGGCGCAGCCCTTGCCCAATTCGGCTACGGCGGCGTAGGCGGCCTTTCAATTGGCCTGTCGGTCGCCACACTTGTGACTGGCGCGGCGGTGGCCATGCGGTTATCCTCTAAATCGGCTCTAGAGCCCACCGGGATTGGCAACTAGACAAGCGCCTCGAGTGCCTCGGGGTTTGACGATAAATCACGGCTTACGAGGACCCGCTCATGGCTCTGGCAGATCAGCGACCCGGCAGAGAAGTAGACGCCCTTGCCAAGCTCGTGGGGGCTATCGGTAACGCCCAGTTCGGATCTCAGTTCTTTGGGTTTCTTGATGACAGACTCGGCATCGACAGCTGTACCGTCTTCAAGTTTGGAGACGGTCCTGGGCCTTCATGCATCCTGGCAGACGGCGGTTCAGATGCTCACGGGATCCTGCGTACCCAGATTGCCTGTGACGTGGCTGCGGAGTACGCAGCAGAGGGCTATCGTCACTGTCCGCATTTGAAATTGTTGCGGCGCGTAGCGGAATTCCCGATGGTGCGAGTATTCGATCCGCATAGCCTGGCAAGCCGGGATTATCGATCGCGCTTCTACGTCCGTCCTAACGTGGCTCATGAACTCTTAGTTGCAGAACGCGTAAATGATGCGGTCTATTACATCGGCATCTATCGGGGAAGCGCCCGTGGGCGGTTCTCCCTTGACAATGCGGCACTCGCCAATTGCTACGCCAAGTTTTTCTTGAATTGCATCGCTCGGCATTCGGATTTGGTGGAGGCCACCAGACGATCGGAGAAAACCTCCCCGATCGTTCCCGTCTGCTCGGACAAGGTCTGTGACATGGTACCCCATTTGCAGGAGAATCTGCTCAACACGTCCTGTGGATTGACTCGGCGTGAAGCCCAGATTTGCGCGAATATCATGGTTGGCTTCTGTGCGATGACCATTGCCGCGACGCTCGATATTTCCGTCGACACGGTCAAAACGCATCGCAAGCGCGCCTACTCGAAGCTCGGCATCTCCAGTCAAAACGAACTATTCACGCGATACGTGTCCGCCACTCTCAAAGTGGCTCCGCGAACTATCCATCTCACCAACTAGAAGCGGTAATCGAGATCGATTCCAATCGTGCGTGGTCGATTGATCACCTCTCTATTGAGCTCTGGGATGTTTACTGCGAGCGACGTTGAATTGGCGAGAATGGCGACACGATTGGTCAAGTTATCACCGAACAGAAACAGATCATAACGCTGATTGTGTACCCCCAAACGCGTACTCAGCAAATCATAAGCGGGCTTGACCGCTCGGTCGAAGGACTCGCTGATATAGGAATTGGTCAGGCGAGCGGATAGGCTCAATACCGAGGTGATCGGTTGCTTGAATTCCAGAGAAGACGACAACGTATATTTCGGCACATTTTGCAACTGCTGACCGACCACGGCGCCGGTGGCCGCCGATGTCTGCGTGAGAACCGCATGCGTATAACCCACGTCTTGGTCAAACGCTACAGCGGATGAGAGTTGTGCCCTCAACTCCAACTCGCCGCCTTTCGATACGGCTGTTCCCAGATTGTCGGTGTAATTATAACCGCAGGCGAGATACACCTGTTGCTGCACGTCCTGCCAGTTGATGTAAAAAAGTGAGCCATTCACGGTGACTCGGCCATCAGCCACCCGCGCCTTTTCGCCTATCTCGTAGCTCCAGATGGAGTCGCTTCGGTAAGTGGCTGGCGGCGTCGCACCGCAGGCGAGGGGTCCCGTTTCCGGAATCGGTAAATTGGCGCTCCCGGGCCGGGTGCCAGATGCGGCGGTGGCATACAAGAGGAGATTGGAGAATCCAGTGTAATCCACAGATATCTTCGGGGTCACTTTGTTCCCCGAGGCTGACCCATTGGCGGAGGCGAGTCCTGAGGGGGCCAAGAATCCCGCCTGGTATAGGCTGTAGGAGTCTTTGTAATCCAGGTACCGCAATCCGAGCGTCGCCTTCACATGATTATCAAAAGCATAGGATGCCTCGCCAAACACGGCCACTTGTCGAAGCTTGTCGGGTTCGGTGTAGTTGAGAGGGAGAGGATCGCCGTACAGGGCGCCATAGGCGGGTATGGGCTGGTTGCCGCTGAAATAGGTATCGTTAAAGCGACTGAAAAACACGCCGCCGATCCATTCAAGGGGTTGGTCTCCGGAGGAGGATATGCGGGCCTCTTCGGTCAACTGCTTGGACTGTTGCGTTTCGGTCGCATACGCCGGCACATACGCATTGAGTCCCGCGGGTTGTGAAAACAGCACCAGATAGGGCTCCGATTCGCTCTCGGACTGGTGGGTGGCACGTTGCGTATACGCAGTGGAGGAGGTGATGAGAGCATTATCGAGCTGGTATTTGACCACTAAACTAGTGATCGCAAATCGGTCGTGGAACGGCTCCGGCTGGTCAAACGGCTGATATTGCACCAGCCCTCCCGGAGGATCATCGATCGAGTTCTCGCCGCTTTGCGCAACATCCTGATAATAAAGGGAAGGCGTGATGGTCAGGCCCGCAAAGGGTGCCAGGGTAACGAGCACGCGGACGTTTTGGGTGTCTTCATTGTTGACGTCATCGTGCCGAATGGCAACCGGAGCCGCAGCGACGTCTCCCCGCGTGTCGCCTACGGGCAACGGGAAAGCCGTTGGAACGATCCGATCTATATAGCCATCGTAGTGCTTCTCCGTGGCGATCAGTCTCACGGCCAGCACATCATTGATGAGTGGCACGTTTAGCAACCCACTAAAGGCATAATTGAGTCCTCCATCCTCGGTACCAGATGTCGTTGCATGGGCCGACGCTTCTACGCGGTCGAGGACGGGTTGATTGGTAATGAGGCGAATGGTGCCGCCCATGGAACTAGCTCCATACAACGTCCCTTGCGGCCCTCGCAGAATTTCGACGCGCGACAAGTCGTACAAGTCGGGATCGATGAAGTTTTTGCCCTGGGTGGAATCGATGGGCGGCGTGATCGGGGTGTCGTCGAGATAAAAGCCGACGGTGGGCGCGGCGCCGCCGTTGCTTGACATACCGCGAATGGAGAACTGAGTGCGCGACGGACCGGTGGTTTCAAAAGCAATGCCGGGTGTTTGCCGCGCGACCTGCTCGAGATCGACGATCCCGGCCTCCAACAACTCGGCCCCACTGTAAGCGGAGATGCTCATCGGCGTGTTTTGCACCGTGCCCTCGCGCTTCTCGGCGGTGACTACGATCTCCTGCAAGGCATCCGGGTTGGCGGGGGTCTCGGCAATGGCCGCCGTTCCGCTGAGCGCGAACACCCCGGGTAACCCATGACACATACATCGACGGAACCAATCCGCCACAGGCCTTCTATTCTCCATCCCAACACTCTCCGGCGGTGATTGTTGCTATTGGAGTCAACCGTTTGATCGGGCGTGCGGCATTCCGCTTCACGCTTCCCGGCGCTTGTGTAGGAAGTTCATGTCCTCGGAATCCGCGGACTGAAACACGACCATGCGGTTGTAGGCATAAGTCGGCAGATCCTGGACGGTCCAGATCAGAACGTCGCGGGAGCCGGTGTTGAAGTGTTCGTGATACGAGTAGCTGGGACAGGAAAACGTGTCGCCGCCAACCCAGTCGATCCGATATTTGTCGATCGTCGAGTATCCGGTGCCCTCGATGATGTAGTAGACCGACCCGGGGGTATGGCGGTGCATGTGAATGCACTCGCCGGGTTTCAGCAGATGAACCGTGACCCACATGGTGGGGATGGTGCAATTGTTGTCCGCATCGGCGCTCTTTAAGCTCACGTACCGGGTGTCGCCATCGAATTCGTCGCCTTCGGCCATCGCTCGAAGCTGTGCGATCACATCGCTCATGGCCCACTTGGCGGGTCTCACGGCGTGTGGAAATGCGGCGCGTCCATATTCGTGATGGTCGATGAGCGAGCCGGCATCTGGCTCGACCGGGATAAAGGAGGTGGGAGCGGAGCTGTTTTTTGGCACGGCAATATCCTGTGGATGGGCTTTGATCTAACGTGATTCGATGGAGTGAGTCTCGGGCGCTGCGGCATGCGGAGAAATACCCCCCAGGGGCGACGCGGGCATGCGGGGGTGCACCGTAGGATCAAGCCTGCCAATGAGGCTGTGACCTGCAGAACTCGCGATGCCAAAGATGACCGGTGCCCAATGTCTTGCGCAAATGCTCCAGGGATATGGAGCGACCCATCTGTTCATGGTGCCGGCGGTGTTACGTCGAACTCTGGCGGAGCTCGAGTTCCATACACAGATCGTGAGTATTCACACCCACGGTGAGAAGTCCGCGGCTTATATGGCAGACGGATATGCCCGGGCGTCGGGACGCCCCGGGATCTGTATGGCGCAGGAGGTCGGAGTGCTCAACCTTGCGGCAGGCCTCCGCGACGCGTATCTGGCGCATTCGCCGGTCATTGCGCTGACCGGGGGCCGGTGGTCAATGCATCGCTATCGACGCCTGTATCAAGATGCGGAAGACCTCGCTGCGTTGACCCCGTACACGAAAATGAATGTCGCCATTGATGATGTCGCGCGAATCCCGGATTTGCTAAGGCAGGCGTACCGGGTGGCCACGACGGGATGCCCAGGACCTGTGCATCTTCAGTTTGCGGGCCAGGAAGGTGAGCTGGACCGTGAGGAGGCAGATTTGGATGTGGTCATTGAGCGCCAATTCAGCCAACTTCCGGGACTGACCGTACACCCCGATCAGACGACCATCAGCGATACGTGGCGTGCCATTGCCGGTGCTAAAAGGCCGGTCGTGGTTGCAGGCGGTGGTGTTCGAGCGGCCGGGGGCGGCCCAGCACTTCGAGCATTCATCGAGCATGCTCAGATCCCCGTCGTCACGTCGCTGAATGGGCGCGACACGATTCCCGATAACCATCCCTTGTGTGCCGGCGTCGTGGGAACCTATTCCAGACCGTCGGCGAATCGAGTGGTCTCAGAGGCGGATCTCGTCATCTTCATCGGCACAGAAGCCGGAAGTATGACGACCAATTTCTGGCACCTGCCGGTCGCCGGTACGCCCGTGGTGCAAATCGATGCGAATCCGGAAGCGATCGGGAGGAACTATACGCCCCAGGTGAGCGTGTTGAGCGACGCTCGGGTCGCCCTTGAAATGCTGCGTCAGCACGCGACTGCGTCTGCCGCGCCGCCCAGAGCGGCATGGACGGACCGGGTCCTACAGTTAAAGCGGGAGGTCGATGAAGCGACGCAAGGAGCCCGCGAATCCGATGCGATTCCAATTCGCCCGGAACGCATCTGCCAGGAACTCTCGCAGCATTTGCCGAGCGATACGCTCGTCGTGGTCGATACGGGCCATGCGGGAATGTGGATGTCCGGTTTTTTCGACCTGAAATCCGCCGACCAATCCTATATCCGGAGTGCGGGACATCTCGGGTGGGCCTTTCCCGCCGGAATCGGCGCGAAGGCGGCTTGTCCGAACCGACCCGTGGTGACTTTCACTGGGGATCTCGGGCTTTGGTACCACATCGGGGAAATTGAAACGGCGGTGCGCGCGAATCTTGCCTGCGTCACCGTGGTCAACAATAATCGCTCCGGTAATCAATCCAAACGCGGTTTCGATCTCGCCTACGGCGGCAAGGCGACCGAACGCTCACGTGCCCTGTGGGTTCACAGCGAAGTCAATTTCGCCAACATTGCCACGGAAATGGGTGCCCTCGGAATCCGGGTCACCAAGCCAGCTGACTTCAAACCGGCCCTGGCAAGGGCGATTGAATCCGCTCGACCGGCAATCATCGATGTGGTCACAGACATCGACGCCGTTGCACCCTTGGCCTGGGACAACCAGGGCTGGGCCCAGCGCTATTAAGCTGCCGCTCTGCGGCGAATCACATCGACCTCAGGAACCAGTATGAAGCGTCCCCCGGTAGAACTGTCGATTCCCGACCCCCAACCTGGACGGCTTCGGGCAGGCACCTACGATGCGTCCGGTACGAGTCTGGTCGAGGCATTACCCGCCTTTTACTACACCGATCGTCGGATCTTCGATTTGGAAACGCAAAGAATCTTTGCCAAGGCCTGGCAGTGTCTTGGGCATGTCGGCATGGCCAAAGAACCCGGCGATTATTTTACCGGACGCATTGTCGATCAGGAGTTGCTGTTCGTACGCGGCGATGATCGCCAGCTGCGCGCCTTTTACAATGTTTGTCAGCACCGTGGGCATATCCTCGTATCCGGCTCCGGGCATGCTCGCCGATTCATCTGTCCCTATCACGCGTGGACCTACGGTCTAGATGGCGATTTAAAGAAGGTACCGTTTGCGCAGAATATTCCCAATTGCGAATTGGGCGGTATCCATTTGAAACCCGTACGTCTAGAGATCTTCTGCGGTCTCGTCTTCGTCACGTTAGATGACACCGCCGCTCCGTTTCGCGAGGAGTATGGAGCTCTCGAAAACGACATTCGAAAGATTATTCCCAACATCGAGCAACAAACCCTGGTCTTTGAGGAACCAATTGTTCACAGAGCGAATTGGAAGGCGTCAGTCGAGAATTTCTCGGAGTGCTACCACTGCGCGCCCGTTCACAAATATCTGACCTCCAGCGTCATAGATGCCGACTCCTACAAGCTCACGATTCAGGGGCGATCCCAGCGACATTTCATACGCGGGCTCGAGGCCGCCTTGGAACAACATCTATGGTTCATTTGGCCGAACACAGCCTTTGGCCTGTATCCCATACCTGGATTCGGAATGGCCTTTTGCATCCGACATATGTACCCCGTGAAAATCGACGAAACCATTTACCACTATAGATGGTTCGCCCCGGATGGCGTCGATCCAGACCCCATCGTCAAGTATGCCCGGGAGCATGCGGCCTCCACCGGCGCGGAAGATGCCTCGGTCGCTGCGGGGGCTCAACGCGGCATGAATAGTCTCGGATTCTCGCAAGGCATTTTGTTGGCGACACCCAACCAGAGTTCGACCAGTGAGCACGCAATCGCATCGTTTCATCGGTGGGTTAACGATGCATTGTTCATGAACGAGCGACAAATCAGCGCCGCGTATTCCGACAGTGAAGGAAATACAGCATGAACTACGACGTCATCATCTCCTGTGCCGTCACGGGAGACGATACCAAAGTAACCAAGAGCCCCTATTGTGCGGTAACTCCCTCAGAGATCGCGGCGACCGCGGTGGCGGCGGCAAAAGCGGGCGCAGCGATTGTCCACCTTCACGCACGCGATCCTGACAGCGGGGCCTTCAGCATGGAGACGAAGCATTATCGCGAAGCGGTCAAGCGGATCCGTGAGAGTGGGACGGATGTCATCGTCAATTTAACCTGTGGCATGGGTGGCTATATTGTCATTGGTCAGCAAGGACTGAGCGACACGCCGGGACCGGGAAGTGATTTTGTCACCCAGGAATCGCGCATGCGGCATGTGATCGACCTTTGCCAAGAGGGGATATACCGACCGGAGATTGCCACTCTGGACTGTGGCAGTTTGAATTTTGGTGATGGCAATCGAGCCTACATTTCCACACCCAATTATCTGCGGCAGGGAGCCCAAATCTGCAGGGATTTGGGCGTCAAGCCGGAGCTCGAAATATTCGACTCCGGCAATCTGTCATTTGTAAAGCAGATGGCAAAGGAAGGACTACTCGATGGAGCACCGCTGCTTCAGTTATGCATGGGAATCCCGTGGGGCATGCCGGCAGACGTGGGCCACCTACTGGCGTTGGTCAACTCCCTACCAGCCCCCTGTAACTGGGGAACGTTCGCTATCAGCCGAATGCAGATGCCTTGGGTCGCGCAGTCTATTTTGTTGGGTGGCAATGTGAGGGTCGGGTTGGAGGATAACCTCTACCTGCAGAAAGGGGTGTACGCGACCAATGCCCAGCTTGTTGAAAGAGCGCGAGTCATCATCGAAGCGATGGGGGGGCGTGTGCTGGGCGCCGCCGCGGCACGCGAAAGGCTTGGCCTATGATGAATCGACATGCCACCGGATTACCCACTTATATCCCGTCGATCAAAGATGAATGGATTGACTACAACGGCCATCTGCGCGATGCCTTTTACGGTCTGCTCGCCAGTTATGCAATCGATGACATCATGGATTTCCTGGGTCTGGATGCGGTCTATCGGGCACACACTCGGTGCACACTGTATACCTTGGAACTGCACATCACTTATCTGCACGAGATTAAATTGTCGGACAACATCGCTATTGAAAGCATCATTTTTGATTGCGATGACAAGCGAATGCACTTGGGCTCTCGCTTTTACTGCGACCGACTGCCTGATCCCGCGGCGACAGCAGACTTCATGCTGTTGCACGTCAAGCAGGATGTCAATCCAAAAAGCGAACGTTTTCCCCCTCAGGTCGCGCTCACGCTCAAGGAATTGCAACGAGCATCGGCAACATACGCAGAGTGGAAGCCACCATCCTCGTCAATTGGCATTAGGCGACGGTAAGCCGAACGAACAAAGTGCGTAAAACATTACAACGAAATTGGAATGCATGGAAGACGGACGGTATGGCATCAGGTGTTCGGCCCATGCGCATCAACTTAAACCAGCTCTCGATCGAAGATCAGGCGATAGTTGTAGAACTGCTCACAGTGCTGCAAGCAAATGCAGCAGCGCTCCCCACCAAGCTCGTGGAAGAAATTGCAGCCGTAGCGGTCGCGGGTAAGGATCCGCGGTGGCAGTCCGAAAGGATTCGTGAGATCTTCAAACGATTTGCGCCGAAACATTGAGCAAGGTCATTTGGTCCGACCCCGTATAGGGACGCACCGTCCTTTGGCCCACAATGACGGTCTCGGAATTCCATGGTCTGTGCGGGCCTTACCGGTGGTGCCTTGGTAGTTTAATTCGAGGCGAACTTCACAGCGGCGACGCTTTACCCCTTGGCCTGGTCGGTACAGGTTGGTCGCTGCGTCATTGCCAACCGCGGTGACCGCATTGGCGATGGCTTTTTGGCGCGGGTAATGCAGATGTTCGCTATGCATTCGGCGGTGGCTGGGGAGCCGCGCTCGGCGTGTACAAAATGCTCAACACCCGTGCGAATGCCATGGAGTACTGGTACGTGGACCGTCTTCCCGGCGAGCCGGCCGCCGGTGTCGCCGATGTGCACAATCATCCACTTGAGCCGATTTCTGCCCGGCTAACACTGTCGAGGAAATTTTGAGTTGCCGAGGGGTGAGAAGGCTGCAATGCACTGTCCCTACCATCGTGAACCGATACGTGACCGAACTGGGGTCGTACGCCTATCTATTCAGCGATGCGTTCCCGCCAGCCGTCGCGCAATTTCCGCGCGCAGCGTCCGGCGCTCGATGGCCGCCCGGAAACGCCGCCGCTCGTCGTCCGTCTGTGGTTGCAATGGGCGCACGGGCACCGAATGACCCTCCGCGTCGACCGCGACCATGGTGAAGAAACAGCTGTTGGTGTGCCGAATCACTCCCTTATGTATTTCTTCTGCCAACACTTTGATGCCGATCTCCATCGAAGTACGGCCTGTGTAGTTCACGCTGGCCAGCAGGGTCAATAACTCACCGACGTGGACCGGCTTGAGGAAGATGACCTGGTCGACGGATAGGGTCACCACGTAACCGCCCGCATAGCGCGCGGCGCAGGCGTAGGCCACCTGGTCGAGCAGCTTGAGAATCGACCCGCCATGGACATTGCCGGCAAAATTCGCCATGTCCGGGGTCATGAGCACGGTCATGGTGAGCTGGTTGGGACAAATTCCGACGCTTTCGCGCAGATTAGATTCGGTGTGCGTCGCAAGCGCCGAGGAGGAAGTTGTGTCGGTCATGGAACCATATGAAACCCGCTCCAGCCGAGCCTGGCAAGAGCTAATGATGGTCGAGTAGCCTGGGAAGTCGCACCTCCAAGCCCTCACGCAACGCCAAGTGAACCAGTAAGACTATCGTTCGTGTCGCGGCTGTAAAGATAAGCGATCCGCGCTCTCTGCAAGAGGGCGGAATGCCGGTCTGAGTGCTCGCCACGCCTGTTCTCCCTATCTTGATGGCCCACCATAAGAGGCCTTTGAGGTATCATGCTTGCACCGAAACGCGCTCGGGCGGGCGACACCGTACAGAAAACCTTGAATTTTCCTGGCCTGCCCTCCGCCCAACGCGTCGGTGCGTAAACGCTTAGCGCACCTCATGCCCGACGCGAAAGATTCCAAGCAACCAATGGTCGATCCTAGTTCCAACGTCCCGACAGACCGAGCTTCAACGCGTTTGACGTCCATCAATTCCCATTGTAGAAGCTACGAGGTTCCTTTGGTTCTTTCTCATTAGTCTGGTTTTTCGCATGTTCCAGTTTTTGAAATGCTCGGTCTTTAATCAGAAACTGCGACAGGATGTGAGGTATCAAGCTGCGCGCGTCAACCACGTGGTTCCATGTCTCCGAATAAAACGCGGCATAGCGATCAATTTGGGCTTTGAGTTCGGCAGTTAGCGAGATGTGGATAGTCACATTGCGTGAGTCGGGGAGTTTCCCAAGCTTGATCTTCATATCTTGGGCTCCGATTGCTTCGACCACACAACTGGCGAAAGTATCAAATCTTTATTTACGATGATCCGCAGCGGAAATCCCTGCCGTACAGTCAGCGTCGGCTGAATGTTCAAATTCTTGCGGGTGATCTGCTGCCCCACCTGATTGAGACTGTCTTGCGAGCTCTGCCGCACGGCAACCGTCACTGACCCCGAATTCACCGCCTGTTCGTTGTTCACCAGCTGTGAATTCACCCCCAGCAACGTCGACAGCGCCGCGCCGGCAAAGATACGCCCCCAGTGCGAATCGACCCGATCCTCGAGACCGGAATAGCCGGCCGGATCGGCTCCCTGCAGCCGATCCAGGGTGATCGACGAGCCGTCGGGCATCATGAGCCGAGTCCAGACGAGCAGCACGCGTCGCTGGCCGTAGGCCACCTGGGAATCGTACTGCCCAAGGATCTTCGAACCCTGGGGAACGAGCAAGAAGCTGCCGGTCACCGTGTCATAGACATTCTGCGTCACCGTCGCGATGTTGGTGGACCTTGGGTCTGAACATGGATTCGACCCGTGGGTCCTGGAGAACTGAGACTGACCTGCTCGTGATCCTGCCCAAAGGGCGATTCTAGCCTTTCCCTGCCGGCTGGGTCCGATGCGCCATAATTTATGAATACGGGCACTGTGGGGCGGCCTTTTTGATGTGAATGGGGGATCAGAACGATGCCCGGAGGGCTGTCAATTGGCGGGGTCAGCCTCTTCGGCCTTACCATCTATTAACCCCGCAGAAACTCGAGGCAATGCACGAAGCTCAGAAGCTTTGAATTGAAATTCTTCGGGGACCATTTCCGATATATTTGGCCGCCGACGAAATCCAGTAAACAGCGAGTAGTCCAAAATATATGCTTCAAATCGTTCGCCGGCCTTGTTAGGTGTTATCGACTGATGAATCAAGTGAACCATTCTCAAATCACTGAGGATTTGCACCAACACTCGCTCACGGGAGTCTTCAGTCCGAAGGAGAAATGCATTGATTTTTCTGTCTTCAAGACAGAGATTTTCAAGGGCCTTCAACATCCTAAGTAGATCTCCCGCCTCATTGCGGGCATCACGCTCCACATCGTCCATCTTCTGCTGACCGAACTCTCCGATAGCGATGTTCACATCTGAAAGCGTTACAACAGTATGTTTATTTCTTTGCGCGTGCTCAAGAGACCGGCCGAACATTTGCAGGAAATCCCTGGCTACGCCAGCATTGGCCCATACCAGTCGCCGTAGAGCCGACTCCGGGATAACATCGCTAGTCAAAGGATATCCAACAGCGTCGAGAAAACTAGCCAAAATCGCCTTCAAGTGCAGCTCGGCTGCTTCCGGATTTTCCAGAGTTAGATCGAGTGAGATGAACTGAGCATCGCCAGGTATCTGCAGCCCCTTTCGAATCGTAGGTGTGTAGGTGTACAAAAGGGACGCAAGGCCAGCCACCTTCAGCCAGCCGTTGGCGCCTTTCAATGCTGCGTGAACCGCATGCAATAGTATCGGCTGGGACGGGAAATCTATCAGATGGAAATCATCTAAGAAGACAAAAGCATTTCGTCGCAGTTTTCGAGTTA
>Ga0209208_10006603_pt1 | contig 15965 bp, 15 predicted proteins | sample S1TSphfallax_3_FD_187694 | JGI IMG/M metagenome (GOLD analysis project Ga0209208, IMG submission 187694) | Host-associated microbial communities from peat moss isolated from Minnesota, USA - S1T2_Fd - Sphagnum fallax MG (SPAdes) (version 2) | ecosystem: Host-associated > Plants > Peat moss >...
ACAACATAATTTTGTCTAAATATGGTGATTTCAAAATTTTAAAAAATTAATTAAAATCCTCATAATGTGTGGGTGATGGTGGCACCCAATTAGCTACCCAGTACTCTAAAGTCTTCTTTCTGCCAGTAGTAAGCACTGGCCTTTTCTCCTAGGGTTTTGGCAAAGACCATATTCTCCACTCCTCTGACTTGCTAAGTACTGACTAGTTTAGGGCCTGCAACAGTTTGTTAATATCTTAGTGTCAGATTTAGCTGCCTGATGGAAAGGAATGGAAGAAGTCACCAAAAGAGCTCTGTCCACCAAAAGGAATTGGATGAGATGGGATGGGATGGCAAGGAAAACCCCCAGCTAGCTAGCTAGCTAGCTATCCAATTCCTGGTGGGAATTATTCAGTGTTAAAAGTACTATATATTATATATATGATCTATTTTTTCAGTCTGACACAGAGATAGTCAGCAAGGGAAAAGGGTTGGGATTGCTTCTGAAGAAGAAGAAGAAGAAGAAGAACTCTTGACAGTTTTATTTGTGTTGGGGAATGGGAATACTATTTAGACAAAAAAGGGCCAATTCAGTGGTGGGTCTAGAATAGCAATGGTAGTAGTAGTAGTAGTAGTAGTAGTAGGCTTATTATTATTCAGCCCACAATACTATTTCCTCCCTTGCCTTTTTCCTTCTTTTCACTTACTTTGCAAACTCTAGCACACTCTAAACCCCCTTTTAAATTTAGGGAAACCTCGTACTCAGTGTCCCCATGTCGTCTTTTGTTTGAAAACAAGGGGACAGACAGTCCACCAAAAACAACAATCTTTCTTTCTTTCTTTTTTGCTTGCCTGATTGATTGCTTCCTTCACAAGCTTATACAAAAAGGGGAAAAAAAAAAAACACTGGGTCAGATGCCAAAATGCACTAGGTAGAGTGTCTTTTCCACTTCTCCCTATTTGCAGCATTCAAACTACAAGAAGTTCCCATTTCTGAGAGAGAGAGAGAGAGAGAGAGAGAGAGAGAAAATAAATTTTAAAAAAAAATTTGGGGCAGGAGTCAGATGCCAAAATGCTGCAGTATAGTGTCTATTTCCCCCATCTTCCCTTCCCCTAATTTTTTGCAGCATAAAAACTGGTCAAAGTTCTATGAATTCCTAACCCATTTGCTAACACTCATTCCTTACATAGCTTGGAACTTGAATCTTCACCTTCCAATTCCAGTTGCTTGGAGAAATTTAAATTCCATTCCCTTTGCAAGAAGCTCTCAGCACATGAACTTGAAGTTGGGGGGAGTGGCTTGAAAGTTGCAACAACAGCTTCAACTAATTTTGCAGCAGCAACCCACTGGCTTTGCAGGATTCCTTATGACAAATACACTTTGTGTCTAGTTTACTAGAGGAGAGTTTTGCTGCAGCAGGTGATCCCAATCTCCCCTTACTATATATCATCATCAAGTCTGCAAGACTCAGCTGCTTCTGCTGCACTAATCTACTTGGTAAATTCTTTTCTACATTACTGTAACTGCAGAGTTGCTTGCTGTTGCATGTATGATCTCTAGATATTTAAGTGACTGGGAAAACTTCTAACTATTCTTGCAGCAGCCAAGAAGAAGAGCTTGTTGATTTCACAAGTTGTGGATTCGTTCTCATTGGATTGAAGAAGCGTATGAACTTGTTCTATTGTGATCCTTGAAGCTAGAATTGAATGATGTTGCAGCAATTGGGATATTCTTGTGATCAGCCCCAGACTATGCAGCAACAGCAGCAGCAGCAGCAGCGGCGGCTCCAAAGCTCTTATGATCTGAAAGCTTGATCTTCTTTCTTCAAGAGAGCTGTATTGCTGCTGATCGTAGTTGTACTACTGGAAGTGCAGCAGCAGCTAGGATCGACGCAGTCGCTAGATTCTGCAACCAGAATATGGCCGGGGATCCGTCGACTATGGCAGATTCACCGCCTAGAGTGGAAGACGCTGGTGGTCCTACTGGGACAACTGCTGCTGCAGACATGACGACCAGCGGCACCGCGACGCTCAGTTGTAGTGGCAGTAATGTCGAAAACTCCGATGGTGACGGCAGCACGGGGCTGCTATCTCAAGCGCTGAAGCTGCACTCGGAGTCGAAGCAGCTACCTGCAATGTTCATCGAGGTCGACAAAAGCCATCGCTGCTCCATGAGTGAGCTTGACTCGACGTGGGAGGTTTCTGAGCATCCGGAGCTGGAGGTGCCCGTGTTGGATCTGGCAGTGCTGCTAGAGAATTCAGAGCTGGAGAAACCGCGGCCGGAGGACAATGATCAGCCCGCGGGTGACATGATCCTGCAGCAACGTCGTCGGCAGGAGCTTGTGAAGGCGATGGCCAAGGCATGCCAGAGATGGGGTTTTTTCCAGGTACTCAACCATGGAGTCGATCAAGCATTGATCCAGAGATGCGAGGCCGAGGCACACCGGATGTTCCAGCTTCCGCTCGATGTCAAGGAGCGCGTGCATCGTCCGCCTGGTGCTTCCTTCGGCTACGGTGCCAACACGTGGGTCAACCAGAAGGTCATGCACTGGGCCGAGAGCTTCCACATGCAGTTGCATCCCACTTCCAACATCCACGACATGGCTGCCAAGCTCTTCGCCGAGAGTGATCCCAACCAATTCAGGTATACTACCAACTGCACGTGCTGCCGCTGCATCTCTGAAAACCCCATCACTAGGGATCACAATCTTGCAGGAAAAAAAACTCCGAGATCTATCTTGCCCGACAAAATGGTTCAAGCTGCTGCTGGAGCTCTGATATTCCCTTCTTGCTTCTGGGTTTTTGTTTTTTGAGGGTCTTGGCTGCTGTGTCTTGTGTGCAGTTCAGCAGTTGAGGAGTATATGGCAGCGGTGGACGGTCTAGCTCGTCGCTTGCTGGAGCTTCTCACCGAGGGCTTGGGACTAGAACCTGGCCATTTCAACCAGTACCTGGAGAAGGAGAGGATGATCTCCATGCGCTTCAACTTCTACCCTCCTTGCCCGGAGCCTTCTCTTGCCATCGGTCTGCGAGCTCACACCGACCCCCATCTGTTGACGATCCTTCACCAGGACAGCGTCGCCGGCCTCCAGGTGCAGATTGATGGCAAATGGATCCCTGTGAAGCCCCGCCCCGACTGCTTCGTCGTCAACATTGGTGACCTCTTCCAGGTACAAGGAAGGCTTGTCATCTCTAGACTCATGATCTCAGCTGCATTCTCTCTCTGGCTCTCGAGCGGATCTCTCTCTTTCTCTCTGGAACAACTGCTTTTGCTTTTGCGACAATGGGTTTCCATGGATTGAAGCTTTTTTCTTTTTCTTTTTTTGGCTTCTGCAATTTTTTGTGTGATATTGATTTCTGCTCTTGTTTGTTTGTGTCCTGGACATGCAAGGTTCTGAGCAACACCATGTACAAGAGCGTGCTGCATCGTGCAGTGGTGAACAGTAGCTCCCAGCGTCTTTCTCTGGCTTGCTTCCTCAACCCTCCGCTGAACGCGACCGTTGCTGCACCCCCGGAGCTCATCACGCCCGAATGGCCGCAAATCTATCGTCCCTTCACGTGGCTCGAGTATCTGAAAAATGCCTACTTGTATCATCCCATCACTGGCGCTGATCGTCACGAGCGCTTCTTCTTGAGCACTGCCGCCAGTTCTTGACTCTGCCCAGTTGCGCGCGCGCACCGTCCTCGACGTCCCGAGTTCCGCGACTCCGCGACCAGGAGCTCCGCGCGCGCAGCGTCCTCGACATCCGGCACGACCTCCGCGACGTCCGCGACTCTACGGGGCATCTACGATGAACAAATACTAGCACCGTATGTTCTCGACTACGTACATACGTACGATTCGGGACTTTATACATACATATACTAGTCCTTAAATACATGTATAATTAATTAATTAATTAATTACACTTAGATGGATTTTGCTCCTGATTTTCCCATGGCTCAAGGAGCTTTTTTCATTAGCTTTGTAAAATCATGCACTAGCTCTGTTTGCAAAGGAGTCCATGTATAGTTAGTTAGTTGTTATTAACTACACACAATTTTAACATGTATCGTATCGATTGCATAGTTATTGGAGTGGAGTATGTATGTATGTATGTATGTATGTATGTAGGTATGATGGTTTTGGAAACCGTTACAATCTTAGTATCGAAAATTAAATCGGAGGATGAGTGACTAGAGTGAGGATCAAAGTGAGGATAATTTTATGGATAATTTGATTATATGGTGTTTTTTTCTACGATGACTCTCGTGTAAAGAAAAACTTTGAGAGTGTGAGATAAGATAGAAATTTTTATTTCAAGTAAAAAAAAATTATTTATTTAAATACATATTAAATATGTGGTTCTTCAATACTATTGAAATGAAAATTTAAAAACACGTTCATGTTCATAAGAAATTGAAATACAATAAATATTTGAAAGATTGCTAGAGCTATCTATTTTGTGTCAAGTGAGAGATATCTGAATCTCCCTTACACAAGTGATGGGAAAATATATGCTCGCTATACGAATTGCTCTTGTGATCAATGTTATGTTAATATGGAGAACATCTCTAATGCTAGTGTAAAGTGGCATGTAAATCAAATTTTGGATGAAGTAAAGTATGTCAAGGGTATGAAAATTTGCATTTGCTCCTCTTGTAAACTTGTACTCAATTGAGTATTATATAGTTGGGTAGCCACAATGATTGGCCAACACATGGTGTATAAATGCTCCCTTGATTTTATAGTATCCAAATGTGAGCTTTTGTGTTGCCATGCACACTACCAATGACAACGAAAATGGTGAAAAATATATATGAGTTTACTTTTGTGGAAATCAACTTCCATTTGAATGAAAATATGAAATGACATTGCATGCAACTTGAATTCAATTCAAATTCTTTAATGTCAATTCAAATTCAGTTGAATTTGGATGTAACTTTTTTAACTGCACAAGTGTAATCTCTTTGGGCAAGTGAAACTTAATTTTTCAAACTTAAACTTTCAACTTGCATGCAATGTCACTCTGCACTTTTCTTTTTGTTCTAGGTGCTAAGCATGCACCAAATGAATTTTCTTTCAGCAAACTGGCTGTTCCTCACACTAGATAGATAAAAGGAGCTCTTATACTATGAATACAGAGAGATCTGGATAGATACCTTACCCTAAGGTCAGTTTTGCCATTAAATAATCCCCAAACTAGTGAATTGAAATTTCGTGAGATATGAAGTTGACATGGTGAAAATCATAATAATTATCATAAGCTACACCCTGAATAATTTCACTACCCATATCACAATAAATGATGGAAAATTTTATAATTTTATAATTTCAAAATTAATAAATTAATTCATTTTTGAAAATTTATAATTATTCATTTTGTCAATGTGGAAACTGACCCTAGGCTTATAGTAGCTGGTGGATCTATTTACAAATTATATCCTCTCAACTGTCTGGCCCCTCTCCCAACCCATCATTGCCCTAAGTTCTCAGCCCTTCATCTGATGAGATCCATAGCCCCGCGGAAAGGACTTGGGAGAATTTCTTAGTGTATTTGGAGGGCACCTTATATACTTGAATAAGCCTCCTAGAAAAGAGGAGGGATCTTACACCTACTCCTCAAGAATGGGAGGGAAATTCTTTGTTTATTGTAAAGCCCTAGGGTGGGGGCATCCTCAAAATAAGGGGCCTAGGATGAGGCGATCGCCAAGTTCTCATGCATTTTGGGAATGTCCACCACCCTCGTCGGGCTTTACCTATTGTAAAGTGCAAGGCAAAATTTATCATGAACCAAACCTATGTAGATCACGAGGGGTATGAATGGGAGGGTTCTCATGCTTACTCCTCAAATAGTGGGGAGGGTTCTTACATCTATAAGTGAGCATAATTTCCTTCCCACGCTTGAGAAGTAGGCATAATATCCCTCCCAATTTCTAGGAGGGAAATTCATGGATATCATGTGCCATGCAGATACATTACAAATTAATTTCCTCCGAGAGCTTCAAGTTTATGGTCATGTTTGCATCATGTGTTGTAAGGTAGCATGTTGAGGTGTGTACATCTATTGTTGATTACAACTAAACATATATAATATCAATCCTCACACACACAAATATCACCAGGTGTTGTTATGTTTATTTCAATTTTTTATGTAAAATGTAAAGTGTGGATTTTCATTCATTGGGTGTGTAAAGATTTGACTTCAGAAAGATGAGTCTCAAGCACCTCCCAAGAAGATAATACCACAATCCAAAAAATCATCAACCACATTCACATTTGCTAACTAATTTAAGAACATAAGATTTACGTAGGCATACTAATTGACACATGTAAACAATGCCCAAATATTCATACAATGATGGATGGGGCCATTCCCACATGTAAACAATTCCCAAATATTCATACAATGATGGATGGGGTCATTCCCAAAATGTGAGGCAAACTATGACACCGCATCCTAGGCCCCTTGAATGGGAATGCCCCAACCCTAGGGCTTCACCCTAGAGGTTTTGGTTTGGATCCATGGTGTCCCCATTGCAGTTGATTTTCTAAACACCAACAATTGTATTGGTGCTTCAGAAATTTAATTACAATTTCATGAGCAAACTTCACTCACTCTAACCCAAACCCTAGGCCCCATTGTTGATGCACACCACCATTGCCACACCCTTTTAAGTGATTGTAGAGGTTCAGCTTTCGTGTGTCCAAGTGTGTGTCTGAAGCTTTCTGAAATACCAGCATGACAGTCGCAAGCTGCCAAGACATTGGAGGACCGTCTCTGATGAAATTGCGAATGGCACATTTGTAAGAACCTTCTAGACCTCAGATCATAAAGTCATCCTACGCTTTGCAAGTGGCACACTCCTCTTTAGCAATTGGAAAGGACTTGCAAAACCAACTGACAGGATTGGAAGAACAAAAGTCAATTTGAGCTTGAAGACTTTTTAACTCTGATCAAGAATACGTAAATTTTCATGGACAGCTCTTATCCAACACTAACTAAGCACATGTGCACATAAGAGAGCATCAATGTGTGAAAAACACTACTCAGATATGGCAATGTCAACTCCTCATCAAAAAAATCGCAATAATAAACCAGCTTAACCAGACTGAAGATTGTTGGAAAAAGAAGCTGTACTTTGAATACTGAAGCTACCATAAGAGCAAAGCGGGATACAAGAAACCTGCATCGCAATCCTCATCTAAACCCAATAGAGCCCCATTATAATCCTACATCCTACAAATTTCTACATGTGTTTTTTTGACATGTGAATGAGAATTTTCTGTAAAGAAAGAAACAGCAGGGAAAAAGGCTGTTGGGTGTCGTGCACTAGGGAAGTGAGTTTTTGTGTGTTACCCTAGCTTCCCTGCAGCTGCCGCTGAATAAATTCCTGCTCTAAAATGTACTACTGTCAGCCCTGTCCAGATTTGCAAACTTGTTGGAGTAATTGGACTCTGTCACCAGCTGGTTGCTTCTGCTCTCTGTGGCTGCTGCATCCTGAAAAGCAGATGAGTTGGCTGTCTTCCAGAACTGGTAACAGTAGGAACATACGCAGACAGGGGAGAAGTACCCAAGATTCTCCAATACAAGGTGGTGGCTGGAGCAGTCCACACACAAAATTTGACCACAGTTCACACAGTGATACCGCTTCTGGGCATCAACAATCTGATTTTGGCAAGATGTGCATTCATCAAACTGCAAAACGAACCGCAACAACTTAGCATCCACACATATATACAGTTATAGAATTTCATGAAAAATAGATGATCCTTTCAAAATGAGCAAGATTGTTGTACCTCCTGGGAAAGGAGAATCAAGTAGTACCTCACTTGCTTGCAGAAGCGGGTTTTTGAAGGCATCATCTGATAGGGTCCATGAGACAACATGACCCCCACTGTCACCACTGCACAGCTGCTTCAAATCATTACTAAGATGCAATGCAGTTACGGATTCTTTGTGCCACTTCAACACCTTTCGCAATACAAGCTGGTATTCAGGTGTGCCACCTGTAATACAAGAAGAACTTGTGTCTCCCTTTCCAAAGAAAGCACCAGACCCTGACCTCCTAAAGTCTACAACAGTCGAGGGAGCAATAACACTTCGAGTATGGGATATCCTTGTACCCAATCGGTGGTCAGGTGTAGAAAATGAATCGAGCACTCTTGATTGAGCCTTTACAACACACGGCGGTGAATGGGAGTCAAAATCCATCTGCCAAAGCCGGATTGAACCGTTCTGGTGACCAGTTATATACCAGCTAAACTCCATCCAGTCAGAGACATGGGGGCTTGTGATGGAGAGTATGGTATCTGAGGTGAGTTGGGAGGTATTTACAGCTGCTAAACAGTCCCCATTAATGCTCCACACTATCAGTGTCATGCCTGCGGCAGTAACAATCTCTCCTGTCATGTCATTGACATGGACAGCTGTTGCTGGTGTATGAAGCTCTGGAAGCTGGCGAACAAATTCCAGGCTCCTCAGATCCCAAAATATAACACTATGGTCATTGGAAGCACTGACCACTAGGCTATACGCTTGAGACACAGCTAAGCATGTCACAGCTTGTGTGTGCGCACACAGCACTTTTTGCAGATGCAACCGAAGACTGTCCTTTTGTAGACGCCATATTGCTACAACTCCATCTTCCCCACCTGTGTCACCCAGAAAAACAACGATAATTTCTGTGCCTGCAAAAATCCTGAAAGACATTGTGCATCCACATTTGAAGGCAAAAGCCAATGCATTTGGAAACACCCATTGTGATGCTTCCAAGAACAAAGAACATGCTAGAGAGCTCACTACAATACAAACACACACAGCCGCTTACCAGTCACCAGGATGCGGCCATCTCTGCTGAATCCTGCGCATCGCACTGGCCCATCATCATGAAGGTTCTCATGCGTTGCAAGAAGCTTGTCCTGATCATAGGAGGCAAATCGGAGGCTCTGATCCGGGAAGCCCCAGGCAACATACTTGTCATATACAGGTGGCCGAAGAACCCGGTTGGCACCCGCAATATACAGCTTGTCTTGGAACATAACCAATTGGGACACTTTTGATCCCACTATTCGAATCTCCTGTGATTTAACAACCGTAATAGGAACGACTTAGACAGGGAAGAAAATTTTCGTTCTCTCTATTAATGCACAGCTATTGTGATGCAGACATTGTGATGTGCAACCACTCAGCCTTGTCTGAAACATAATTTTCATTTTGCTGATGAGGCTATCTATTGGGATCAACATTGAAACAACAAAGTGTTCTATTATTTTCTGACTATTTTTTTTTCCCCTAGGCAAGGTGCAGGAGAAAAACCTGAGGAGTCAGCAAGTGGGGATGTCGGAGAACAGGCATTAGAGGCAGTTTTTGGACCCACTTTCGCTTGGGATGTGGCTTGAGGAACAGTTGACAGGGTGTTTGTCCAAAGTGATTGATCTGGGCCAATATAGCTGCTTTCATCGCAGGGTCTGGCACAGTATCAATGTCCACTGCGCCCTCATATGTCAAATGATAGAACACATTGGTCGCATCCACTGCTGCCTGTTGTTGCAACACCACCCAACACAAACACAATTTTTTCTCACAATTCCCTTTCAACACTGTCCATTTCCTGTTACTCTTAGTAAACACATACCTATGTTCCAAAAACAAAACAACACTGACAGCAACAGCAAACAATTCAATCCAAATCTTTAGTGGAAATAGTATTGCATGATTTGGAGTTGACAAAGCTACATATCAAATGAAGAAGACGACGAAGAAGAAGGGGGCAGGGTAATAAGATAAACAGTAAGTCATACCTTGCCTCGTTGCTTATACCCAAAGATGAGGTCAATCCAGTGATGCAGATTTTCTGATACATACTGACTCTCCAAGGCTTCACGGTGCTTACGCACGAATTCTCGTGCACTACCCTTGGCCCAAGGCGGCAGGACAACATGATCCACCTGCCATGTCCAAAAGAGTCCCACCTAAATTTGTTTAGAAACAAGGAAGTTCAAAACCCATTTAGTTGCCCATTACAATGTACCACAGCCAACTAGTGGGATTTTTTCCCTGACCGGTTTCAAATGATGAACTGACTGACAGAAAACACTATATACCTTCTCTCCACACTGGGTGATGCCGAAATCAAAGTGAAACCGGTTCTCAAGAAATTCGGGTAAGTAGAAAAACTCAGGAATAAGCTCCTTGACATCAGCAGTATTCCCCTGACTAGCACTGAGCCAAGTCTCATGGAGGCTGTTGAACAGGCGGTCAGCATGATCAAACTGGCCCCCTTGCAACTGCTTGTTGTTCCAGCTGAATGGCGGCATTCGGATAAGGTAGAATAGCACTGTGCCTGCACTTGAGTAGTGCGATCCATAGTGAAATCTCGGGATCTCTGGGTCATCCCAGTTCCGATATCTGAACAACACATATTACATTCAGTATCTTTTCTCCAAGCAAATCAGCAAAATGCAATAAATATGAACAAAGAATCTTTGGAAAATCTGGAAATCAGAAAGAAAAAATTTCGCAATGTCCATTGACAGAAAAAACATGAGACACTTCTACCTTTTCTTAAATTCCTCTTCTCGGTTGGGATGAAGGGCACCCATAGGTTTTTCAAGGGAACGGAAAATGGCAGGGTTTGTTAGATCCAGCTCTTTGCTCTCATAGTCAGTCAGGATCCAAGGAAATACTGGGTACTGTGTAAGGTCATTGTAACCACGCCCAGCTAGTGTATTGAGGTGCATCAAGTACTGGAAGTTGCTGATTTCGTTGTTTTGCCACCTACATCCAGAAGAAGAAAGCCAATTATCACACATACAGCAAGGAAAATATCTGTGCCTAGGAAAACAGTGGACAGTAGCTGAATCCTGACAGTTGTGTGATCAAATGGGTCCCAGAATTTGATCTCCAAACTGACTTCATCAGATCTTGACAGGGGATGTAAATCAGTGCACAATATCTGATCAAAACTGAAAGCAAACAATATATGAACATCTGCATCTTGGGTCTCTGTTGATGCATTTCCAGAAGCAGTGGGGAAGACTCAGTCTTGATGTCAGCTAGCACTCAAGAAACCACATGGGAATACAAGGATGTTTGAGAATTGTATCTATAAGGTTGCTAAGAAATCTCTCACAACAAACTTTGATGGTAACATGACAACAAGTGGCAGTCTTGATGTAATGAGAGAGTCACTCACAAAAGTTTCCAACCCATCATCACCTGGGCATCAATAAAGAGATGGAAATCGGGTCTGGAAATTTTGTCATAAGGAAGTCATTAGTCATTACCTTTTGCTGAAGGATTTGGCCATCATCTTGAAAAGACGACCACCCTCAATGCCATCCTGATTTGATACACCTGATATTGTCATATCCAACCTGTTGCATCATGGCTCACTGTAAGTCCAGCAAGCTCAATTTGGTCTTCACAGAAAATCTATACAACCAGGTGCTGTAACAGCACAGAGTAGAAAGAGATCCAGCCAACCCAATAACCAAAACAAATTCAACTCTCCCATTTGATGCACTTTGAATCCTGGGAGATCCTATACATGGATTGATTTTAGGGCTTTGAGTTTAGGGTTTAAGAACATGCAATCCTGAAGGCAAACAAAATTTCAGACAGATAAGGGAACACGCAACCAACAGAGAAAAGAAAATTTACAAGACTACTGAGGGGGAGGTCATTACGTGCTGCTGCGAGGAAGGTTCATTGCAATAAGGTTCTTAAACACTTCATCCCGCTCACTCTTGTGGAAGACAAGAAGGTCATTGCAGCCATCCATGCTGAAGAGTTCAATCGCCACAGGTCGCAGCTGGTAGCGACGCTTCAAGAGCTCATGCACACTTTCGAGCTTCCACATTCTCCATGCATGTGGCATATGTTGCCCTGTTCTCACCTGCCATGTGCAACACCACCCAACTATCATCAATCAAACTTGCCCGAATCATCAACTGGCTCACACAAACAATTATGCCACTACTACAAAATCTGGCATTGTTTACAACTCACCTTTTCTTTTCCCCAAGCACCACTGCTATATGCCCATGCACGACCCCCAGCCACAACTGCTGCAACCGTCTCTGACCAATTTGCAGATGGTTGTCTCCCAGCTTCAGCTAAACTGCTTGCAGAGTCAAGCTGGACACCTAATGCCCGATCAATGACTGAGACCTCACCCTCATCCCCCTTCTCCTTGATACATCCTGCTTCTTCATCAACAGAGTAGTTCTCAATCACATACAGGGCCTGCTCTCCTATGAGAAAAATGCCAGCCCTTTTATCTAAACCCACCACACGCTCACAATTGTAACGGAACTTGAGCTTCTCTCCAGGTTCCAAGTAAGGGCGTATTAGATATTCCCCATCCTCTTGAACGTCCACGTCAAGAAGTTGGGTGGTTTCAGTGGCAATTTGTGGATTTTCCTCCTGCACTGCCAGTGGGGGTACCAGGATCCTTGGTGAGTTGATGTTGCTTGGGCCTGCTGTAGTTTCTTCAGCTTCAAGTCCAACTGACACAACACTGGTAGTTGCTTTTGCAACTGCTGGAGGAGGGTGGTCAGCAGCAGTGTTGTTACTACTACTACTAGGTTGGTCATCACTCCACTGCACATGTGCTGATGAGGAGTCTCCATCCTCTTCTATTTCCTCGGCTTTGGATTGTTCAGCTTCATTCTCAAAGTCTGCAAGAAACTCCTTGCAGGCATACCCCAAATGCCTCTGACTGTCGGACCCGATCGTATATAGATGGAAAAGGTCATTATCCATGTTCAACGACGACGGAGTTCCCTCCGTCTCCAGACTTTCTCTTCTACCCTCTGATAGCTCCAGCAACTGGTCACCCTGATAGAGAAGCAGAGAAATGCAATGTAAATTCCCCATATTAGAACTACCCAGACCAACAACAAGGATCAAAGACAGCAAGCACCCATTACTCCAGCTTCTACCCTGAAGCCTTCTGTATCCACAAGGATCTTCAAACCAGACCAGGTAAATAGAGTACACCTTACCTGAATGCGGGTGCGGCCTATATCTTCCTGATTTATCTTCCGACGCTCAAGTTTCTTGCGCATACGATAAGGTCCCTCTGTTGCACACAACTGCCAATCTGGGTCACCATCAACAGGTGCCGCAACCATAGGCCAAATTCCCCGCTCATGAACCAACTGCTGAATGTGGTCCACCCATCTGCTCTCAGCATGTAGAATCCATCCGTACTTGTCTTGGCGTAAGACACGAAGCTCAGCACCAATGGATTCCCGTAGGCTATCACGAGCAGCATGCCTCTCAACCACTTGCTCACGGTGCCGGGCATCAAATTTAGTCATCTCCCTCAACCGCCGCGTCATTTCCTTCTTCCGCCTTGCCTCCAGAGGCTTGATGCGCAGCCCTGGGAATCGCAATGCACCAGCTACAAACTCTTTCCAAACTATTGTGGCCCGTTGGTCCAGCACCTTTCGCACTGTTTCCCATGACTCCTCAATCCACTCATAGAAGTCCTTTGCACCTCCTGCTGTTAGTAGCAGGTTGAATCCCCCGTGCAGCAGATCAATTTCATCAGCTCCCTACACACGTATGGTCACATCTGGTTAAATCCTCTGACATTCACCTTATGGGTTGCTACAGAAAACTTGAACAAGTTGACAGGCCTCAAGAGTGACCCATAAACCAAGCTCATCTTACACCTCAAAAGTGACACATCAAACTAGCAGATCTTACACCTTAAGGATTATGGTTTAGGGTTAAAGGATGAGCAGAAAAAATGTGCACACAAAACCTCACCTGGGTCCCTTTCTGAACAAGCACATCTTCAAGGGTGGGGCTACGGTGCAACACAAGCACCTTCCAGACTTCAACTGCCAAGGATCGAACGGTTGGTTCAGAATCCCACACCATGGGTGTAACATTGACACAAAAGGCACATAACAGCTCCGAATCAATGTTGCTTGCACAAAAGATCAGCTTTCTGTTTGCAAGAACTAGTTGCAATACAGTGCCCTTGTCAAGCTCCTGAGAAGGGAGTCCGGCATCTCCAGAGCTGCCCAATTCCATGCTTTCTGTGCTCTGGTTGAAACTATCAGAGCTGCGACGGAAAGAAGAAAATGCATTGTCTGCAAGGAGGCCTCTCATGACTGCTGGTGGCAGGAAACAGAACATGAGCATGCGGTTTGTATTCTTCAGGAGGACTTGCACATAGGCCTCCACTTGACGAGTTGCTCCCCGAACAAGCGAAATTCGTAAACCTTTCCCTGCCGGTGTTGCATCTTCCACCCGCCCATCTGAATTTGCCAGTTGCAGCATTGAAAGAAGAAACTCAAGCACCTTGAGGGGTCCACCAGGCTCAGCAAATGCTCCCATGAACACCCGGTCAACTAGCAACCAGCTCAAAGTTTCAAGGTTTGGTGCCCACCTGTTGCCCCACCATTTTCTTATGAGGATGTAAGAAGATTCAGTAAACACAAAAGGAAATGGCACAATGGGAAATCACCTGCTTGCAACACAAGAGGAGAGAGACTCCTTAGACCTTCTTATGGCTTACCTGGTTTTATCAAGCTTCTTTGGATGCTCTTCCTCATCGCGCAGCAGCCTGCGCTCTAGAAAGTTGATCATGCGGCCAAGACAAAGACCTTGGAACACAAGTATGGCATCCGCTCCCACATAGAGTGGAACAGCCTCCAGTGCAGCCTCCACAATGCTCATGCCTTTTGGTTGCTCTGTCAACGTTTCTGCCAATACCTCAGCTATCAAGTCAAGCACAGCAGCTGCACCAGCAGCACATGGGCCACTTCCTGATCCCATTGACTCCAATTGTAACAAAAGCTTTGGTGTCACAGTTGCAAACGAACTTTCAGTTGGTGTTGAACGCCCCAAAGCGGTGTCAAATCCAAATTCACTGAAGGTAGAATCAACCTCGCTCCGTGGGGTGACGGGTGTGGTAGAGAACACTGAAGCAGACTTGGGGCGAGAACTTAAGTCCCCATCACTGCCTGGAACACTAAGAGACAGTGATGTTCGTAGTCGAGAAAATGACTCTTGTGCTAGAGGTCCCCCTAGCCAAGACCTTACAGGTGAACCCACATGTGGCGACGCCTTTGGCGCCACTGCTAGCATAGAGTTGGACAAGTCTGACGCTGTTGGAGAACCTCCTTGTGCCCACCTAAAAGATGAATCTGTACCTGCCCACAAAACCAATACAAGTGCATTGCTGCATTTGAATTCAAAAACCATCAAATATGTACTATTTACAGGCTCAGCTTTTCATGCTTCTGTAGTTACATTGCAGGCGTAGAGAATACCTCCAAGTGAAGATGATGAAGGCCTAAAAGACAGCCCTTCATCACCTTTGGTGGTACTGCCAGGTGGATAAATAGGTATATCAGAATACAGTTCATTATAATTCTCGTTGGAGTCATTATCAGGGAACACATTCATGACTATCTCTCCGGAGTACTCCTTCCTCATCTTCAGTTCATGCCCATTGAGTCCATTGGTCTTTGGAGAGACCGTGGCTGCTGCTGCTTCTGCCAACTGCTCCAATAGATTGTCTTCAGGGAAGATAGGAACATCTCCTCCTTGTTGTGAATTTCGTGCTTGAGTCAGAGCACCTTGGACTGCTTGTACAGCTCCTGCAGATCTGTAAGAGTTGTAAGAAACCCAATTAGTCCAGGGTTTACAGATGACAGTTTACAGCTTAGGGTTTCTAAACCCTAAACACATAACACCCACAACATTGCTCAAAATGTCAGTAACACAGGACTAAAATAACAAGACCCAATGTCCTTATCAACATCCTGTTGGGAAATGCATGGGTTTCAAAGCAAGGACTTTGCTGGAGAGATCTTTGGCTTCTCAATGAAGCAAACATCTGTCAGAAAACAAAAAAAAGTTTGTAAAGCATGGCTTGAGCTTCTACAAAACCAAGAGGAAAAAAAAACCTGCTGATTTTGAAGCCATGCTTTATTTACCTTGCACAAGCAAAGTAGAGCTCGACCAAGCATTCAAGGAGCTC
>Ga0209208_10006604_pt1 | contig 15963 bp, 15 predicted proteins | sample S1TSphfallax_3_FD_187694 | JGI IMG/M metagenome (GOLD analysis project Ga0209208, IMG submission 187694) | Host-associated microbial communities from peat moss isolated from Minnesota, USA - S1T2_Fd - Sphagnum fallax MG (SPAdes) (version 2) | ecosystem: Host-associated > Plants > Peat moss >...
CATCGGCCGTCAAGTTGAAGAACGCGAAAGCGGCATCTCACGCCACACATCGGCCTTCAAGTTGAAGAACGCGAAAGCGGCACCTCACGCCACACATCGGCCATCAAGTTGAAGAACGCGAAAGCGGCACCTCACGCCAAGCATCGGCCATCAAGTTGAAGAACGCGAAAGCGACACCTCACGACGTAGACACCAGCGCTAGCGAACACAAGGATGATGATGATGATGCAGCGGACGATGACATCGGCTTAGCTGCTTCACAAGCAGCCACAAAAGTCGAGAAGCAAGTAGCCACGATGACGCTTTGGATGAGCGGCCCTTTGAAGTCCATACTACATCGGCTTAGCTGCTTCACAAGCAGCCACAAAAGTCGAGAAGCAAGTAGCCACGATGACGCTTTGGATGAGCGGCCCTTTGAAGTCCATACTAGAGGTCACACGGGACTTGCTCGAACGTGAAGTCATCTCTACAAGCAACACGATTAGTCACTCATCATTCTTCTCGCGCAGAAACCGGCAGCTCCGTTTCTGGGGTTTGGAACAAGCGCAAAGAGTGAGCGAGGACGTCCTCTTAGCAATCTGCACGGAAAAGAACACAGACACCCAGAGCAATGAACCAGCCCAGAGCAATGATCACTTTTTCTCTCGGCTACAAACGGCTGGCTCCGTTTCTCGGCTTGAAACAATCACGAAGTTCGAGCAAAGGAGTCCTCTCGGCAACCAGCCAGGAAAAGCAGAAACCTAGAAAGAAAAAACACTGCTCTTCGTGCATTAAGAATGACTTCCAGTCGGAAAATATCTCTTTCCTCGAATTCGCCCAAGACAGACTTGGTCATGAACCCACGGCAGGGAAGAAAAGTATCCGGGGATTGCGGTGATAAGGATGACTTGCCGTGTTTCGGCTGGACTAAGTATGGGTCCAGTTCAAACTCGTACACCTACCACCGTCCTTGGGCATTAATTTCCGGTCCACTAGCACTGCCTCGTCATGTGCGCATCAACAAGAAATACGTCGTCATGTGCGCATCTTTCGTAATCCTGTCAGATGCACTTATTGGACCTCAATTCCAGGTGACTAGATAGATCTTTTCTAACACACGTAGCGAAACCAACGACTTAAGGGATTAGCAATTGGAGCCAATGGTCAGAAAGTGTGAGGGATTGACGGCTCTTCTCAAATGCCTTAAACCGAGCGGTGCTCAATATGTGACCCTGCACATTAATATTGGATGAAGAAAATTCAAAATATGCCCAGTTTGGATCAGCAAATGATTTTGGCCAGCATTTTTGAAAAGTTTGCAGAGGCTGTTATGAAGCAGTGTTGGGCACTTCTCACATTTTTTTAACCTGCTGAGGACCTGGTTGGGTATCAATTTTAAATTTTTTAAAAAGTCAGTCGGTTCTCAGACATGCTGGTTCTCATAAATGTAATAATAGTCAGTTTTCACATTTGTTTCTCAAAACTCCGTTATTGAATTTTATTGTTATTATTTTTTTGGTATCTCATGTTAGGAGATACTTTTAAATCTAAAATAAATAAATAAAATTGATGAAAATGTCAAAAAAAAAGCTCTATGATTCGTTTTTTTTTTTGAAATTGAAAAAAAAATCATTTTTAAAGAAAAAAAATAAAATTTGACATATTTCAATTTTCAACATAGGTGTTGTTTAGGTAGTTAGTTATATAACCAAGAATCTATTAAAAAACTCTTCTCTCCTTTTGGCGGGTGTCTTAATAAAATTTGGCAGAGTTTGTCATCTTTTGTTGTTGACTAGAACACTTATTATTAAATGTTAAATCTATTTACGAATTTCCATCAGCACAAGTATTTCATAAATTTGAACCACTGCTTTACATCCTAAACCTGTGGACAGCAGGCCTGAGAACCGGGTCTGGGGTCTGCCATTGACACTATCCAGTTTTCAATATTCTCAAAATATGAACCCGGTTTTTGAGTCGATGTTTACTTGGATGAGAACCTCCAATTCAATTCTGAGTCCAGTTATCCCCCATGTGAGAACAGGCGATTCTCACTATGAGAATCAGACTGAGAACCGGACAAATAACTGGGTACTCCTACGAGAACCGCCCAACACTGGTACAGAGGCACTGCAAATCAGTTCACCTGCCACAGAGGAGTGTAATAAATGTGATCTCTGATTGCATAATCAGAACGATTCGTCCAGGTGATTTGCTATTAGTAGTCTCCCACCTATTTACAAAAAATGTTAAATTGGCCAAAGAAATTGAATGCAGTCAGTACAAAAAGTACTGTTTCGATTTTTTTCTCCAGTCTGCCCTTTGCCCTGTTGGTTTTTACCTTGTGACACCTATTCACGTTTTGGGTCCATGTTATGCATGTTTTGGACATGTTATGGGTATTAAGGGTATGCAACATGGCACTGAGCATGTTATGTGCCCTTTGGAACATTCATAACATGGAAGGTTATGAGTGCAAAACATGCCCAGGTATCACCAAATTTGTTTTACAACATATGAATGGGGCAAAGGGCAGACTGAGGAAAAAATCGCAGCAGTACTTTTGTACTGACTGCATTCAATTTCTTTGGCTGATTTAACATTTTCCCCTATTTACAGTTGCAGTTTTAGTTTTATGGGTTGGATTGCGAAAACGTAAATAACTGAACTTGGATGTGAGAAATAATTTTGCAGGATCACATACAGACCAACGGTAGGGATACTCTAAAGGCAAAGGTCTCTTCCCGAGCCCTTGACAATTCATCTGATGCCTGTGATGCGCTCTTGCTCACGAATGTTACCACAACCTGGTTTTACAAGTATTCCTCTAACGTCTTTCTGTGAAGGATGTGCATTGTTTCCGGAAGTGTCTTTAGAGTCTGTTTCTTTGAGTGCAGGGCAGAGCTCCACTTTTTCGCTATTGTTGTTTCATGATATGGTGCAGTTAGCAGGTGGAATCAGGAAATTCTAGCGTGATTTTGTTTTGGTAGTATTGAATTCTGATGGATTTCTCCAAATCAGCAAATTGGTCGCAATCAAATGTCATGGACTGCCTGAAAATTGAAGAAAGGAGAATTATGTTAGAGCTTCTAAGAGAGGCTTCAAAATTTTCTAATTTTGCTCGAGAACTTCAGTTTTCTCGAGGTGATGCAATACCCTTTCTCTATGTTGTCTTTTGAAGATTCTATTGTATTGGAATGCCTGGATCGCTTTGCAGTTTCAGCTCTTTTGCTGCTCTGAACACAAGTTCCTCATGCTGGTTGCATGAAAGTTATTATTTCTCACATGCTGGGAAGCAACATTGTAAATTTGGGTTTGGCTGTTCTTAAGTTCTTACCCTGTCAGGACAGGAAAGGGGCTGTCATAGTGAACATTGGACGAAGAAAATTTGATGATTACAAATTGGAGTTACTGGGTTTTCATGGTGTTGTGATTGAAACTCTTTCAGACTTCTTTCCTGGAACCGTTAAAAACCATGCAGCTTCTGTTGGAGGTCAGTCTGCTTTTGAGAAACATGGACCAGGATAAAATCACAATCTATGAGAGAGAGGCTCTTTGAATGGGAATTTCTTCATTATGACTGCAAATAATTGTTACTCCACAGTTCCAGGAAGCCAACAAAAATCAGATAGATGCAAAATGCTGGAGAAGGCCACTAAACTGAAGCAGCTTCCTGGTGAACGGTAAATTACTACCCTCCCTTTCTCAGTTTGGCTTCTGAAGTTATGCAGCACTTTTTAGTGCATCCTTCAATTGGCAACCAAGGTATTGATGCTAAGCTGTGAAGATCAGCAAACGCTTGCAAGTTCTGATCTCTGTAGAATATATGGGCTATTGAAAGTCACAAGCTTCTCAAATGAAAGCAGCCTTGCTGGTGATAGTTTGCAATCATTCTCATAACATGACTTTTGCATCGAATGAAATGTGGCAGGAAAGTATGAAATATGGCCCACTTTGCAATTTAAGAAGCTGAGTCGGTTTGATTAATGCCAACTTATCTGTTATATATGCTGCAGTTTCCACCAGGTTCAACCTTAGGATCACTCAAAAGCTTGCCTAAGTGTGTGCAATATCTGTCAACAAGCCCACCTAAAAGAATTCTGGCTTGTAAAGTACATTTTAAACCTGGCACAGCCACTAATAGAAAATTTGTGGTGAACATGGTGGAATTCTACTATCACTTTGCAAAAGTTGCGTTGCACCTCATCTACCTGAGAATGACCTTCATAGGCTGGAGGATCTGTGGTGTCTTTGAAGGAGCACTATAAATTGCCTACTCATTGCATGGTGTGGTATTGTGATGTGCCTTTGTTTGGACAAGGTAACAACCACACTCACAGTATTTCAAATATGGTATTGTGGTGTGGATCTTTGTTTGTCTAGGTGCTCTGAGTCAAGCGCACTTCTGAAAATATTCTGCATTATTCATGGTTGGGGTAGGGTATTATGCAGAGCCAGATCTCTTTCTGTATCACCAATACAGTTTTTTGTCACACTAGTATAGGAATCTTGATTTCTTTTACAAGAACCCATGGTAGTTTTTGTTTATGGGTACTATGTTTTGCCAAATTCCTTCCTTCATGCACAGTGCAAGCAAACATCACAGTGTCTGCCTCAGAAATAAATCTTCTTTCAACTTTGATAGTACTAGGGACCATGGACACGTACATTTTACCCTGCCAATTGACAGGCACAGGTATGTCAACATTGTGAGTAGAGCTGGCTACTAGAATTGTACAGGAAACTATTTCCTTGCAAAGATATGATATTCTCCCAGCAGGGACTGTCAAATTTTAGCACATGTGAAAGAAACAAATCCTGATAATCTGTATTGGGAAATAGGGAATTTCTGGAAATTTCTGACAGGTGGTTTTCAAGAGAAAAAGTGGCCTGGGTTATAATACTCAAGCTTTTGGAACCACAAAAAGTCTGGGGTCTGGAAATGGCTTTGAAACTTAAGACAGAGCTCTTGGTCCTGAGGTGATTTCCTGTTCGAGTGGAAGAACAAATACACTTCTACCACAAGAGATTGTTTGATGTCAGAGCATGTAGTTTTGATAGCATTTGCATCCTTGGTTTTGATTACCATCAAAGGGAATAAAAGGGGAGATTAGAAAGAAAATCAAACCATTAATCCATGCAATCACAAAGGCATCCATTGTTTCTAATCTTAGATACAGTTGTCAAATATGATATTGTCTCCATTTAGCAGCAAGGACCTGTTTTTCTTACATACTTCCAAGAGACATCTGCATATGCAACACATACCTACTTCAAGAAGTAGTACATCTGCTTTGCATTGCTACCTGAGCTTCAAATTGTACTAAGATCTGGCCATGTCACATTCCTAAATCTGACTCTGAATAGCAGAAACAGCATACAGTGAAGTAATAACACATGCCAAGTCACTTTCAGTGGTCCCCACAAGATTGAACCTCAGTATGGCTTTCAAAATCACATTGAAACATTTCAGACTACACTCATACAGTGATGACAGATACCTGCTTTCAGCATTTCAGCAATTGCAAAAATGATAACAGTACTTCAAAACATTGCCGGATATAACAATGCCTCTCCTACATGCATCAAGCATGTAGACTTCTTAGCCAACAAGCTTGTTGTTTGCACCGCAGAATCTGCAACAATAATGAGCAGAACAACAATCTGACAATATGAAGGTGGAACCTCAAGAGCGGCTTCAAAAGCCAGTTGACTTGTGTGTGACAGATGGACACACAGTGATCCAACCGCCTGGAACAGATATATCCCATTGGATTGAAGAGTATTATGGGAGTGGGAGAGAGAAATTACTTAGTGAAGGCATGAAGGACATCCCTGAATGCTGTACAGTTGTGTTAGTCATACCCTTCCAGACCATATCTACAGATTGGGGGTAGCAGACTTGCAACTGTAGGCTTCTGGTGCCTGACAACAATAGCATCAAACACATCTTGTGGAGAAAAATGATTCCAAGGTCTTTCTCCTCTTGTCATTTGAATTATGCTGTGAGCAAATGCCTAACAATCTGTTTGGAAAGACAGTGTCAGACTTGTATAAAGTTTTTGATACTTGGTACTTCAGATACACATTTATACCAGCTGAGTAATTTCTAAAACTTTCAGAACAGCCTGGTCTGGTAGTGGGTATAAAGTATAAAGGCTGATTTTTTTGCTGATACATATGAGGTAAGTATATACTTGGCACTGACACTAGTATAAAATTGGCACAAGGCTGATATTACCTCAAGTCCCAAGTTCCTTACCACACTATTATTGGTACAATGCCTATATTGCCTCAGGTTATGCCTGTAGGATCCTTACTGGTGTTGATACTAGGTGCAGACCTTCATGCTACGACCAATACTGGTGTGAGCGATGATCCACAAGACTATCTAGCCAAATTTGGCAAAAAAAAATGAAAGTAAAGTTTTTTAGCATCCTTCTACATGTTTGGTTAACTTACTAGAACGTAGGATAGAAGCTGGAGATTTTTTTGAAAATTATTCTTTTTCGAAATTTGGCCACTAGGAAACTCAAAAAACGCTTTTCGCCATTTGAAAAGAAGAATCCCCATTTCGCGAAAATTCGCCCACAAAAAAATCACTTGAATGGAACTTGGAAGAGAATAAAGTACCTTTATGGCAAGTTTGTAGGTGAATAAGAACTTAGGCTACGAAGCTTTGGAAACGGAGGAGAAGTCTAGAATGAAAGCTGGGGACTAGAGCTTGATGTTGCAAAAAGAAACGATTTAGTTTTGGTCTTTCTTGTTTGTCAAGTCCGGCTCCTCCACAATCTCTTCTAGCGCTGCATTTTATCACAATCTGTTCATTCGCTCCTTTGTCTTTTATCGTCAAATAAATCCTTTAATTGTGTTTTGGCTTGCTTGGGGTATCTCAAAATCGGAAGAAGGTTTGCGTGTCTTTGAATGTTTGGTAAAAAAACAAAAGAATTTATTGATTTCTCAGCATCGTTTTTGTATCGGAACATTATTGTATCAGGTTTTTGCAAGTTCTTTGTGTAGTTGTTGCCTTATAATTTATATTTATAATTTATAAATTTTCTTTCAATAGTATTCCCCCTAATGACAATTTGTTGGTGAATCTGAGCTTTTCTGTTTGAAAGTTGCCAAGCTCCCTGTCGATTGTTTGAGATCTCTTGGAAAATTGGTGGAGCATGTATAGGTTTCAATATTTCCCCTGGGCTTCTATTCTATGAACAATCTTTGTTGGTTCGATTTGGATTTGTTCTGGAATTCCTCCGAATTGCATCAAATTCCTTCTTTGTATTCATCCTAATAAATTCATCACACTTCTCCATACTATTTGTGTGTGTCCTGGGTTCAATTTTGAGTCTAGGTTTCATTTTGAGTCTTAGGTGTATTTGCCTTCAATTCTTTCCATTTGAGAGAGAGAGAGAGAGAGAGAGAGAGAGAGTTGGGTGTTTTGTTCATACAAAAGTGATTATGAAAGCACACTTCCAGTTGTTTGTGCACGGCAATTGCACACAATGGGTTCTTGAAAAGAGTTTTTTGGAATGCTCAAAAAGAAAATTCCAAATGAATTTGCACTCACAGGAATCATGGTCATTGCAAAATAAACACCTAAGTCCTCAATGCTGCATGAAGAAGAAAGATGCAGGGGTCATGAAAAGAAGCATAATGGGTGATCATGAAAGGATGATGATGATCAACAACTCCAAAGCTTCAGACCCAGATATTTCTCGCTCAAGTATTTTCATCAACTTGAATAATGGTGGATCTTCTTCTTCTTCTTCTTCTTCTTTTTCAACCAACATAGATACTCCGGATCTTGCCCTCTCATCATCAGTATTTATTGAAAGTGATGGTGATGGTGATGACGATTATTGCAGTTTTAGAGGTCTTGTGCTTGATCTTTCCTACAGGTATGTTTTTGATCAGTAACCCTAAAACTTTGATAATGACTTCATGATAGATGTAGTACCATGATGAAGGTGAGGGTCCAAAAATTTGTGCACAGCACTCATAAGGTTATGACCACAATTGTTGTCATTGTTGTGATATCTTCAATGGATTGTTGTGGAGTTTCCTCCATTATCTAACAGATATATATATGTGTATGGAATTTCTATGTAATTTTACGCTCTGGAAGAGTCTAATTCAGTAGTGAGAAACTTTTGGATTATCCAAATGTGTGTAGGCCAATCAACGTGGTATGCTGGAAACGAGCCCTATGCTTGCAAATCATGGAGAAGGTCAGAATTCTAGTTCTTTCCTCTGATTCTTCAAGAAATACACAAGGTTAACACACATCTCAAAACAGTCATTTCAAGGAGGATGCATAGAGTTGCATAAAAGCTTGACTTGTTCCAAGTTCAGCTACCATAATGCTCCAACCAAATACCCATGACTATGGTAATTAACAAGAAAAACCTGTTTGATCCTAACCTAAAACTTGAGCATGGAGCTCTAAACTATGAATTCTATGAGGCCATTTGGTTGATTACATCACGATGTGTGCTCAAGGCTGTTTTTCCGTCATGATCTATTACAGGCAGATGTGCTGGAATATTATGATCAAGCTGTAAAATCCACAGATCAAGACTATTTTATTCCAGCTGTCCTTCGGGTACGTGATGCCTTACTCTATGGTGTCAAACTTTTGTATGGTCATAGCAAGCCAAGGGGAAAGGTAAGTCAAGCTTATTATCATCATTTAGTTTTTGTTTGATTGAACATAAGTACATATGCAATAGATTATCTCTTCATAACTTCAACTTCTGGTGCTTTTGCAGGTGAGCAGCTTCATATATGCTCCGAAACAGAAGAAGGTCCGGCTAAGCCTTAATCGCAGGAATGTCTTGTACAGGGACAGATTCAAATGCCAGTATGTTCTATGCTTCACTTTCTCATCATTGTGTTTTTTTCTTTGCTGAATGGGTGTGTAATCTGCATGAGTTTCTGTCTTCTAAGTATGTCAGTTGAAACACCACCTAATTTTACATTGTTCTGGATTGTTTTCTTAGCAACATTCACAGTAGTAGAGGTTTGTGGAATGCTACTGTAACTATTTCTAGAATGGCCTTGAATGTTCAGGTTTGTTGTGTCTACTTACATGTTTGTACATAGTTGGGGCTTGTAGGTATTGTGGTGCAAGGGACAATTTGACAATGGATCATGTATTAGCTGCTTCTCGTGGGGGCAAATGGGAATGGGAAAACCTTGTAAGTCCTTTTGGCTCTCAAATCATCCTTTCTGCTTCAAGGCTGGGGCACATAACACTGCACAAGACTACCTCAAATGGATTTGTGATCCAAAGACTTCAAGCTAGCATAACCGATTTACACAGAATTCACCAAGCTGCCTCTAACACTAGATTATCCAGTTACCATCTCTTCTTATGTCCAGAATTGGTGTTGTTAATTAGAGGTGACCCTTTTGTGGTTGTTGCTTACATGTACACATATACTAATAAGTGCATAGCCTTTTGTAGGTAACTGCTTGCTCATCATGCAATGTAAAGAAAGGAAACAAGACCTTGGAAGAGGCTCGCATGAAGCTCATGAAATCACCTCGAGTAAGGTCTTTTGTGATTTGTGATTTGTCCACACACAGCAAGTCTATCAAAGAAATAATTTTCCATGATGAAGTGAATTTTAATGGTTATGTGGCAAATGGCTGATTGGAACCTTATTACACCCTTTTCTTCACAGATTGGCTGTGGTTATTAAAAAAAAAATTGTATCAACAAGATGATTGAGTGAAGTGCTGTAGACATATGGCCACATTTTTTACCGAGTCTTGTATGTTGATGTGGAGGAACAAGGAGAAGGATTTGACCAGAGAAAACATTGGAATATATCCTCAGTGCAGACTGGAGCTTTATTGCTTGATTCAGCTCATAACAAAAACTCATTATATTACAAATCTCTTTGTTACCACCCTTGCTGCTGATATGTTGCTTGATTTGAGTAACAAAACTCCCTATCTTACAAATGTGTTTGTTTTCTGCCTTGGTTTTAGGTTTCTTTGTTTTGGGATGCTAAGTTTCTTTGTGTTTTTGGGTGATGACTTTCTTTGCAGGAACCAAAGGAAATGGATAGTGTGGACATGCCGCATGGATCCATAAATACATACAGAAGACTTGATCAGCGTCGAAGCCCTCCACCGACCCAATGGCTTGACTACCTTCCCAAGCACACCTACTTTTTCTAACTTGAATATTCTCCTCAGATTGTTGCTCAAATTGTCTTTCTTTAGTGGAGTGACATCAAATTCATTTTGTGTTTCACTCCTCCCTAAGGCTATGGCCTGTAATGCAGGCTTGAAATGGGGCTGATTTCTACAATGTTGCAGATGCAATATAAATTCATTGACACAGATCAAAGCTGATGATTCAGCTGAACCTGTAATTATGTATACATACTTCAAAAGATTCATTTCCTGACAGACTTAGCCAGAGATATAGATGAGGGAGTTTACAGTCATTGAAGTCACAGAATCTGCATTGCAGATGTACAGTGTTAAATGTGTATATATATTCAACAAGCTATGATTAGTGGCTTGAACAGCAGATTAAGATAATTCAAATCTTCATCATGGTTGTACTAGTTTATTGTTCTGGTTCTTCTGGAGCAACTGGATTCAGATAAAGAAGAATACTGCATGTCTTATCCATGCCTAATCCATCCCTAGTTCTAAGAAATTATATAATTGACAGCATCTTAGTTTCAAGTTTCAAGTTCTGGACAAGCCTGTGCATTTAAGATACAAAATCACATGCATTGATAGCTATGTAGAATTTAATTCCCACAAACTTCCAATCAGCATGGAACAAAGTTTAGAAATTAGAACCCAATGTTGAAAGGTGGGTACTATTGCTGCTGCTGCTCCCAGCACCAAGCAATGTTGAAAGAAATCAATGAAGAAACCTGCAGAACTGATTCTGGATTTTGATGACCAGCTTGCATGGATATGGATTGTCAGAGGAGTCGTCTGATTTACTTTGCATTTCTATGCAATCTCATATCTCTTGATGGGTACAGTGTCGACAGTATCTGTGAGCATTTTAGTGATGCGGAAACATTGTTCAGATTTGAGATTTGCCAATGCAAGTGTTTTCTTTTTCATTTTGGGCAATGAAGAAAATGAAGCCTATAATTTATAACATCTTAGTGTAGTACTAGTTCTGAAGGTTTCTGGAGGTAAGTTTATTTCTAGCCCATTTTGTTACTTCAATTTGGCAAATTTGTTGTTGGATGTGCAACTGGAATAACACAGAGATTGTGAAAATCATGGTTCTATTCCACCATGTGCAAATGCAAATGCTTCCAAATTATGTTGCAAACACCAAGTTGGCCATCTCACTAAACTTCCTGAAAAGCTGTTTTACTTGAATAGGGTACCAACAATTGCAAGGAACCAAACAAACTTGCAGTCAAGGAACACCAAAAACACAATCTCAGAAGTCTGAAGGGTTGAGTTTGAGAAAAAAATCTTACTCAAAATGCAAGAATGACTATCACCAGAGCTGCTGGCTCCAAATTCATACTATTCTTCAGATGAAGCTGAATTTGGCACCAAATACACCAATCACAATTTTTGTTGGAGCTGCAGTTGTGTAATGATTACTTTCCTTTGCCTCGAGCTGGATGTGTTATATGACTAGTTCATGTGTGTACTTTCTGTCCTAATTGAATATAGCTTAAATTGCATATCATCTCTCTCAACAAGAAGGTTACAACCTATGATCTCCACCACTAAAGCAAAAACTCCATGACATACATAGCTCTTCAGATGGGAGACACCATTCACTGAGAAGGTAGAGTTTTCACAAGCCTCTTGATTCCCACTTTTGCTCTGAGCATCATTTAATAATCCACCCTAAAAAACCTTCTAGTGGAGAAGGGCCTGTTTTTGAAGCCAAACCAAAAAACATACATGCATACATACACCTGCAAGTTTTCGCATAAAACAAAATGGAAGTGGGGGAGGGTTGTTTTTCAACTGGAGATGTCAATGCTGTAACTGTCATGGAAATATTCAAGACTTCCATTCCTGCTTCTGCCAACATTCTCTCCAGCCTGTTGTTTGCTCAAGTTTGCTCGCTGTAACAGCCGCAGCAAGGCTTGCACTACTTCTGACATTGGTGGGCGGAATTCAGGTTCAGGCTGTGCAGATAGAGAGAGAGAAAACACCAATTCAAAACACTACAGCAAGAAACATATCTAAACTGGTCATTGACTATTATTGCTCCATGATCTTTGCAACCCTAATTCAGTACATTTGCCTCCCTTTCAATGCTTGACATGAAGAGTGCTGTTTGCTGAGTTATAATTATGAGATGGCATTGAATCAAAAGTAGGCAGACCTCATGTGGGAGTCAATGTTTGGAGCTCAAAGTGCACACATCCACCCATTCAAAAACATCACAGTTCTTCTACCTTGAAGAATTTAGAAACAATTTGGGAGGGAATGATGGAGTGTGTTACCTGTACACACAAGGCAATGACATCGGCAAATCGGGAGAGTGATTTGACAGGGTAGATTCCCTTCAAAGCAGGATCAACCATTTTGGTGAGTGTGTCAATATCATGCAGTTGTGGAGTGGCCCACCTAACCAGTGATTCCTCTGCCCTTGGCCGAGAGCTGCATGCATTAAGACAACCCAAAAAATCACTTTGAAGGAATGTACATGAACCAAAACAACCCCAAAAAAACAAGGCTCATTTTTCAGCACTTAGATATCTATCTCATAGAACCCATCTGGAACAAAGAGATATAATTTCCATGTTGCAAGCTTTTATTATGATGCCAGAATTTTCTTTAAAAGTTCTGCTCTTGCATGATCTCACCTAGTCAAAAGATTTAATGACTGCATTTCAAAGAAGAGCATCAAAGTGGAGAATTTAAACCTGTCCAATGGCTTGCGTCCTGTCAAAAGCTCCAGCATCACAACACCAAATCTATAAACATCACTCTTCATGGTGTAAACACCAGACATGGCATACTCTGGGGCACTATACCCAACTGATGCCAGCATTTGTGGCGGTGGGAGCGATACCTGCACACCCACCCACCAATCACTACAATACACATGTATACACCATCATAACACTCTGATACATCTTTATATTTACATATACGTGTATGTATATATACCTGTGAAACTGAAGCAGGTGAGGAGAGATCTGCAAATCCACAATCCGAGAGTTGTGGATTGAGCTCATCATCCAGTAGGATATTTCCAGAGTTGAAGTTATGGTGCACAACTGCTGGTAAGCATATTTCATGCAAGTACCTGCACAACAACAATTGCCACACAAACATCATCATGGAACTCATGGGAAGGATCTTCAAGAAACCCATGATCATTTTTTTCTTTTCCTTCTACACTTTTGATGAAGTGAGTTCTCCACACCACTCCATCTTACATGACACATGAGAGGTCTCTTAACTATAAGCATGTTTGCCCAAGAGGGAAAAAATCTTGTGGTAGAATCTTGTGGCTTAAATTGCCAATCTCGCACAACCATCAAAAGACTTGGAAGTGGATAGAAAGCTTTAGTCACAATTGATAGATTTCTTTCTTCACAGTTCCTTTCTACCTTAGAAAATCACATGTTTAGGAGAAATTGTCATGAGCAGTTACTTACTCAAGAGCTCGAGCAACTCCTAGAGCAATTTTGGCACGTGCACTCCAAGAGAGGTGCTTCTTTGTTGCAGTGGTCTCATAGCAGTGAAGAGCTTCATGAAGTGTGCCATTGCTCACATACTTGTAAACCAGCAGTCGTTGCCCATGCTCAACACAATATCCCACCAATTCAGTAATATTGGCATGCTGTATATGTGCAATGTTGCTCACAAGCTTTAAAAAGTCTTGCTCACTCTGCACCTGAGGTGCTGATTTGTCTAGCACCTTCACGGCAAGCATCTGGGAGAGGTGAAAATGGCAAGAAATCAGACCAAGCTTGAGCTTCTTCTCAACCAGATCATGACACAAACAAAAAAGCACAAATTTTCTTCTAGACTCACAAAGTGCTTGAACATCCATCAATTCTCTCCTTGTTAAAATTTCATTTGAAATCCAAGCAGGAGAATGTTACACAAAGCAACACAAACAAGGATTGCAATAACCAAAATCAAACTGTTTCATCAGAAATGCAAGAATCACAATGTCAAACATAAACACTGCCATGAAGAACATGGATTCATCAATTTGCAAAACTTGCAGTTTTGCAAGCTCATCATAATATTCATTACCTGGTCATCTTGAAAGACTCCACGATAGACACAGCCAAGGGAATTCTCCCCAACAAGATTTTCTTGGCCAAAACTGTTGGTTGCACTTTGAAGATCTGCAACAGAATAGACAGTGACTGGAATTGAAGATCCACGGCTAGACTTGCTCGGAGGAGGGCTCTTGCTTGGACTGTCTCTGCCTGCAGCTCTTTCTGTGAACGATTTGAATGATGCAAGTGCCTTCAGTGTCTTGCTAGATGGAGAACCCTTCAATTGCAGTGCGTTTGTGACATCATCTTTATGAGGGGGTGTGGTGGCTGTGAAAGGAAGATACAACATCCACAGTTGTTAAGCCAAAACAACAGGACTCTACTGTAGTCATCATCTTGAAAGCTCAGAGGTTTGGATATGGCATGCACAAAATTCAACAACTGTCAGAACTGCTGCTCTTCACAGGGCTCCCAGTTCCTCAATGAAAAGAATCCACAACACAATGGTTGATGGAGGTTACTACCTTGCTGCACAGATTGAGAAGAAGGAGTTTGTAGACAAGAACTCCAACCACCACCACCAACACAAGGTTGTAGACAAGAACCCCAACCACCACCACCAACACCGCCCTTTTCATCATACCCCATGATTGTGTCTTCTTTTGATTTTCTCTGTCGGATGTATAGAATGCCCAGTAGTAATGAGGCAATGAGTATAATGAGAACAACAACACTGATTCCTCCAATTCGACCACCAGTCCAAAAGCTGTTTGAAGACTTAGTGCCTGTAGTTTTTCCAGGTTGTTGCCTGCCTTGGGGATTGTGAGATGGACTAGCAGGAACAGGTGATGCTGGTGATGAAGTCCAGGAATTGCCACCAGTGCTGCACCAAGGGAAACAACCATCAACCAGATGAGAAGAAGGCTATGATCTTCAGGATTCTGCCAGTTAAATTCAAGCCTGCATGGTGGTGGTACTGGAGGAGTGTGTGATTTTTTCTCTTTGAAACAAATGTCATGAGAGGAAGTCACAAGGATGTGATCACATACAGAAAGGTTGGTGGATGCAGTTGTGGAGGAATCAATCCAGTGAACTGGTTATTCTCGACATTCCTGAAATCAGATGAAATTCACTTCTCCTCCATTCATCAGGCTGCTCTGTGATAATAGAAGATGACAAATTTCCTTATGACAACAGAAGCTCTCACTCACTCACTCTCACCAAAAATGGATTTCTAACATTGATGAACAAAAGAAGCAAGTGAGTGACAAAAGATTTTCCGATTGAACTCATGTTTTGCACACCTCACAAATGACTAGCAATCACAATTGTATGTCTGTCAAATGGTGAAATCTCTGAAGACAACAAGACAGATCCATCCTCCCAGGTGCATGCATGGCAAAGATTCAAAACTGTGAAGAGAAAGGAAAGATGGGCCTTACAAGGTTTGAAGATTTGCAAGATTGGAAAGATCAATGGGAAGGCTGCCACTCAACTGATTATTCTGCACATTTCTGTCTAGCTCAAGGAGATAAGCTTCTCTGGCCCTTCTTTTTCCCCCCCTCTTACTTGAGCTCCAACAATCCACAGCTCAACATGATCCAATTCACAAGTCTAAGAGACTCCACCATGTAGAATAGAACCAAGGCTACTAACAAATTTTGCCATATCTACAGCCTAAGAAGTTTTGTGCTGCTAAATTTAAACAGCAAATTCATCACCAGATGACAAGTGTGTCCTAGTTGACACAGGAGCATGATAAATTAGCAAGCCAAAA
>Ga0209208_10006605_pt1 | contig 15963 bp, 17 predicted proteins | sample S1TSphfallax_3_FD_187694 | JGI IMG/M metagenome (GOLD analysis project Ga0209208, IMG submission 187694) | Host-associated microbial communities from peat moss isolated from Minnesota, USA - S1T2_Fd - Sphagnum fallax MG (SPAdes) (version 2) | ecosystem: Host-associated > Plants > Peat moss >...
GTGTGTGTGTGTGTGTGTAAGAGGTGGGGAAGAAAAACTCGAAGAAAGGAAGAAGAAAAGCGTAAACCCAAAACAAACAACACGTGGTTGAGAAAAAAAGAATGAGAGACTCGGGAAGAAGAAGAAGAATAAGAAGAAGAAGAGTGTGATAAGATGCAAGAACTTGATTGCATCTGTGCAAGAATGCCCAGACACCAGAGACAAAGATGGAGAGTTGCTGTTTTGAAGGAATGAGGTGATGGGTGTGAATGGTTTGTGGAGGAAGAAGGGGAGAGAAGGAGTGTTTGTGTTTGTGTGAGAATTCTAAGAGATGAAGGGCGTGGTGATGCGGAGAATGTGAGAAGGGGCAGGCAGGCAGAGAGGAGGAGGAGGAGGAGGAGGAGGAGGGGTCAAGGGTTATGAGAGAATTTGCAATGGCATTGCGGGAACAGGATGGAGCGCCAAGTATTTTTCGTCGTAGCATCACCTCGAGCTGGCAGCAGGAGCGGCGGCAGTGGCATGTCCTGAACGATCCTCCCAAGGAGGTTCCAAGCGATGGAAGAAGAACAACGGCAAGCTACTTGTGTGGTGCAGGTGGTGGTGGTGGTGGTGGTGGAGCTCCTCCTGTTCTCCGTATCCTCAGGTCCACGCATAAGACGGCTTTCTCCCAACGACAGCGGTTGCGCAAAGCAGGTGAGCTCGTGGAACCGCAGCTGAATTCCTTCGACCTCTCCCCTCCCATGTCGCACTCCACAAAACCCAACGTCACATTCTCCAAGCGTCAACGGCTCAGGAAACGAGGATTGCTGAACAAGAGTTTCTCTTCTTCCGAAGATGAGGTCTTCGACTCTCTAGAGCAGCTGTTTCCCGGTGCCAGAGCCGATTATCCCTCGTCCTCACAGAGCATTATCGCAAGCATCGCCGATGATGAGCTTCGTCGCCGGAGGAACACTGTCTCAGAGTTTCTAGCGGACTACGACGATACACGGAACGGAGAATCGGGGTGGGATAAAGACAGAGAAGCAGACGCAGAATCAACCCCTGGAGAAGAAGGAGCAGCAGAAGAAGAAGAAGAAGAAGGAGAAGCACAGGGGAGCGGGAGGACGAGAACATTGCGCTTCAAGTTGAAACTAGGGCCCAGTGGCAGAAGGTTGCTGAGCGGAGCCATAGCTGGAGCATTCTCAAGAACTGCAGTTGCACCCTTGGAGACAATTCGCACCCATTTGATGGTTGGCAGCCATGGTCACTCCGTGTCTCAAGTGTTTCACTGGATCATGAGCAACGAAGGTTGGCCTGGCCTGTTCCGCGGAAACACCATCAATGTCATTCGAGTCGCACCCAGCAAAGCCATCGAGGTAAGATAGGCGCTGCTGCTACTGCACTTCTTCTTCTTCCCCACCCCTCCTTTCTTCAAACCCTAATTCCAACCCTAATTACAGAGTGTTTCAACCCTACCTACAGTTGTTGTTGTTGCTGCTGCTGCTGCTGTTGCACAATGGTCCATCTTCTTCTCCACCCAATTTCTCTGAATTACAGAATATCCGTTCTCCTGGTTCTTCACACCACTCTCTCGTTAGCAGAGCAGAGCAAGCCCTGTGATGAAGAAGATTCCTTGCTTCTATTTTTTTTTAAAATTCCCTCTTTCTTTCTTTCTTTCTTTTGGGGTTGAAACAAAGCATTCATACCTTCATTCAGTTGTCCGGTGAACATTCCTTACCTTCTTTCATCTGCTGGTTGTTTTTCCCTTCCTGAAAATTTGGTTTTGTGAATGAAGCTTTGTTTGTCTTTCCCTCCTGAAAATGAGGTTTTCTGATTGAAGTGCTTCCTTTGCTTTTGTGTTTCCCCCCTCTCCTGAAAACAAGCTTTTTCTGATTGAAGCTTTTCTTTGTTGCACTGGGGATGGATCGTACGCAGCTCTTTGCATATGATTCAGTGAAGGCATTTCTGAGTCCAAAAGATGGGAAACCGGGCAAGCTAGCATTTCTGCCGGTATCACCGATTGCAGGCTCCTGTGCTGGTATCTCATCCACTATATGTATGTACCCGCTTGAGCTTCTCAAAACCCGTCTCACAATTCAGGTATAACCCAAAACCGTTTTCCCCTGTTTCTCCTCTTTGCAATTTTGCAAGAAGCTTTGCCCTGCTGAAATAAATGTGGTGTTTTCATGTTTGATTATCAGCCTGGTGAGTATCGAGGCATTTTGCATGCGCTATGGAGGATAGTGTCTGAAGAAGGCATTTTGGAGCTTTATCGAGGCCTTGGTCCAAGTGTGATTGGAGTGATCCCGTATGCGGGTGTCAACTATTTTGCATATGACTCACTCCGTTCTCTTTACAAGAGATGGAGTAAAACAGATAGGGTTGGGAACATTCAGACATTGTTGATTGGTTCACTTGCAGGAGTCATTGCCAGCACTAGTACTTTTCCTCTAGAAGTTGCCCGCAAGCACATGCAGGTCAGCACCTCTTTTTCTTCTATCATGAATTCCACAAAAAGTGCTTTCACATCTGTCACCTCTTCTCAATTTCACCAAAAACCTTCCACCTAAAAACCTAAGTCCCATCTTTTCCATGATTACATCTGTAATCCTGGACACATCATTCACTTATCCCCAGAGCCCTAATGTCTCATTATTATCGCTGGCATGTCTACATACTTGGAAATGGAAGGTGCTAAGAACAGAATTGAGAAGTTCTGTTCTTAGCACCTTGCAGTTCACAATCCTTGTTTTCCAACTGCAGAGACCAGAAGACTGAAGCTTTTACTGTTGTTGTGCAGGTAGGTGCATTGAAGGGAAGGGTAGTTTATAAAGGCACATTGGATGCTCTTAGGGGAATTGTAAAAGAGCGAGGCATAAAGGGTTTGTACATTGGTTTAGGACCCAGTTGCCTAAAGCTCATGCCAGCGGCTGGCCTCTCCTTCATGTGCTATGAAGCGCTCAAGCGCATCCTATTGGAAGAAGAGCAAGTTTGATTTCTCAATGTCACACTCTCTGCAAGAAATATCTGCACATATGATCTACATTGATTTATTTCACCTGGCAAGTTATTCAATTGGTGCACTTGATCAGGTTACTATGAATTCTTAGATGTGACAACAGAAGACCTCACCAGTTGGATTAGAAGCTCTTATTGAATTGAAATAAATCCAAGTTGTAACGTATATACTTAGTCACCCAGTTAATTCATTTTGTCCCTCTTGCTCTTTGTCAACAAAGACTGATGCAACTACCAAGATTGAGGATGTGGTAGTCTCAATTTGTTGAGGAAAAACTTTCTTGACTGAAACAAGACTGACAATAACTGAAACTTACTTTCTCAAAGAATGCCTGAAATTCTCACATCTTGCACTACTGCAGCTTCATGTGACAGTAAACAGATGCTGCATCTCCCTTGTTGAAATTGGTGAAATTTGAAGATGAACTCTGAAGGTTGCAGAGACTGTTAGGAGAAGAATCTAAGAGGGAAACGATACTAGGTGGTATTTTGCACTCAGAAACACTGCAACTGGAGTATTCACTACTGTGAGATGCATTCTTTCTTCAATTCAAGTCACAGGTGTATTGCCAGTTCAAGAAAAAGAGACTTGGAAGAGAGGTGGAGAGTGAGGTCAGACCATACCAGACAAAGAGAAGGAACTCTGAATGCCTTGAATCCCTCTTAGTATGGTTCCTGAAAGATATTACAAACGAGCTTGCTCCACAGTAGTCTGACACTGAGTACTTTGCAGAAACAATGTGCTCTCCTTTTCGGACGACATTCTCTAAAGCCTAAACTAGCTTTGAAAATGCATGATGGTAGAGAGTCTCGGAACAGAAACCTTAAAACCCTAGAGTTGACAAGCTTCTGACAGATGTCGCTGATGGACCACGAAAAAACTGCAACCCGTATTACCTATCCATGCGATTTGTTGCAGAGGAGAGAAAGACAATCTAGGACCAGCAAAATAGAAAACTGTAGATGTGTCTTTTGTCCAAAATGCCCAGAGTAGCACAGACGAAGCCCAACCCTAGATTTCACCACTGTTTGAGAAATGTCCTGATTATGGACCCAAAAAACTGCAAGATATGCATGGTATGCGAGATTATTGCACAGGAAAAAAATCTCCACAACAACATGTCCATGAGTGCAGGACGGAATCTTTCTTCTCCTCCTCCTTCTCTTCTTTCCTCCAAGAATCCATGCTGCGGGGACGAGTGATGCATCCGATGCTTTTCTTAGGGTTAAAGAAGGAGCTTGCTGCTGCTGCTGCTGATGATGATGATAAGAACGTGCTCATCATCAGTTCTCCTCTCGCAGAAACCCTAAATTGGTGAGGAAGAAGAAGAAGAAGAAGAAGAAGAAAAGGTCGCTGCTGTTTGTGTGTGTTCTTCGTCGGACGAGGAAGTTGATTGCTTGTCCCGCACGATTTGGCGAAGGTAGACTGATGTTTCTCGCCGACAGAAGAATGACCTGGTGAATGTTTGGAAACGTACGAAGCTCAGGAATAGAAGAGAAGAGAGAGAGAAGGGACAAAGGAAGGAAGGAAGGACATACAAGTCCAAAGAGAGAGCGATGGAGATGGATAGCTTGAGAACGGATTCACCTCTCACTCGCCGTGTTGTCAGATCGTTTCTCCAGTTTCTGAGCTCAGGTGTAACAACAAGAAAACACACTCCTACTATCTGTCTGTCTGTCGACAATCCTCCTCCTTCGCATGGCCGTCCGTCCGTCTCGTTGTTGTTGTTGTTGATGTTATCACGGTTCTTGTTGTTGATGGCGATTGCACTGCGAAAGCGCACAACCCGATGCATCCCTCCCCTCTCTCTTTCCCCTCATAGATTGCTGTTACAGTAGTGGTGGTAGTGTGCAGATTTTGCGAAAGAACAACAGGTCCTGACACTCATGAAATCTCCTCCAAGGCATCATAAACCTTGAAGAGTGTGGAGGGAAGGTTGTCTATGGTTGAAGAAGATGGAGGAAAGCTCTAACTCTTGTGTGTGCACGGGTGACGTGTATGTGTGTGTGTGTGTGTCCTGGTTGATTTTGTGATGGCAGTACAAGCAGCACCTGGTGTTGACAGTGAGGGGATCGAAGTGGCAGCTCAGTGTTTATCAGAAGTTTTCAAGCTCAACCAGCAGCATGATGGAGATAATAACAGTCCACTCCCGTCGTTGCCAGATTTGTTCAAATTGCACACTTCTTCTTCTTCTTCAGGCTTGTTGGTGCAACCGCAGGCTTCTTCAGATAGAGTAATGGCAGATGCAGCTGTGGATGTACCCATGCCAGAATGTCGCTCATCCCCACCACCATCATCCTCATCTTTGGATTCCCCTGCATTTGGCTTCAACGAAAATGTGGCCAATATAAATGTGGTAAAAGCAAGCAAGCCCACTCTTTTTGTTTTGTATACCTGTGATTCTGGGGAAATTCATGCAAATGGGAAATGTTGAAGTCAAGGATCTAACTCTGTAAAAATGGTCAGACAGCAGCAAATGGTGTGCATCGATTGCAAAATCATGTAGGGTTTCAATGGTCTTCCGGAACTCATGTTTCTCCTGTCATTCTCGGAAGATTGTGACTGGAAATCTAGAGGCTGAGGATCCAACTCTGTAAACAAGATTAAACAACAGCAGCAAATGGTGTATCAATTTTGTGAATCATGTAGGTTTCAGTGGCATTTTGGGAGTTCATGTTGCTCCTGTTGAATCATTGCCATTTTGTTCTCTGGTTCTGGTTTGGAACTTAGCTTTGGGCACTTGATATCTCTTTCAGACAGTTACCAATGACTCCACAGGAGTGGTGGAGGTAATAAATAAACTTTATCTTTCGAGATTGGAGGTTGATAAAGCTTCCCCATTCATGTTGCAGTCTTTTGATTTCTTAACTCTATACACTAAAATTGACCTAATGGATCTAAAAGCTCAGATTCTGATAAATAAAGTGGTTCATTGTAGTTTGAAGCTTCCTCGTTTTAAGAGTTTTGATGGTTCAGAAAACAGCTTTGAACTTTAGGTTTTTGTGGCTGAAATATAAAGCAGAGATCAATTTGTTTGAAAATGTTCATAGCTTTAAAGTTGAGGAGGCTTTAGATTTGATCTCTTGGTTGGATTTCTTGTTAGATAACTTGTTTCTTTGTTTTGGTCATTGTGCTTATAGACAATGCATTGGTATCCCCATGGGTACTAATTGTGTGGTCTATTTGGCAAATTTCTATCTTTTTACCTATGAGTTTGATTTCATTAATTGTCTCTTGAAGAGTAACACATGTCCTGTTGTGCTTCAGATTGTCCCTGGTTTGTAGGTTTGTGGATGATCTTTTTTTGTTCCTGATTTTCCAGACTTTGAAAATTTCATGTACCTGAACCAAGACTCTTTTGGCAGCAGCATATACCCAAAAACATCTTGTGAGTTGAATTGTACATCTAAAAAGGGTTCTCTTGTAATTTCTTGGATCTTGCTGTGAGACAAAGTTCTCAAGGTTTATCCTATGACATTTTTTGACAAACACTCTCAACCAGAGTATGCAAATATTGAAATGATTAGAATGCCTCATTCATTCCAATATCTCAATTACTGCGAAACTGGGGGTTATCAATAGTCAATTTTACAGGTTCTTGAGGCTTTGTAGTTCTAAGAAGCTTTTTGTCTTTCAGATGGTCAGTCTTATTGTCCTTCTCAAGATAAAAGGCTGCCCTTTAAAGATTCTTCTAAAAAGAACTAGAGGGTTGCTTAATGAAGAAAAATTCCTTTTTGGAATTTCAGCTTTTGGAGTTTTCAGAATGATTTTGTTTAGAGTCTTGTAAGTGGGGAGCTTCTTGTAAGCCCAATTGTTCTTTGTTTTTCCCTGCTGTCCTTTCCTTTAAGTTCTACTTTTCCCATTCTGTTGGTCTATTTTTTGTCTTGTCCTTGTGTTGTGGTTTGTTGCTAGCCAGTAGTATGGCTGAGTTTTCCTGTTGCTTCTGGATTTGCAGCAGAAACTTGGTTTGCAGGTTGGTGCTTTTCACTGGCCTTTACCCACCATAGGAAGTTGATGAAGCCAGTGGGGAAGTTGTGGTAGATAAGTCACTATCATATATACTACTATTGATGGTCCCTGAACAAGTGTAAGACTGGCACTTTTGTTCATACCATTCTTTTTGTTTTGTTTTTTGAAATATTTTTTTATTTATTAGTTTTGGTTCGTTTGTTTCTTTTTGTCTTTCCTAGTTTGGAACTTTCTGTGGCTTCTTGAAGAAGTGTTAACATTGCTGTGTTCTTTGATTGTCATGAGAATGGAGATTTCTCTATTCTTATGAAAGATATTCAGACAGTTACCAGTTGTATATTCATTGTACTGATGTGATTTTTGGCAGGGTGCAAGAACAGGTGGTCACACATCTACTGCAGGTGTGTAACTCATCTCATATCCTATTTCTAGGACTTGGGATGTTTGTATTTTGCCAAAATGATTATGCATTCTTGGCTATAGGTTCATTTTGCATGATGAAATCTGACTAGGGGCTTGTTGAATCCCCTGAGTTCGATGTATCTGTTTTGAGAAAAAAGGCCCCCAGTTGTGTCAGATGCTGGTGCTGGTGCTTGCTGTCTGTGATTAATGAATGCTCACTCAGCCATGGTGCCTGAAAAGATGTGTTGTTAGGAATGATCTTCCTTCATCTGACATGAAGTTCATGCCTGCTGCCACTGCAGGGTCATCAAACCCTTGTCCCACAGACTTGTGGGAGCAGTTCAGAGATGGGCTTGAGGTCTGTGGTTATTTTGGTGGGATGTCTGAGGGCTCTCCAGAGCATGCAGCTCGAATGAAAGCAGCTGAAACAACATTTGAAAACTCTTTGAAGGTATGCATGGAGCATTGTTCAACAAGTTATCCAGCATTTTGAAAGCACTTGATTTGAAAAAAGATTTATGCATGAACATGCCCTTAACTTTGTCTTTTATTGACATGGAGCAGAAGTTCAGATGTTCTACAACTGAACAGAAGGATGCGCAAATTGTTGCTGAGGCCTTCAAAGTGCAAGGTAATCATTATCTTCTTTTTGTCCTGAGGCACACATAAATGATACCTGGATTGTTAGTCTTCAGCTCAAGTCAAAGACTTCATAAATAGTAAGTCTCAAGAGGGGAGCAAATCTTCTGGCATATGTTGTGATGGCAGGAAATGCATCAATGAAGGAGCAGAGGTTTATGGAGGCCATTCAGTTCTACACACTTGCGATTTCTCTGTGTGGTAACAATGCCATTTTCTATGCTAACAGGTGAGATCAAACTTGTTAAAGCCCACACTCTTTGTAGGTTGCATAAACATTGCAGCATTTCAAACAGTTCCCAAATATGCAGATGGGGCAAGTTTTGACCATTTGACAGCTTGCTGTTTGCAGGGCAGCTGCTCACTCAGAGGTCAATAAGTTTGCGGAGGCCATAGCTGACTGTGAGAATGCTATCCGCATTGACCCAAAGTACAGCAAAGCCTATAGCCGCCTAGGCTGGGTGTACCATGCTCAAGGCCGTTTCCAAGAAGCTATAGAGAAGGGGTTTCAAAAAGGTCTGGTGCAAGCTGGATCATGTTGTTTTTGTTTGCTCCAAATATGAACAATTGCACAAAAGTCCTGCTCATAGTGGACACTGAAGAAATTTTAAGCTCAAGAAATTGCACTGCACTCACTGCCAGTCTGTGATCCTTAATTGAGTTTATGGCTATTAATTGCAGCTTGTCTTGTGGGTTGCAGCACTAGATCTTGATCCTAACAATGCCACAGCAAAGGAAAATTTGATGGTACTTCCCTCTACTCTTCACTGATCATCCTGACACATAGTATCATCAAACCTAATGCCATTGTGATCTGTAGTGTACATTTAAATGTCCATCCAGAGTGATAGTCTTCCTTGCTTTCCTGATGTTCAGCTTCATGGTTGTATGTGAGCTTACCTAGCTTCCAAATTTCTTGGTGTGCCTGAACACTCAGGCAGCTCAGCAGAAACTGGCAGAGCAGCAAAGAGGTCAATCACATCAGCAACAAGAGCCAGAGCAACAGAGTCAAAATCCATTCAGCCAGGTATGTGGAGTGCAGTAGTGAAGCTGGAAAATATGAGATTCAAAGTGTTCAGTTATTTTTCAGGAGGAAGATGACTTTGTTTTGAAGTTCTGCTTCTCATGCCTTCACTCAATTCTACTTTTCTCCTTTCAGCAATGCCCAGCATATTCTAAGAAGTGTGTCTGCAGCAGGGTGGGATACCTGGATTTGGTGGAGCAATGCCTGGAAATGTACAACTTCCTCCAGAGATGGCAAACCTCATCTCAGGGATCATGAACTTGGCTGCACAATATAGTCAAAGGCAACAACAGCAGGAAAACAACACACAATTTGGTACAGCAGCAGGTGATGAAAGTCCTGAAAATGGAGTTGAACATGACGATGATGATGCTGCTGCTGCTGCTGATGATGATGATATTCAAATTGACACAAGCATCAACTTTACTGTAAATGGACAGGAATTACCTCCTGAGATTGCAGGACTGATGGGTTCTGTCTTGCAAATGTTTAGTGGGGTGAATGGAGCACCTGCAGGTTCAAACCACCCCACTACCCCAGATCCACCAGGAGGAGCTATCTGAATCAGTTTCCAAAAGAAACTGCTCTCCCCATTTTGAGTGGAAAACAATTTCTGCCAACCTTTTGGTTCAAAATGAAACTGCAACTATCAAAATAGGAGGCTCCTGAGGTCATGAGTATTCTCAGTTGAGAGTTTCAACCCCAGTTTTAATCACAGATCAGAACATTTATCATGGGCTGTAAATCTGGGCACCACAAAAAAGTACTTTAATGACACATAATTACACTGATTTGTCACATGGGGGTTCAATTCTTGCATAGTAAAAGAAGTTTTATAGGATAGTCCCAATGACATCAAAAGTAATGCCTTACACAAGTCATACCTAATCAGGCTGAATTGTTTGATGGAATGAAATCATTCTGATGAGTGTGGTGAGAAAGCAATTTGGAACACAATTCAGGTAAATTTCTGTACCGTACTAGTGAAACAAAGTATTGCCTAGTGGGCATTTTGTCAGCACATAGTTGGTTCTGGAATTAGTTAAATTTGTTAAATACCACATCTTACAGTGTTTGTTGTGTGCTGACTCCCTGCTAACTCATCTCCCCCCGACACTGGGTGTAGATCAGTATATAACAATCAAACCCAAATTTCAACCAAACCATTACACAAAATGCCTGTATCTGAAGTTCAGGAATCTAAATGGGAAGATCTGGCAGTCAACCTCCTTATGGTTTGCATGATCTGTCGAGGTGGTGTAATTTACCACATGTTGCCCATGGGCCATCTTTTCCAGAAGACTCTAAACCCAAGAACCCTCACCAGCTTCGCTTGTTTTGAAGGTTCTTGTAGGCCTCCCAAATATGCTTGAACCTTCTAATGCTTGCAGCTGACAGCCATCCAACCCATCATCAACATCAGCACCTTATCAGGGAGGGACTCATACATGGCTGTTCATTTCCTGGATACTACTATAAAGGACCCTTGACCTCCACTGCCTACTCCCAGAATCAAAACACAAACTCACATTAACCTAAACACACAAATAGAAGCTTTGCACAAATAGAAGAATTCCAAGTCCAGGTATGCAAGACAAGGGGAAAATGACCTCAAATGCTAAAAATTAAGATACACTTCAGCTCTGGGGATTTCACTAGGGCTGGTGAACACGCCCTTTACATGTATGGCCTACCAGGAATAGCTGAAATCCAAAAAATTCAGTGGTGGGGGCACAGGTTTAACAGAAATACCTTGGTTCTTTGGGCTCTTGTTTACGCTCTTACTAGGGTGATATTGCATTGCCTTATCTCGAAATGCAGCCTGATCATAAATGCAGACAAATCAGTACAGCTTTCATCAGTTTTGAGTACATGCATGCATCCTGTCAGAGATAACATATAGAGAGCTCTCCCCACCTCAGGGTCTCAAAGGGTTCTGTAACACCATGGAAACATCTAGGAATGCTACTAACATGTTTGATGGAATAAGTGACTAGATTGAACAAAGCTAATGGTGCTATTGGAGGGATCAGGTGACCAAACATGAAAAATCTGCAGAACAGGAACTCTTGGACAATAGTAATACAAAAAATGTTTTAGAGCAATGGATGCCTTTCCACTCAAGACAACTGAAACCCAAGGTTGAATATTTGATAGCCATCAAATTTCTTTCTGCAGCTAACATTAATGCAAGGAAACTGGGTGCAAATCTCTGGAGAGTTCAAAGATGAGTACCTTTAACTCCAGTGGTGAATATGGTCGATGCCTCCTGCACACAGGAAAACAAGGACACAACATGCATTATTTCTGCCATTCTCACATAGCATTGAAAACAAGCTGGGAAAATTTATCATAGGCAACTGGGATTCATCAATAAGTCTCTAAACTCTTGAGCACACTTTTCAATATGCAGACCCAAGGGAAAGCATTGGACACAAGTACTGAACACTGTGCACAGTAAGAATGACGAGCCATCAAGTAAAAGGGATCCAAATCATGCATATCAGATGGGTGTAAGTTCTTGCAGATGCATGCTCTGCAAGATGTTGAAAAGACTCAAAAGAAAGAGAAGTAGAGGGAGTACTTTCGGAGACCAAGAACTTGGTAGTGATCCAGTCTCGGAGTTTTCAACTCAAGGTTGCTCGCTGGCTCCTTGGGGATGCCATCCCAGTGCAACTTCTCCCATTCTTCCCGTGTTTTCTGAAACCTTTCCATGTATGCCTTCCAGTAGTTCTCTTGTCCCTTTGTGTCCACAAGCCCACATTTCTTCAATCTAACAAGGCTCCAATTTGCGGCCAGAAAACTAACACAGTCTTAAACGGATACAAGCTGAATTGTGAGAAGGTGAGAACAATGACCACTAGTCATTACCAAGGAGAAAAGACCTTCAAGAAAGACACATCTATAGCTGTCAACAAGGAGATTACACCCCTGACATTTCAGAGATATGGACACCAAAAAGATGCATGCACTTTTGATAGTGCCTTCCTCAAATTGCACTATTGAATTAGGATCTCATGGATCAGTGACAGTTTGTATTACAGTGGAAAAGATTGCCCTGCAAGTCTGTTAAATACATTTTGCAGGATTACATCAAGTTTCCAGAATTGAAAATGGGAGGCAGAAAGAACATGAGTGCATACACCATCATTACGAATGCGGATTTGAGACACAAGTCGATTGCGGTTCGAGAGGCGCTGCTTCGCAGAAATGGGTTTTGGTCGGGGGTTGGGAACTTCCATGTTGACAATTGTGTGAAGATCTCCAGACAAGGGGGGCCGCAGGCGATGGATCTGACCATCAATAGCCCACCATTCATCTGGCTTGCTGCTGCTAATGGTAAATGCTCTTGTTCTTGTACTCATCAACTGCTCACAACAAAACAGAGGCTGGTGATGATCACAAAATTCAACAAGCTCCTAAAAAACCTCCCAAAGAAAATGTCTGGAACACCATGCAGCAATCATGAACATGCTTTTCCATCTCTCTTTTCTCTTAACGCTCTCACAATAAAAATGCAAAAAAAAGTACAATTACAATGGGTTTAGGGTTTACCTTGCATGAATTTAGGAGGAGGAAACCCACCGCTCTCTCCCTCAAGGTGAGCATCTCTTTTTTCTGTGAAAGATACCCCACTCCTACCCCGTTGTTACATCCTGATCAACAAAACGCAATCAGCGCAAAAAAAAATTAAAAAAAATCCTCCAGGCTTTACTTTCAAAGCTTTGCTCAAAACTGTTTGATCTATAAACTCTGTTGAAACACTTTAGGAAAGAGAACCAATACGAGAATCTCGGAAAAAAAACCACGGAACCGAGTGTCGAACAGAATGGAAATGGCTTACCTCTTTTGCATGCGAAAGCAATTCCAACGCGCACGATCCTCTTCCTCACAAGAGCTCCAAGCACAACCAGTTCCCTGCATCCTTCGCTCGGTTCCGGCAATTAGGGTTAGGGTTTAGGGCGATTGTGTACCGTCATGGCGATGGAGGCCTTATTCCGCCGCGTAAGGTGCGCTCCTCTACACACTCGGGTACTTCACGGGGGTCCTTATTGCACCTAACAAAGGACCATTCCATTGCATAAGGTATGCTCCTTTACACACAAATGCTCCATGCACCGTCCTTTGAATTTGATTTGGGGTTCAAGACTTTGCATATGGTCATGGTGATGAAGGTCATGTTTTGTCACACAAGGTACATGCCTTTGTAGACCTCGATATTTTATGAGGTCCTTAATGAATTTGTAATGCAACTAATAAAGGACCATTCCATTACATAAGGTGCTTTAAGTAAATCCTAAACCCTACTACACTCATCTTATGTTGAATTTCCATTTCAATTTATTGAAATTTGGTATTAAAGATTTGGCACTTATGAATGAATGGGCCACATTTTAGTGGTAATATGATAGATAAGACAAGGCAAGCATATCTCAACATAAATCGTCACATTAAAACAAGTAAATTTACAACCTTCTTTAAGTCTAATAATGCATAGTAAAGCTTAGAATAACCCATATAGGAAATTTAAACAATTCGCGCCTTTTATTCTAACATAAAAGGCCCATTTTGTAAGGTTTTTTTGGCCTATATTCACAATCTTGTAAAAGTTTATATGGAATGTAATCAATACACATTTAGAAGAAAAAAACATTGCTTGGTAGGATGCTTCCAACTACTTCCCTTGGATCACAAAATGCATGAATACGTTGTTCACCTTGTCTTGCTTCTTCCATTGAACTCATAGAAACATGATGTTTGAATTGGTGGCATTGTTGGGAATTTGTTTAGCACTTGGGGTGAATTGAAATTTCTAGAGCGAAATTTTTGTACTCTTTATTGTGGCTAATGCCACTAATGTAACTATGAATTCTCTTGTAATTTATAATTGCCCACTTGTTTTTGTAGTTTGAACCACTCACTAATGTGTTATACAATAAATCCCCTTTATAATCACACCTTTGGTGATCACTTTTTTTGTGACACTTTCTCATGTTGCACCCAAAGTGACAATAAGCCATAAGAGGATTTAGCTAAATCTGGCTACACAACAAATAGAAAAGTAAAACATTTTAAGAATCCTATTATATGGTGACGACCTAATACAACTTACTAGGTATTTAAATATGGCTATTTTTTAGGAAGAAAGCTAGAAATCTAATTTTTTTTATTAAAAAATAACAATATCATAGATCTACAACTAGAAATGTGGCAAATTTTACCCCAAAAAAATCCAAAAATCCTTTGGACCATGTTGCTAGGCCCTAAAAACTTTGACGAAATGGCCAAAATTCACCACCAAAAAAATCAGCACTACAAAGGTTTCTTTATGTGATTTTTAAATATCACATGGTTGGCTATTTTTATTGTACTATGGTGCACTTCTAGCAATATTATAAATGTTGAAACACATGAAGCCTCTAATTAATTAAAGGTTGAAAGATTAGTTATAACATGAACTAATAAATACAATGGACAAGTTCATGGTGACAAGTAGATGGAATATTAGTGTTTTAAGTGGGGTAACAACTATTAGGCTCTTTGAAAAGGACGTTGAAATGGCAAATCATTTTTTAATTCTACTTGATTAATTTTGCAAGGCCCGTTTTTTAAAAAAAATTCATGATATTTTGCCAATAAATTTATTTTTTCTTACAATAATAAAAAACACAACAAAAGTAATTCACCCAATTCATCGAAAAGGCAATTGACAATCATGGGATTGATTGAAAAGCACAAGGGTGAGAATGAAGTCATTTTCAACCCAATTTTCTTTTGTTGAAACAATAGAAAAAAAGAATTGTGATTTTTCTATAATCAATATCTACCACATACTTATTGCTCAAAACAATTGTTTAAGGAGGAAATGGGTCTCCTAGAAGTGATGAGCCTAGCTACTAGAAAATGTTTAAAGAACAATGTGCAAGTAGAGCATTTGAACAAAATAATTATGATAATCAATTGTCAAACATTGAAATCAATTCAAGTGAAAAATGATGAATATATTAGTTCTAGAAATGAGCTAAAACTTGTACACTCATAAGCTTGTTAATTTGATGTGTTGCCAAATTTTAATGTTAGTATGTAACAAGGTAATTTTCCAAGTTGTGACAATTGAACTCCCTTGAAAAGGGTCAACCTCAAACAAGATGCATTCTTTAAATCAATGCATTTCAATCATGTTCAATTGACTACTTCATGCTTCAACATCTAACCTTATTTCAATTTGAATCACTCTCATGAATTGTTTGCCATGTCCACCTCTTAAACTTCCATAATATTGTGTAGAATAGATAAAACAATATAGGCAATAAAAACATTAAAAAATTTGTAGTGATATAAACATTTTTTTTAAATGAAAAGGTCTATAACTATTTATTTCAAAACATCAACTTAAGCATTTCAACACCGAACCCTTTGGTGCTTATGGTTGTACAAAAGGTGCTAAAAGTATAAATGTTGTTCTCTTTCTTCATGCATGGTTGTGAGCTATGGAAGTAAAGGGTAACATCTATCTTTAAACAAATAAGGTGGTACACTTTCTTATAAACTTCCATTCAAGCCAAACAATCCACCATATAATAGTTTATATAATTTGGACTTTTGAAGCATTTGAAAATCATTTACAAAATAAAGCAATCCAACATATAAATCTATAAATTGTTTCAATTATTGAAACCACCACCTAAACATTGATATATTGTAATTTTTGGTTTTGCGATATAATTAATCCTTTGAATATATGCACTAGATGGTTTGAACACAAAAATGTGATTATTTTAATTCATGGCACATGCTTGCATGTTGCATTTATTTTTTTAATCAGACATCACCACTTTCATCTTATCACCAAAAGTTTTATATATTTTCTATTTAATGAGAATAATATTGATAACCATAATCACTTGTTAAAACAAAAAGACATGTGGTCAATTCTCCAATGATAAAGAAC